>Ga0209448_10000375_pt1 | contig 15321 bp, 13 predicted proteins | sample BogFormECP14_OM2_FD_188245 | JGI IMG/M metagenome (GOLD analysis project Ga0209448, IMG submission 188245) | Bog forest soil microbial communities from Calvert Island, British Columbia, Canada - ECP14_OM2 (SPAdes) (version 2) | ecosystem: Environmental > Aquatic > Freshwater > Wetlands > Bog ... | reverse complement strand
GAGCTCGCGCACGAACACGCGCTTCTTCGACCAGCGCTCCCACTTGCCTTCCTTGTCCTCGACGGGCGGGCGGTTGTGCCCCTGTCCCGCCGTCTGCTCATAAAGCCCGGTCATGTCTTGCTCCCGTCAGATGAAACCAAGGGTGGCGCGCAACGCCGGAAAGGCATCGCCCAACAGCGATTGCGGCCACGCCACCGCGAGCAGCTTGTGGAACAGGCCCCAGCACAGCAGCGCCGTCGCGAACGCATAGACGGCCGAGCTGGCGGCCGGCTCCTTGAAGCCGAAATGCATGTACACGAAGATGAACACGACGATCGCCGGAATGAAGCCGATCAGCGCGACGAGCGCCATCAAGCCGCCCAGCCAGAGGAAATAGATCAGGGCTCCGCGCCGCACCGCGGCATCCGGCATGCCGTAGTCGGTTCCAGCATGAGCGCCGGTCGCGACCCCGCCATCGACGCCGGCGACCACGGCCTGCTCCTTGCCGAACAATTCGTTGACGAGGTTGAGCGTCGCGGCGGTCAGCGCCATGTAGCAGGCGGTGAGCGGCACCGGCTTCGCCGCCGCCGGCCAATCGTTCGACAGCAGGATCGCCGTGATGATGAAGACGATGATCCCGACGGTGAACACCGCCGAGGCGGAAATACGCAGCTTGTGGGTGCCGACCTGGCGCAGCTCGGCGACGACGCTGCGCACGATTTCGGCGAACGGGCGGAACAGCGCCCAGGCGACCAGGACGAGGATGCAAAGCACCACGGGCCGCAACATCCAGGCGGCGCCATAGAGCGAGGTCGAGATGTAGAGGTAGCGTTCGAAGATGCCGCCAATGACCAGACCAAGCACCATGGGCGGGCGCGGCCAGCCGAGCCGCTTCATGAGCCACCCGACCACGCCGAACACCATCAGCGTGAACAGGTCGCCCCAATCGTGAGTGCCTTCGAAGGCGGCGACGAACACCAGCGACAGCACGATGGGCAGCAGGATCTCCGGCCGCACCGTGGAGATGCGGGCGAGCCACTTGCTGCCGGACAGGCAGATCAGCGCGCCGATGACATGGGCGAGCGTGAGGCTCCACACGATCGTATAGGTGACATCGAGATTCTTGGTCAGCATCTCCGGACCGGGCGTGAGCCCGTGCATCAGGAAGGCGCCCAGCAGGATCGCCATCGACGCGCCGGAGGGAACGCCGAACGCGATCGTCGGCACCAGGTGGCCGCCCTCCTTGGCGTTGTTGGAGCTTTCCGGCGCGATCACGCCGCGCACGTCGCCAGTGCCGAAGGTCTCGGCGTTCTTCTCGGTGCGCTGGGCGTAGCCATAGGCGATCCAGTCGATCACGGCCGAGCCGATGCCGGGGATGGCGCCGAGTCCGGTGCCGAGCACACCACAACGCAGCACCAGCCACCAGTGCCGCATGACGTCGCGCACGCCCTCCCATTGGCTCGACATGTCGATATTGGGCGCGTTGTCGCCGGCGATGCGCTTGCGCGACACCGCAAGCTCGCAGAGCTCCGGCAGCGCAAAAATGCCGAGCGTCGCCGGAATGAGCGGCACGCCGTCCCACAGATAGAGCCAACCGAAAGTCCAGCGCAGCGTGCCGGTCTGCGAGCGCGAGCCGACCATGGCGATCATCAGGCCGAGGCCGGCGGCGGTGAGCCCCTTGAGCGGGGCGCGGCCGGACAGCGTCGCCACCATCGACATGCCGAACAGGGTGAAGGCGAGCAGCTCGGGCGAGCCGATCGACAGCATCAGCGGCCGCAAGATCGGAATGCTGATGCCGAGCACGATGGCGCCGACGACACCGCCGGCCAGAGAGGCGGCAAAGCCGGCGCCGAAAGCGCGCCCGGCTTCGCCCTTGCGCGCCATGGCGTGGCCGTCGATCACGGTCGCCGCGGCGCCGACATGGCCGGGCACGCCGAACAGCACCGCGGTGATGAAATCCGAAGACGTGATCACCGCCGCCATGCCGAGCAAGAGCGCAAAGGCGGTGTATTCGTCGAGATTGTAGGTGAACGGGATCAGCATCGCCAAGCCGACGATGCCGCTCAGGCCCGGCAGCACGCCGATGGCAAGCCCGATTAGAACGCCGACAATCAATAGAAGCAGGCGCGACGGTTCAAGCAGGAGTTGCAGCGCGTGGATAGCGCTGGCCAACATATCCGGCTGCATATGGCGATTACTCCCCTTGGCCCCGGCGGCATCCCGTCCGAAACCGGCAATGGCGTCAAGCCCATAACAGCCGCCATGACGGCCACCATGATAGCCGTGTTAGGGTGATGCTAGACTAGCCTATTGCCGCAGGGCCCCGAGGCGCTGTGCGGCAAGGCAAAAGCGGCAAGCAGGGCGGAAATGCCAACCGAGGAAGGATCAGGCGTGGAGAGCGAAACTAAGCGGGGAATTGCGCGTCTTGGACTTGGTCTTGGATTTGTTCGCATCATCGCGGCCGCTTTGGTTGCGGTCATCGCACCCGCCGCCGTCGTCTTCGCGCAGAGCGTCGGGGAATTCTACAAGAACCGCAATATGGACCTCTTTATCGGTTACTCGACCGGCGGCGCCTATGACTTCTATGCCCGCGTGATCGGCCGCCATATGGGCGCGCACATTCCCGGCAATCCGACGCTGGTGCCGAAAAACATGGAAGGCGCTGGCAGCCTTCGCCTCGCCAACTTTCTCTATCGCGTCGCGCCTCAGGACGGGTCGACGCTCGGCACGATCGGGCGCGGCATCGCTTTCGACCCGCTCTTGATCGGCCAAGGCGACGCCTTCGATGCGCAGAAATTCTCATGGATCGGCAGCGCCAATAACGAAGTCAGCGTCTGCGTGGCGATGAAGGATTCCGGCATCACCAAGTTCGATGACCTGTTCACCAAGGAGCTCACCGTCGGCGGCACCGGCACCTCAGCCGACACCGACCAGTTCCCGCGCGTGCTCAACGGCATACTCGGCACCCATTTCAAGATCGTCGAAGGCTATCCGGGTGGCAATGACGTCGTGCTGGCAATGGAGCGCGGCGAGGTCAAAGGCCGCTGCGGCTGGTCATGGTCGAGCGTGAAGACGACCCACAAAGACTGGCTCGACGACAAGCGCATGACCGTGCTGGTGCAGCTGTCGCTCGCCAAACATCCCGAAATGCCCGACGTGCCGCTGATCACCGATTTCGCCAAGACCGACGAGCAACGGCAAATCCTGAAAATGATCTTCGCCCGCAACGTGATGGGCCGGCCCTATGTGGCGCCGCCCAATCTGCCGGCGGATCGGCTCGCTGCGCTGCGCCAGGCCTTCATGGACACGATGAGGGACAAGGATTTTTCGGCCGAAGCCGACAAGGCCGCGCTCGAAATCAATCCGGTCTCCGGCGAGGATGTCGAAAAACTGGTCAAGGACGTCTATGCGACGCCGCCCGAGATCGTCGCCAAGGCCAAGACGGCCGCGGCGACGCAGTGACCCGTCGCCGCTAAATCTCCAATGTCCCGCGCATCATCGGCACGCAGCGGCCGCCGATCGAGAGCGCGGTGATCGCGCCATTTCGCTTTTCGGCAGAAGCCTCGAGCAGGCTCGGACGGCCCATGTCTAGGCCCTGCGCAATACGCAGCTGCAGCGTCAGATCGGGCTCGGGGCGCAGGCTCGCCAATAGTCCCACCAGCGCGACATTGGCGCTGCCGGTCGCTGGGTCTTCGGGGACGCCATAAAGGGGCGCGAACATGCGGGCCTGAATATCGATGCTGCCGCTCTGGTCTTTGACATAGAGCAGGATGCCGGTCGCGACATCGGCCATGATATGCGCCGCAAATATCTCCGGGCGCGGTTGCGCCTTGGCGAGCGCCGCTCGCATCTTCAACTCGGCGAAGACAAAGGCCGCGCCGCAGGATGCCACGCAGGGCGCGTGATTGGCGGTCTCGATATCGTCCGTGTCGAGCGAACACGCCGTTGCAATCAAGTCCGGCGCGATCGCCGTGCCGCGAGCGAGCGGCCGCGGCGGCGCCAGGCGCGCGCCGACGATAGCGCCGCCGTCCTTGATCAAATCAAGCCGCACCAAGCCGGCTTTTTCCTCGAACACAACCTGATCCTGGAAGGCACCCTTGGCTTCGGTCGCCAGCACAAAGGCGGTACCGACATTGGGGTGCCCGGCAAACGGCATCTCGGCGCGCGGCGTGAAAATCCGCACTTCGGCGTCATGCGCGGCGTCTTTCGGCGGCAGCACGAATGTCGTCTCGGCAAGATTGAACTCGGCCGCGATGGCTTGCATCTGTTCGGTCGTAAGCCCGTGCGCGTCGAGCACAACTGCCAGCGGATTGCCGCCGAATTTCCTGTCAGTGAAGACGTCGACGGTGACAAATTCGAGGCGCATCTAAGATCCCTCGCCAATGAGCAGCCGGTCCGAATCGTCCTTCAGCGCCACCCCCGACAGGCCGCGCGCCCGCATGGCGCGGAGCAGATGCGTCAGCTTGAAACTGGCGGATTCGTAGTCAATGCCTTCGGGCCGAATGTTCGAAATGCAATTGCGTTCGGCATCGGTGGTCTGCGCCTGCGGTTGCCACGTCAGATAAGCGCCCATGCTGTCGGGCGCCGACAATCCTGGGCGTTCGCCGATCAGAACCACGGCGCACTCGGCGGACAATGTGGCCGCAACGACGTCGCCGACGGCGACCCGCCCGTAACGCACGATGACCAGCGGCGCGATCTTCCAGTCTCCGGCGCGTAGCGCCGGTATTGCGCGCGACAGGACCGGTTGCGCGTGAAGCGCAACGGCGCGCGCCGACAAGCCGTCGGCGATGACGAACACGACATCAAAGTCACCGCGATGCGCCTTAAGCGCGGCATCCGCACCGGCGACGAGCTGTCGGCCGAGGTCTGGCCGCATCAAATAAGTCTGCCGATCCCCCGCCGCGCTGGCGGTGGCAATCACCGGAGCGCCGAGCCCGGCCAAATCCGCCGCCAATTTCGCTTCATCGAGCGGCGCATGCACCGCATCGCGGGCGCGGGCATGGGCGAGCTGAAAGTCGAGCATGTCGCGGGTCGCCACCGACGCTCCCGCACGGCGCAGCCCGATGCGCGCCGGCGTCAGCCGGCGTAAGTCATTCCATATTTCATTCTCAGGCTTCATCCGTCAGCAACGCGCGGAAATTGTGTGGCAGGCTCTTGGGGCGGATGCGGTCGGCCGTGTCGATAAAACCCTGCCGCCTAAGCCAGGCTTCGAATTCCGGCGCCGGACGGCGGCCGAACAGATCGCGCATGGCGAGCGCGTCATGAAACGAGGTGCTCTGATAGCCGAGCATGATGTCGTCGGCGCCCGGCACGCCCATGACGAAATTGACCCCTGACGCGACCAGGAGCGCCAACAGCGCATCCATATCGTCCTGATCGGCTTGCGCATGATTGGTGTAGCAAACATCGACGCCCATCGGCAGACCTAAGAGTTTCCCGCAGAAATGATCCTCGAGCCCGGCGCGCGTGATCTCTTTGCCGTCGAACAGATATTCCGGGCCGATGAAGCCCACGACGGTGTTGACCAGAAGCGGTTTGAACGCGCGGGCCACCGCATAGGCGCGCGCTTCGAGCGTTTGCTGGTCGGCGCCATGATGGGCATTGGCCGAAAGCGCGCTGCCCTGCCCGGTCTCGAAATACATCACATTGTCGCCCGCCGTGCCGCGGCGCAGCGAGAGCGCTGCGTTACGCGCTTCTTTCAGGAGCGCCAGATTAATGCCGAAGCTTTTGTTGGCTGCCTCGGTGCCGGCGATCGACTGAAACACGAGATCGACCGGCGCGCCTTGGCCGATCAGGCCGAGCGTGGTGGTGACATGCGCCAGGACGCAAGCTTGCGTCGGGATGTCGAGCTTTCCGATAATCTCATCGAGCATCGCCAGCAGTCTGTGCGTGCTCGCCGGACTGTCGGTCGCCGGATTGATACCGATCACCGCATCGCCCGAGCCGAGGAGAAGCCCGTCGAAAATGCTGGCCGCGATGCCGCGCGTGTCGTCGGTCGGATGATTTGGCTGCAGCCGCACCGATAGCCGCCCGGGCAGGCCCAATGTGCTGCGGAATGCCGTCACCACCGAACATTTCGCCGCGATCGCCATCAGATCCTGCAACCGGCAGATCTTGCTCGTGGCCGCGGCCATTTCGGGCGTGAGGCCGGGCGCTAGCGCCGACAAAACCGGAGTGGTCGTCTCGTCGGCGAGCAGCCAGTCGCGAAAACCGCCGACCGTCAGATGCGCAACCGGCGCAAAGGCCGTGCGATCGTGGCTGTCGATGATAAGACGAGTAATCTCGTCGCTTTCGTAGGGGACGATGGCTTCGTTCAGAAAGGTCGCGAGTGGCAGATCGGCGAGCGCGAATTGCGCGGCGACACGCTCCTCGCCGCTATCGGCGGCCACCCCCGCAAGCTGATCGCCGCTGCGCAGCGGCGAGGCCTTGGCCAACAGCGTATTAAGATCGGCGAATGCGTAGCGGCGGATCCCGATCGTCGAGCTGTACATAACAGGGTCTCGAGAATTGAATAAGCTCGCCGCGATTATACGAACTCTCAGCAGTTTGCGAGCGGGGAGATTTAGGCGGCATGCCGCCTCTCCATCAATTGGCGGTGTCGAAGCCAACCGTAATGCTGACGTGCAAGGTGTCCTCGCCGGCGGAGATCGGCACCGGCGCCGCCATGGCGGCCGGCCTGCGCGCCATCTTCATCATCGGCGGCGCGTTTTCGGAATCTTCCATGATCCAGGCGACGCGGCCGAGCGTCAGGCCGGATGCCTTGGCATAGAGCTCCGCCTTGTGCCGCGCGTCGGCAACCGCTGATTCGCGCGCCTGGTCGAGCGCCTTTGCCGGGTCGGCGTGCAAGAATTCGATATTGCCGACATTGGTCACGCCGGCTGCGACCAGCCGTTCGAGGATATCGCCGACCTTGCCGATATCGCGGATCGTCACGGTGACTTGGTTGCTGACATTGTAGCTTGAGAGTTTGGCTTCGCCATGCGGGTCCGGCGACGTGTAAATCGGCTGGATCGAGAAACGCGACGTCTGGATGTCCTTTTGCGCAACGCCGGAATCAAGAAGCGCGGCTTTGATCGCGGCCATGATCTTGGAATTCGTATCGGTCGCCTCTTGGACGGATTTGCCGCGCGTCGTGACGCCGCCGTTGATCTCGGCAAAATCCGGCACCACGCTGACGCTGCCCTCGCCGATCACGATGATCCGTCCCTCGGGCGGCGATTCTGACTGAAGCGATGGCGCGGTTGACGGCTGCTGCGCTTGCGCACTCGCCGCACAGGCCATTGCCGCAAGCATGGCAGCGCCGGACAGAAACGAAACGACCCGAACAAGACGTAGTGCTGCGCAAGGCGATGCAGTCATAACGACCTCCCTGAATTAATGCGCCAGAGCTAATAGGCATAAATGTTCGAACGGAGGCGCGCCGGAACGCCGTCGATTTAGATCGAATTACGACCCGCAGGCGAGAGCACGATCCGCGAGCCGGCAATGATCGAGCGGCTTGCCGTCGATGTCGAACAGCGTGCCGGTCCAAGTCGTCGCATCGAGGCGGTCCCACACCATGTAGCCGAAATCGGATTCGGTCTTGGCATTGACGACCTTGCCGCCGTTGATGTCTGCGCCAATCACGCTGGCCTTAGGCTTGCCTTCGAGATTGTCGCCGCCGGTGCCGACGACAAGCTGCGGCGGCCGGACGCTGCCGAAATCCACGGCCTGGAAAAAATGGATGTGGCCGGCGACATACATCCGCACGCTTGCCGGCATGTCGGCGCCGAGCGCCGCCTGCAGGACCTTGTTCGAGACGATATTGACCGAAGGGTCGCCCGGCTTGGCGAGCATGGCGCTAATCGGCTTATGCGTGACCAGCCACGCATTGTTCGGGATCTTGGCGAGCGTGTCGGTGAATTGACCGCGCACAATCGGAACCTGTTCGCTGTCTTCGCCCGCGGTATCCTTGACTTTGGCGCTGTCCACAACGACGAGGGCAAAGTCGCCGAGCCGCACCACGTAATCGCCGGTCAAATCGCGGCAGGCCTTTTCCATCGGCATTGGATCGAGAAACCGGAACCAGCCTTCGCCGGCGCGGCTGCAATCCTCGTGATTGCCGCGCACCATGACCCATGGCGCGGCAGCAAAAAGCGGGGCGGCGGGTAGAAAGAAATCCGCATTCCAGGGCGCCCAGCCATAGCCCGATGGGCTGCCGGCACAGCCGGCATTGCCGGCCGGGCATTGTTCCTCGCGGTATTCGTAATCGCCGACATGCACCACAAGATCGGGACGGGCCGCGGCGGCGAGCGTTGCGATTTTCGCGAACGGCCAGGCCTTGGGGTCGTTGCAAGCCTGCAAGGCGTCGCCAGTTTTGAGCCGGCAGCCGGTGTCGCCGAACATCACGATGCGCTGCGGATTGGGCCGCTGCAGCGGCACCGGCTTGTCATCGAGGATGGCCGAGATCGCGCCGGGCGGGACCGCGACCTCGCAGCCACGCACCGGGAATTGCGCCGCGCTGACATTGCCGAAACTCTGCCCCGGCTCGGAGCGGACGTTCATTGGCACCGTGGCGCCATCGAAGGTGACCGACGGGCACGCATCCTCGGTGATCGCGCGCACGCTCGATGAGCCGTCCGGCCCGAGCTGCGCCCATTGCGCCAGGATTTTTGCTTGCGCCTGCGGCAGTGCCGCCAGCATGGCGGCGACGGCAATAATGACAGTGCACAAAGCACGCTTGCGCTGTTTCATGGTCGTTCCCTCGGCCGCCAATGCGCCGCCAGACCATAATACAATTCTGACGACAAATATGCGTCGCGGGTGCGAGGCCGAACGTCCGTCAGGAATTCTGCTTCGCCCGCCCGATCCGCCTTGGCCCCTGATCGGTGACGCCGAGATGGGTCTCGAGCGCCGCCCGGTCGGCGATGAGCGTTCTGCTGTCGGCCGCGTGGACCACGCAGCCGCGCTCCAGAATAATGGCGCGGTCGGTGACCGGGAGAATCTTCTTGGCGTTCTGCTCGACGAGGATCGCCGACACGCCCTCGTCGCGCAGGATGCGGCGCAGCGCCGCCAGCAATTCGTCGACGATGATCGGAGCCAAACCCTCGAGCGGCTCGTCGAGCAGCAAGACGCGCGGGTTCAGCACCAGCGCGCGGGCAACCGCGAGCATCTGCTGCTCGCCGCCGGAGAGCTGATTGCCCAAATTCTGCCGCCGCTCCGCGAGCCGCGGAAACATCATATAGACCTTGTCGGGGGTCCAGCGGCCCGGCTGCGCCACCGCGGTGAGATTCTCCTGCACCGTGAGCGATTTGAAAATGTTGCGTTCTTGCGGCACCCAGCCGATGCCGATATGCGCGCGCTGGTCCGGCCGCAGTCGCGTAATATCCGTGCCATCGAGCGCAATCTTGCCGCTGAAATAATGGGTGACCCCGACCACGCTATTGATCAGCGTCGTCTTGCCCATACCGTTGCGGCCAAGGAGCGCGATCGCCTCGCCCTCGCGCAGCGACAGCGAGACGTCGGAGAGCACGACGGCTTCGCCATAGCCGGCGCATAATTGCTCGATGGTCAACAGATCAGCCATCGACATCCTCGCCGAGATAGACCGCCTTGACGCGGGGATCGCGCGCCACGTCCTCCGGCGCGCCGTCGACGAACAGCGCGCCATTGACCAGGACGGAGATGCGGTCGGCGAAGGAGAACACGAGATCCATGTCGTGTTCGATCAACAGCACGGTGACTTCCGCCGGCAGCGCCGCGATGGTGGCGAGCAACTCATGACGCTCGGCCTCCGGCACGCCGGCGGCCGGCTCGTCGAGCAACAGCACCTGCGGCCGGCAGGCGAAGGCGAGCGCGATCTCAAGGAGCCGCTGCTTGCCGTAGGGCAGCACGGCGACGCGCTCCAGCATGACATCGGTGAGCCGGAAGCGCTCGATGATCTCGACGATCTCGTCGGTGACGGCGGATTTGGTGCCGACGATCCGCCACCAATCGGCGCCCGAGCCGAGCCGTTCGGAGACCACAAGCCCGACCGATTCGAGCGGCGTGAGATCGGGGAACAACTGGTTGATCTGGAACGTGCGCGCCATGCCGAGCCGCACCCGCTCGTGCGGCGAGGTATCGGTGATGTCGCGGCCTTCGAGCACGATGCGGCCGGCGCTCGGCTTGAGCACGCCGGTGAGAAGATTGATGAAAGTGGTCTTGCCTGCGCCGTTCGGCCCGATCAAAGCGTGGCGCGCACCCTTCTCGACCGCGAGATTCACGTCACTGGTGGCGACGATGCCGCCGAAGCGCTTTTCAAGCCCGGTGGTTTGCAGGATCGGCATCGCTTACTTCCCGTCCGGCGCGGCGAGCTTCGCCGGGCGCGCCACCATACGGGCGCCGAGATTTTCTATTGTGGCTCGCGCTGACGCGATCCAGCCTTGCATGCGGTCGCGGCCGATCAAGACGATGGTGACCAGCACCAGGCCGATCCAGAACTGCCAATATTGCGGCGTCAGATTGGCGACCCAGTCCTGCAGGAATTTGTAGATCACGGCCCCAATCAGGCCGCCATAGAGATAGCCGGTGCCGCCGATGATGAGCACGAGCAGAAGATCGGCCGAGCGATCGAGCGAGAACACGTCGAGCGAGCAGAATGCCGTGGTCTGCGTGAGCAGCGCACCGGCGATCCCGGCGATGCCGGCGGAAAACGTGTAGATCGCGACCATCCGCCATTTGACCGGGATGCCGATGGCGGAAGCCCGCAGCGGATTGCCTTTGACCGAGCGCAGCGACAGGCCGAACGGCGAATAGACGACGCGGCGCGCGATCACAAAGCAGATAAACAACACGATCAGGCAATAGACATAGCCGTTGTGGCCGTAGAGATCGAAGCGGAACCGGCCGAGGATCGGTTCGATATCGACGCCCTGCAGCCCGTCGGCGCCGCCGGTGATGTTGGAATAGCGATTGGCGACTTCGCCGAGCATCAGGGCGACGCCGAGCGTCACCATCAGGCGCGTCAGGTCGGAGCCGCGCAGCACCAGGAAGCTCGTGACAAAGCCGAGTGCGGCGGCAACAAAGCCGGCCGCGATGAGCGCCAGAATAGGCTCGGTGATGACGCCGTATTTGGCGACCAGGCCGGCGAAATAGCCGGCGGAGCCGAAAAACGCCGCCTGGCCGAGCGAGATGATGCCGGCATAACCGAGGATCAGATCGAGCGACAGCGCGAACAGCGCCAGTATCGCGGTGTCTTTGAGGATCAGATATTTGCCGGGAAACAACCAGATGGTGGCAAAGGCGAAGACCCAGAACGCGATCTCAAGCGGCGACCAGCGGGCGCGGCGCTTGAGATAGGCGGAGACTTGATCGGTGAGCACGGTGTCCGTCATCGACCGTCACCGCGCCGTCGAGCGGGCGAACAGGCCCTGCGGACGCCAGATCAGGACGACGATCATGATGGCGTAGATCACGAAGGCGCCGAGCTTGGGCACATAATATTTGCCGGCGACGTCGCCGATGCCGAGCAGGATCGAGGCTAGGAACGGGCCGGTGATGCTCGAGGTGCCGCCGACCGTCACCACGATCAGAAAGTAGATCATGTATTTGAGAGGAAAGGTCGGATCGAGGCCGAGGATTTCGGCGCCGAGCGCGCCGCCCAGGCCGGCGAGTCCCGAGCCAAACGCAAAGGTGATGCCAAACACCGCGCCGACATTGATGCCGAGCCCGCGCGCCACGCGCTGATCGTCGACCGCGGCGCGCAGCCGGCTGCCGAACCGCGTCTTGGTCAAGATCAGCTGCAGCGCGATGGTGAGCAGACCGCACACCGCGATGATGAGGAGGCGGTATTTGCCCATGCCGATGCCAGCCACATTGATCTGGCCCTGCAAGGCGTCGGGGATCTGCACGAATTGTTGCGACGAGCCCATCGTGTAATCGACCGCCGCGACCGACATGAAGACGAGCCCGATGGTGAACAGCACCTGGTCGAGATGGCTTCGGGCATAGACGTGAACATAGAGCGTGCGCTCGAACAGGCCGCCGAGGAGCGCCGTGACCAGAAAAGCGAGCGGCAGCCCGAGCGCGAACGGCACGCCGAAGCGGTTGACCAGGATGACGGTGCAATAGCCGCCCGCCATGGCGAAGGCGCCGTGGGCGAGATTGATGAAATTCATCAGGCCAAGCGTGACGGAAAGCCCGCAGGCCAGCACGAACAAGAGCATGCCGTAGGCGACGCCGTCGAACAGGATGGTCAGCATGATTTACTCAACGCCCGTGCCCCACTCCTTCGTCCCGCGCGCGGGAGAAGGCATCAGCGGCCTTTGGCCACCGTAGCTCAACTTAGACCGCCGATGCGCGGCACCGGCTGTGATAAGGGGGCGTCTTCGTTCGGCTCGGAACAGCGGCGGGGCCCCCACCCCGCTCGCTTTCCCGACGTGTGAAGCTTACGCTTACTTCGCCGCCGCGGCCTTGATCGGATCCTTGACCGACGGGAAGGTGGCGAATTCGACATTATAGAGTTCGCCGTTCTTCTTCTGCACCTTGCGGATATAGACGTTCTGAATGATGTCGCGGGTATCCGGATCGATCGAGATCGGACCGCGCGGGCTCTCCCAGGCCATGCCCTTCATGGCGGCGATGAGCGAATCGCCGTCGGTCTTGCCGCCGGTCTTCTTCAGCGCCTCGTACATCAGATGCATGCCGTCGTAGCCCGACACCGCCATGAAGTTCGGCCGCATGCCGTTGTTGGCTTTCTCGAACGCGGCGACAAACGCCTTGTTGGCCGGCGAATCGTGATCGGCCGAATAGAAATGCGCGGTGGTGGTGCCGATCACCGCGTCGCCCATGCCGTTGACGAGATCGTCGTCGGTGACGTCGCCCGGGCCGATGATCTTGATGCCGGCTTTGTCGAGGCCGCGCTCGACGAATTGCTTGACGAAGACGCCGCCTTGACCCGACGGCACGAAGACGAAGATCGCATCGGGCTTGGCGTCGGCGGCGCGTTGCAGGAACGGCGCGAAATCCGGATTAGCCAGCGGGAAGGTGATGGAGTCGACAATCTGGCCGCCCTTGGCGGTGAATTCGGCGGCGAAGGATTTTGCCGCGTCTGCCCCCGGCGCATAGTCGGACACCATGCTGACGACTTTCTTGATGCCGTTCTGCGCCGCCCAATCGGCCATCGGCACCGTCGATTGCGCGAGCGTAAAGCTGGTGCGGGCGATGTAGTCGGATTTCTGCGTGATGATCGACGTGCCGGCCGCGGTGACGATCTCGGGCGTCTTCGATTCGGTCGCGAGCGGGGCGACCGCCATGGCGGCCGGCGTTACGCCAAAGCCGGCGAGGAACGTCACCTTGTCGTTGACGATCAGATCCTGCGCGATGCGTTTGGTGTTGTCGGGAACGGCGCCGTCGTCCTTGATGATGAGCTCAACCTTCTTGCCGGCGACGGTGTCACCTTGCTGCGCCATGAACAGCTTGACCGCCGCCGAAATCTGTTTGCCGGTCGATTGTTGCTGACCCGTCATCGGCAGAATGAAGCCAATCTTGAAGTCTTGCGCCTGCGCGCGGCCCGCCATTGCGAGCGCGGCGACAGCGCCTGCGCCGATCAAAAAATGTCTGAATTTCATGGGTTTCCTCCCGGAGCTTTAGCACAGATACGCGATTGGCGCGCATACCAACATCACGCCGGGAGGTTTGTCCAGTCAGAGCTTTGTCTCATATCGTGAGATGAGAGCCACAATCGATCTTGAGACCGGCAGCCTTAATGACAGGGTCCCATTTAGCGTAATCGTCGCGCGTCGTCTTGGCGAGAACGTCGGACGACGCGCCGATCGGGGTGGCGCCGAGCTGCAACAATTTCGCCTGCATGCCCGGCGTCTGAACGGCGTCGGCACAATCCTTGGCGAGCTTGGCTTGGATCGCCGCGGGCAATCCGGCCGGGGCAAAAACACCCCACCATACGCCGGTGTCGTAGCCGGGCACTGCCGCCTCGGCGATGGTCGGCACGTTGGGCAGCACCGGCGAGCGCGCCGCCGTGGTCACGCCGAGCGGACGCACCGCACCGGCTTGGACCTGCCCCAGCGATTCCGGAATGTTGTTGAAGCTCAGCGGAATTTGCCCGCCGATAAGATCGGTCAGTACCGGCGCGCCGCCCTTATACGGCACCGGCGTGATCTCGATCTTCGCCATGTATTTGAACAGCTCGCCGGCCAGATAAGGGGACGTCCCATTGCCGGCATGTCCATAGGACAGTTGCCCGGGCTTGGCGCGCGCGGCCGCAATCACGTCGTTCACCGATTGGAACGGCGATTCGGCACGAACCAACAGCATGTTGGGCGACGAGCCGATCTGCGATATCGGCATGAAATCCTTGAACGTGTCGTAGGGCAATTTGTCGTAGAAAAGCGGCAGCAGCGCGTGGCCTGAGGCGACGAGGATCAGCGTGTAGCCGTCCGGCGGCGCCCGCACCAAAGCCTGTTCGGCGACGATGCCGCCAGCGCCCGGCCGGTTCTCGATGACGACGGACTGGTTCCAGTGCTTGCCGAGCGCGTCGCCGAGCGTGCGCGCCACGATGTCGACCGCGCCACCGGGCGGATACGGCACATAGATATGGACGGGCTTTGCGGGATAGGCGCCTTCGGCAAATGCAGCGGCGCAATATGCCACCAAAACCATGGTGGCCAAGAAACTCAACACGACAACGCGAACAGACGCAACCATCAAAAAATCTCCCCAAAGGCCTTTTCTTGGGTATGACTATAGCGGAGAAACGGGCGGCGGTTGCTACGCGTGCGCCTGGCGTTGCGGGTCGATGATCTTCTCGAGCTTGCCGAGTACACCCCAAGCCGTCAGGGCAAGGAATAACGGCATGGTAAAGGCGCTGAGGCCGGGAACGGACCCGGCTATCAGTTGGATGAGTCCTTAATAAGCCACTGGGAGTCGTTCCCGGTGGTAATGCAGGGACACTTGAAAGCCATGCCGTTAACAAGCTGCCGATAGCACCAATCGCGGTTTTCTTGCCATCGAGCATGTTGCCGATTGTTTCACCGAGCGCGCCATTGACTTGGCCCAGCGACTGGGAATTGCCGCTCGGTTTTATCAGGCCACTGACGAAATCAAGGATCTTCTGCAGTTGGGCCGACTGATCCTGCGGCGGCGCCATCGAAATCGGTGTTGCTGACATGGGAGCGACGTTGATGTTGAGCTTTTGCAGGATGTTCCCCACCTGCTGCAGGGTACTTGTGAGATCATTGGGGGGCACCGGAAGCGTCGGTATTTGAACGCCTCCGCCTTTCTGTAGCCCATCGAGCAGTTGTTTGATCGCAACGATCAGGTCGCCTGACGCTTGTCCACTCGCTTGTCCACTCGCCTGTCCAC
>Ga0209448_10000374_pt1 | contig 15350 bp, 9 predicted proteins | sample BogFormECP14_OM2_FD_188245 | JGI IMG/M metagenome (GOLD analysis project Ga0209448, IMG submission 188245) | Bog forest soil microbial communities from Calvert Island, British Columbia, Canada - ECP14_OM2 (SPAdes) (version 2) | ecosystem: Environmental > Aquatic > Freshwater > Wetlands > Bog ... | reverse complement strand
TAGTGAAGTCACGGGCCGCCTCGCCGGCGCGCTGGCGGCCTTGGCAAAGGCCGCGACGACATAACGATCTCAGACAAGCGCTGGCCGCAGCGCCAAGTGTCCATCAATGGGGAATCTGCCGCGTGGCAGCTTCATATGCTGAGCCAGAAGAACCTCACCCGACCGGGATCACATTCACCGACACGCCGATCCGTTGCCCGCCGGAGCCCAAAATGACGCCGTCCATCGGGGCGACGTCGGTATAATCCCGCCCGATGGCGAGCATGACATGGGCGTCGGAAGCGAGCACCGCATTGGTCGGGTCGAGCCCGATCCAGCCGACGTCAGAGCCGCACCACAACATGACCCAGGCATGCATGGCGTCGGCGCCGTGCAATCGCGGCCGGTCGGTCAGCGACACGGTGCGCAGGTAGCCGCTGACATAAGCGGCCGGCAGGCCGATGCCGCGCAGCCCGGAAATCATGACATGGGCGAAATCCTGGCAGACGCCGCGGCGCAGCGCGAAGCACATCGTCGGCGTGGTGGTCACGCTGGTGGCGCCGATCTGATAAACGAAATCGGCCTTGATGCGCCTGATGACTTCGATCGCGGCGTCGAGGATGGCGCGGCCGGGCGGGAAGCTCTTGCCGATATAGTCGCGGATATTCGGATCGAGCGAAACGATGCGGCTCGGAAACAAAAAATGCGCCGGCGAGAGTGGACCGATGTCGCTCGTCGCAAAGGCTTCGTCGCGAACGGCTTCCCATGCCGGCGTCGCAAGCGGGGCCGGGTCGTCCGGCGGATCGACAACGACGCGCGCCGACAATTTTACGGTCACCGCATTGTGCGGCTCGTTGATCTCGATCCAGGTCAGGCGGTTGCCGAAAAAATCCTGGCCCTCGCGCCGGTGCGCCGGCTCAGGCATGATCTGCAGCGCCGCGACCTGGATCCGTTCGCCGTCGCGCGAAACCGGGGTAAGGCGCAGCACATGGCGGGCGTGCGAGACCGGCGTCGCATAGCTGCATGTGGTCAGCTGCCGCACGTCGTAGATCACGCCAGCGCCTCCCACATCAACTCCATCCGGTCGCTATTGGTGAGGAAGGATGCGCTGATCGCATCCGACAGTTTCATCAGCGAATTTTCGATCTCGATGACCAGGTTGGTGTCGACCGCGCTGGCATTGACGGTGCGCAAGCGCGTCGCGATCGCGGCGACGATCTGCTGCACCGGCGACAGGCGGCCTTCGGAATTTTGTTTCGGCAAAGCGCCGAGATGGGTTTCGATGCGGTCGAGCTGAAATTCCACCGAACGCGGATTGTTCGGGTCGAGCATGACGAGATCGATCACCGGCTTGAGCGCCGCGATCATCACGTAGCGCTGCCGATAGCTGATCTGGCTGTCGGCAAGCTCCAACAACAAATCGAGGCCGCCGTCCGGCGCGCCCGGCTCGGCGAAGGCGCGCGTCAGCCGGCAGGTCAATAAAGCGCGTTCGATGCGGCGGCCAAGCTCGAGAAAACGCCAGCCGGCAAGCTGCGTCATGTTCTCCTGCGCCAGCCCGGAGAAGGCGGCAATGATCCGCAGCGCCGCCTCGACCCGTTCGGCGATCGCGCTTTCGGTGGGTCCGGCCGCGAGCGGCGCCGCAATCATGGTGACAAGATCGCTGATCGCGCGCCACGCGTCCGGCGAGAAACGATCGCGGATGACGGACGCGGCCGATCGCGCACTGCTGCACAGATGCGGCAGCGAGCCGGCGAGATCGCTGCGCGTGAGGACCGCGCGCGCGGTGAATACCGGCGGCGACGCAAACGTGTCGTTGGGCGCCGCGCTCCACGCCACCAGCAAAGAGCTGATACTGGCAATGACTGGCGCGGCGGCGCTGTCGGCCACCCGATTGACGATGGCGCGGACCAGCCGCAGCGTCGCCTCGGCGCGCTCCACATAGCGGCCGACCCAGAACAGGTTGTCGGCGGCGCGGCTCGGCAACATGCCGCTGGCGCGCTGCACCGGCATGCCTTCCGCGGTCGGCAGGAGCGTCGTCTCCGCGACCGGGCCGCGCGACAGCACCCAGGTATCCGCGGTCGCCGCGCCGTGCTGCAGGCTGACGGCGCGCGCATCGACGTCGTCGGCGATGCGCACGAAGCCGCCGGGCATCACCTGCCAGCCGTCGCCGACCTTGGCGATGAATAGCCGCAGCGTGAACGGACGCGGCTGCAGCCGGCCGTCGCGCCAGACCGGCATGCTCGACAGTGTGACCGCTTCCTGGGCCACGTAATCGATGCCGCGGTCGCGGATCGACTGCATCAGTGCTCCGCGCTGCGCGGCGTCAAGTTTGGCGCCCAGTATTTCGCTGCCGAACCGCGGGTCGTTGAGATGCTCGGTAAACGCCGCCGCGATGACCAGATTGTCCAGATCGCCGAGCATTTCCTCGCGCATATCGGCGCGGCCGAGCCACCACGTCGCGATATTCGGCATTTTCAACTCGTCGCCGAGCACGACAGGCGCCAGCGCCGGCAGGAACGCCAGCATGGCGCGCGCCTCAATCAGGCCGGCGCCGAGCGAATTGATGATTGTGATTTTGCCGTCGCGCACGGCTTGCAGCAGGCCGGGCACGCCCAGCCGCGACGCGGCGTTGAGCTCGAGCGGATCGGCGAAATCGGCATCGATGCGCCGCAGCAGCACCTCGGTGCGGCGCAGCCCCGAGACGGTGCGGATGAAGACGCCGTCATCCTCGACGCTCAGGTCCTCGCCTTCGACCAAGAGCAGGCCAAGATAACGGGCGAGATAAGCGTGCTCGAAATAAGTTTCGTTCATCGGTCCGGGCGTCAACAGGCCGGCGCGGGCGTCGTTGCGGCGGTTGAGCGCGAAGATCTCGGCCTGCAAGGCTTGGAAGAACGGCGCGACACGCTCGACGCGCGTGGTGCGATAGATGTCGGGAATGGCGCGCGACAGCGCCAATCGATTCTCGATCGCGTATCCCGCACCGGATGGCGCCTGCGCACGGTCGCTGAGCACCCACCAGCGCCCGTCGACGCCGCGGCCGACATCGACCGCATAGAAGCGTAAGTGCGCACCGCCGGGCGGCGCGATGCCGACCAGCGGACGCAAGAATTCCGGGTTGCCGGCGATCAGGGCTGCGGGCAGACGGCCATCGCGGGTCAGCGTTCCGGGCCCGTAGGAATCCGCAAGCACCGCTTCGAGCAATTGCGCGCGCTGCACCAGGCCGGCCACCAATTGCCGCCACTCGCCGGGTTCGATGATGAGCGGGACATGGCTGAGCGGCCAGGGGGGCTCGATGCCGGCGGGATCCTCGTAAACCCGATAAAAGACCCCGGAATCACGCAGGTAGCGGTCAGCGGCCGCAAAGCGGCGATTGATCTCGTCGCCGCCCAAAGCCGCCAGCATGGCGAGGAACGGCTCCCAATGCGCGCGGATGCGCCCATCGGCGTCCATCATCTCATCGAGCACGCCGGGCAGCGGTCGATAGCCGGAAACCAAGGGCTCCAGCCCGGCATTTTTAGGTTCGGTAGCGGTGTCGACTTGCATGTTGGCTTGATTGGCCATGACACGAGAATCGCCAGGAGATTGGGCTGAAGTGTTTCAGCTTCACCGCCGCAGGTCGAGAGTGAGCGGATATTCGAGCGAGGTTTCGAGCGGCGGCGTTTCGATCGTGCCGCCGGTGTAACCATGATCCTGGAAACGGGCGCGGCGGCGGCCTTCCGCTTCGTAGGCATTGACCGGGAAGGTCTCGTGCGCGCGCCCGCCGGGATGCGCGACATGATAGACGCAGCCGCCCAGCGAGCGCTTGTTCCAGGTGTCGACGATGTCGAAGGTCAGCGGCGCCTGGACGGCGATGGTTGGCTGCAGCGATTCCGCGAGACTCCAAGCCTTAAAGCGCACTCCGGCGACGAACTCGCCGGAGCGCCCGGTCGTCGTCAGCGGCACGCGCCGGCCGTTGCAGGTCACGACGTGACGGTCTTGATTGAGGCCGGTGACCTTGACCTGCAAACGGTCGACCGAGGAATCGACAAAGCGCGCGGTGCCGCCGGGCTGTCCCTCTTCGCCGAGCACGTACCACGGCTCGATCGCCTGCCGCAGTTCAAGGTCGATGCCCGAGCGGTGCACGGTGCCGCAAAGCGGGAAGCGAAATTGGTGTTGCGCCTCGAACCAGCCCGGATCGAACGGATAGCCGGCATATTTGAGGTCGTCCAAGACTTCGCTGAAATCCTGCCAGACGAAATGCTCGAGCATGAAGCGATCGTGCAGCGCGGTGCCCCAGCGCACCGGCTTGCTCTCGATCGGCGTCTTCCAGAACGATGCGACCAGCGCGCGGATCAGCAATTGCTGCGCCAGTGACATCCGTGCATCCGGCGGCATTTCGAACGAGCGGAATTCGACCAGGCCGAGCCGGCCGGTCGGGCCGTCCGGCGAGAACAATTTGTCGATGCAGATCTCGGTGCGATGGGTATTGCCGGTGACGTCGACCAGGATATTGCGGAACAACCGATCGACCAGCCACGGCGGCGCATAACTCGGGTCGCCCGGCCGCGGCACTTTGCTGGTCGCGATTTCAAGCTCGTAGAGCAGATCCTGCCGCGCCTCGTCGATGCGCGGCGCTTGGCTTGTCGGCCCGACAAACAGGCCGGAGAACAAATAAGATAGCGACGGCCGCCGCAGCGCATAGAGCACGAGGCTCTTGAGCAGATCGGGCCGCCGCAGGAACGGGCTGTCGGCCGCGTTCAAGCCGCCGAGCACGACGTGATTGCCGCCGCCGGTGCCAGTGTGCCGGCCGTCGAGCAGATATTTGTCGGTGCCGAGCCGCGATTGATGCGCGTCCTCGTAGATGGACTTGGTGATAGTGACGGCCTCGCGCCAGGATTCCGCCGGCTGGATGTTGACTTCAATGACGCCGGGATCGGGCGTCACTTTCAGCACATTGAGCCGCGGGTCGGGCGGCGGCGCGTAGCCTTCGACATGGACCGGCAGATCGAGCTCGACGGCGGTGGTTTCGATATTCGCCACCAATTCGAGATAGTCGTTGAGCGTCTCGATCGGCGGCATGAAGACGCATAAGTGGCCGTCGCGCACTTCGATCGACAGCGCGGTGCGCACCGCGAGATCCGAGCCCGCGGTCGCGGCCGGGACGCGCTGCATCACCAAAGTCTCCGGCGCAAGCGGCGGCGAATCCGCGTGCGCCGTCGCGCCGTGGTAGACGCGGGCAGCGATCGGATGCGTGATGCGCGGGTCGGACAGGGGCGTGCGCGGCGCGAACGGATCGGCTGGTCCCAGATAGGGATAACTGGCCGGGCCGATAGAGGGCAGCGATTGCAGCGGCAGCCGGAAGCCGGCGGGCGAATCGCCCGGCATCAGAAACAGCCGCCCGCGCCGCGTGCGCCAAATCTCGCTCAGCCATCCGGGCGTGGCAAGCGCCGTCCAGCGCTGCAGCGGCAGCACGAAGCCCTTGGGCGCGCCGAGGTGACTGTCGAACAGTTTCAGGATACACGCGCGCTCATACGGGTCGTCGATCTTCGGATCGCTCGGATCGAAATTCTCCGGGATCAGGCCCTGCTTGAGCATCCGGTCGACCGGGTCCTCGTAAAGCGGCTGCACATATTCGGTCGACACGCCGGCGCGCGCGGCAATGCCTTCGGCGAAGCGGTGCGCATCGTCGGTCGAAACTTCGCGCGACGGCGGTACGCGCATGATCAGGTCTTCGTTGCGCCAGACCGGCACGCCGTCGCGGCGCCAATAGAGCGCGAAGGCCCAGCGCGGAATCGGCTCGCCCGGATACCATTTGCCCTGGCCGTAATGCAGGAGGCCGCCCGGGGCGAAGCGGTTGCGCAGGCGGCGGACCAGATCGTCGGCGCGCTGGCGCTTGGTCGGGCCGAGCGCATCGGTGTTCCATTCCGCGCTCTGATAATTATCGACCGACACGAAGGTCGGTTCGCCGCCCATCGTCAGCCGGACATCGTTGTTCTTGAGATCGACATCGACTTTCTCGCCAAGCGCATCGAGCGCGGTCCAGGCCTCATCGGAAAACGGCGCGGTCACGCGCGGCCGTTCGCCGATGCGTTTGACGCTCATGTCAAACGAGAACGTGACCTCGGCCGGTTCGACCAAGCCGCTGATCGGCGCCGCCGAACGGTAATGCGGCGTGGCGGCGAGCGGAATGTGACCCTCGCCGCAGAGCAGTCCCGACGTCGGGTCGAGCCCGACCCAGCCGGCGCCGGGCAAATAAACCTCCGTCCAGGCGTGCAAGTCGGTGAAATCAACCTCGGTGCCGGAGGGACCGTCCAACGCTTTGACGTCGGGACGCAGCTGAATCAAATAACCGGAGACAAAGCGCGCCGGTAGGCCGATGTGGCGCAGGATCTGCACGAGGAGCCAAGCGGTATCGCGGCAGGAGCCCGAACCGGCAGCGAGCGTTTCGTCGGGCGTTTGCACGCCCGGCTCCATGCGCACCACATAGCGGATCAATTGCTGCAGGCGCTGATTGAGCTCGACCAGGAAGTCGACGGTGGTGCGCGGCTGGCGCGAAATCGAACAGACAAATTCCTTCAAGCGCGGTCCGGCGGGTTCCGGCCCGATATAGGCCAGCAGGTCCTCGTCAAGCTCGTGACCGAATTTGAACGGCCACTTGTCGGCATAAGGCTCGACGAAGAAGTCGAACGGATTGATGACCTCTAGGTCGGCGATGAGATCGACGGTGATGGAGAATTCCGTGGTCTTGTCGGGAAAGACGTAGCGCGCCAGCCAATTGCCGTGCGGGTCCTGTTGCCAATTCACAAAATGTTGCGCCGGCGTGACGATCAGCGAGTAGTTGGGCACGCGGATGCGGCTATGCGGCGCGGGCCGCAGTCGCACAACCTGAGGGCCGAGATTGATCGGCCGGTCATAAGTGTAGCGGGTGGCGTGGTGAAGCCCGACGACGATCGACATGTTACGCGTTACGCCCCGGAGTTGCCCAATAAATGCACAATTTCCATGCAATTTCCGGGCCGCGCTTAACGGATTTCGCGGAGTAATAATGATTGCGGCCGATGCATTATGCCTCAATCGCAGCGGCTGGCGACGGTCTTATCGACCTACGCTTAACCGTCAACGATCAAACCGCATTTTCGGCTCGCCCTTGCCGCGATTTTTGCGTCCCATCCGGACCCCGATAGGCGCATAATGGGATGTGGAACTTTCTCGCCAAACGGGCATTGCGTCGCTTGGGGTGAATTCCGATGCGCGGTCAGGGTCGTAAGACCATCCCGAAGAAGATCAAAAGTGCCAAGGCCACTGCCAAAACTGTGCTGGCCAAGACCGTCCCGGCCAAGACCGTCCTGACGACGATCGTTCCGCCGCCGGTCAGCCTCGACGCCTTTACAATCATCGACCAAAGTTCGCTCGACGCCATTCCCACCGGCTTTTGCGTTTGCACGGCCGATACCAGCCTCGTCCGCTACAACAGGCGCGCGGTCGAACTGTGGGGCCGCGAGCTTCCGCTCGGCGAACCCAGTGCGCATTACAGCGGCATGCTGCGGCGCTATCGGGCGGATGGCGAGCCGCTTGCCTTCGATTCGATTCCGGTCGTGCAGGCGATGCGCAGCGGCGAGCGCGTTGTTTCCGCCGAGATCGTCATCGAGCAGCCCGACGGCGCGCGCATTCCGGTCCTGATGAATGTCCAGCCGCTCAAAGATCCTTGCGGCCGTGTCGAGGGCGCCGTCTGCAGCTTTCAAGAACTGACTGAACGCAAGCGGGCCGAGGAAGCGCTGCGCGCCAGCGAAGCCGAACTGCATTCCGTCATCAACCGCACGCCGTTCATGCTGGTGCGATGCGGCCGCGACCTGCGCTACCGCTTTCTCAGCGAGGCCTATGCGCACATGCTGGGGCAGAAACGCGAAGAGATTCTCGGCAAAACCATCGGCGATATTCTTGGGCCCAAAGGCCTCAAGACGCTGCGCCCCTACACCGAAAGAGTGCTGCGCGGCGAGGCGGTGAATTTCGAATGCAATCTCGATTTTCCCCATATCGGGACGCGCCACCTTCACGTAGCCTATCGGCCCGAGCTCGACGCCAAGGGCAAGGCCGTCGGATGGATTGCTTCGCTGCTCGACGTGACCGAGCAGCGGCGCGCCGAGGCCGCGATCGCGAGGCGCGCCGACGAACAAGCGGCGCTTTACCGATTTACCGATCGGCTGTATCGCGCGGCGTCCTTGAACGACATTTACGAGGCGACGCTGGATGCCATCGCCGCCGCCTTGCATTGCAGCCGGGCGTCGATCCAGCGCTTCGATACCGATGGCGTCATGCGGTTCGCCGCGTGGCGCGGGCTGTCGGATAGCTATCGCGCGGTCATCGAAGGTCATTCGCCGTGGACATCCGACGCAGCCAATCCGGAGCCGGTTTGCGTTACCGATATCAATCGCGTCAATTTTTTCGGGCCCGCGATCAAGAGCGTCGCCAAGCAGGAAGGTATCGGCGCGCTCATCTTCGTGCCGCTGATGGCGGCCGGGAAGCTCATTGGAAAATTCGTGACCTATTACGAAGCGCCCCGCGAATTCGCCCAGGAGGACATCGAGCTCACGCTGACATTGGCGCGCCAGCTCGGTTTCGGCGTCGAGCGCATGCGCGCCGATCATGCGCGCACCAGGATCGAAGCCGAGCTGCGCAAGCTCAGCGAGAGGCTCGAGGCCGAAGTCCAGAAGCGAACGCTCGAGCGCGATCGGATCTGGAACGTCTCGGAGGATTTGCTCGGCGTGTCGAATTTCGAGGGCTACTTCCTCAGCATGAATCCGGCATGGACGCGGCTCCTCGGCTGGCGCGAGGACGAGATCAAGGCGATGAACGTGCGCGAGCTGCGGCATCCGGACGACGCGGCGCATTCGATCGCGTGTCGCGAGCAGCTGGCGCAGGGCGTGCCCACGGTGCGCATGGAAAACCGCTTCCGTCACAAAGACGGGTCATGGCGCTGGCTGCAATGGACCATGACCGAAAGCAGCGGTCTGATCTATCTCGCCGGCCGGCATGTGACCGCGGAGAAGGAAGCGGCGACGGCGCTTGAACGCGCGCGGCGCCAGACCGCGCATTTGCAGAAGATGGATGCGATCGGCCAGCTCACCGGCGGCATCGCCCACGACTTCAACAATCTTCTGATGATCGTCTCCGGTCATGCGCACCGCCTCAAGAGCCATTTGACCGAGGCCAGGGACCAGCGCGCCTTGGCGGCCATCGAGATGGCGGCGACCCGCGGCGAGAACCTGACGCGGCAGCTCTTGTCGTTCGCCCGCACGCTGCCGCTCAGTCCGACGGTTATCAGCCCGGCCGAGACCGTGCATACGATCCGCGACGTCTTGGCCGGCTCGCTGCACGTCAATATCCATCTGCGGATCGATGTGCCGGATGGTACCTGGCCGGTGCGCGTCGACAAGTCGGAACTCGAATTGGCGCTGGTCAATCTCACCGTCAACGCGCGCGATGCGATGGCCGACGGCGGGCACATCGTCATTTCGGCGAAAAATGCCCGGCTTGCGTCCGGCGATTTGCCGGAGAATTTCTGCGGCGACTTTGTCGCGCTCACCGTCGCCGATACCGGCAAGGGAATTCCGCCCGATCTTCTGTCCCGGGTCGTCGAGCCGTTCTTCACCACCAAAGGCCCGGACAAGGGCACCGGGCTCGGCCTGTCGCAAGTTTACGGCTTTGCCCGCCGGTCGAACGGCACGGTGTCGATCGACAGCGAGCCCGGCCGCGGCACCAAAGTCACGGTCTATTTGCCGCGCAGCGATGCTGTGGTCGCCGCGCCGCTGCCGCAAGACGACGGGCAATATATCGCGGCGGGACGGCAGACCGTGCTGGTCGTCGAAGACAACGCCGATGTGCGCAATGTCGCGATCTCGCTCCTGGAAGAGCTCGGCTACCGCACCGTCGAAGCCGAGACCGCAGCGGCCGCGCTCGACGCTCTCGCGTCCGAGCAAGACGTGCGAATTGTCTTCAGCGACGTGGTGCTGCCCGGACAGATCGACGGCTTGGCGCTGGCCCGAACGGTGACCACGAAATATCCGCAGATCCCGGTGGTGCTGACCACCGGCTACACCAAAGTGTTCGAGACCGACCCGGAATTTCCGGTGCTGCGCAAGCCCTATCAGATCGCAGCCTTGAGCCGCGTCCTCCACGACGCGCTCGAAGCGTCGCGGCCGGAACGGCCGATGCTGATGAGTTGAGGGGCGGAAGGCTGGTGGGCGCACAAGATGTGCCACAGCCGAACAAAATCAATTAGTTGCCCAAAGGTGCGGGCGATTAGGCCCCATTGAGCGACAGGCCAAGGCGTTCCACAGGACTACGTGCAAGCGCACATATGGTACAACCTGTCGGCCGCGCAGGGCAATGCCACTGCACAAAAAAACCGCGACATCATTGCACAGCGCATAACCGCCGAGCAGATCGCCGAGGCGCAGAAGTTAGCGCGTGATTGGAAGCCGAAGCCGGAACGATAAGTCGCCGCGCAATCAATGATATTGGGGGCTGAATATGAAATTGCTGCTCCTCGCCCTCCTTCTGCTTACGCTTGAAGGTTGCCAAGGCTCGGGTCGATTCGAGGTCACACAAATTGGTCCATTCGCGCTTTCGAAAGGAGCTTGCGTGAATTTCCGCTGCACGCCTCTGTGACTGAGCAATGGATGTTCGGAATTGTCCCCCATCTAATTTCCAATCAGCGAGTCATCTTCTGTAGTCGGCAACTAGAAGAGGCGTCTATTCTGTCGCCCGAGATTCTGACTTTCGACGAACTATTCTACCGGCCGGCTTGCATCGCCGAAAATATCAGCCGCGAAGTGGATCATCCCAGGCCCGATCATTTGCCCCCACAACTCGCGCAGCAGCAGTAACCTATCTGCCCGCACTACCTACCCAACTGTTCCACCTGCAACGGCCCGGGAAGATCCCGCTCGGCCGCAGCCGCAAGCTCGTGTTCCTTGCGGCACCAATAGAGGATCATCGAGACCACCACGATGGCTCCGGCCACGGCCAGCGCCATCGCGAATGGTCGTGCAAATTTCTCGGCACCTTTGCCGAGATAATATGCGCCAAGCCCGTAGAACAACGCCCAGGCCCCCGCACCTGCGCTGTTGGCGATCATGAAGTTGGCGAACGGCATCCGGTTTGTTCCCGCAATGAAGCCGACGACCGATCGCAACACAGCCACAAAGCGAGCAATGAGGACAACCCCCATTCCCTGACGCCGAAACAGATATTGGGCGATCTTAATTCTTGTTTCGGTCAGTCCGATGTAGGAGCCGTAGCGAAGCAGTAGCGGATATCCGTACCGATCGCCGATCCAGAAGCTGATGATGCCGCCCAGTATCGCCCCTAACACGGCGGAGAGAAGAACCAGGGCGATGCCAAGCTCCTGCGTCGTCCCAGCAAAAATCGCAGCGCTTATCAGGATAGCTTCTCCCGGCAACGGCAGACCAATCGATTCCAGAAATACAAGCGCGAACACGATCCAAGCGCCGTATTGGTGGATCAACTCCTTCATGACGGAACCGCAATTCGGGGCATGACCGTAGCAAACCTCGACCGATAATCGTCTCGCCTCATTTGGCGGCCTCATTGGAAAATTGTTCATCTGATTTCCAATCAGGGAGTCATTTTATCGGATAGGCAACTGCCAGAGGCGTTTGCCTCCTGTGGGGCGCTGAAGACTGCTCCATAGGCAATGCAATAAGCCATTTTAGGACGAAAAATCCCGCGAAACACGGGTAGCGATGCCCGATCAAGACGGTTCGCAATGGTCAGCGAATGAAGCGCACGACGTCGGCTGTTGGCACTTAGCGGACCATTTGGTTGTGGCAGCTTGAGTGCGCGCTAATGACCCAGAGAGGACATTTGTGGTCAGTGAGATGACTTCCGAAAACGTTGGGATGCTGACCCCAATTTCTGTGCCAGTTCCTCAAACTTATTCCAAATAGTTCTAATGACCGTTCAATTTAAAGACTCTCTCCAACAATTTCCTTACAGCCTCTTCCGTGGCGCGGGTCGCTTTTGCGGAATAGGCCACATGAGCACCTCGCCCGAGGCAATCGTCCGCAAATGTGAAGGGCTTATGTGTCGCCATATTGATAATGGTCCCAACAGATTCTTCCTTCAGTACGCAATGCGTCGTTTGCGCGTATGGCACGACAACGGGATGAGACGGAAGTGATGGATAATCAAATGCGTGCCACGTATTGGGAAATTCGGTCATTTGGATATCCTTGGCCGTTTGTTTGAGGCGCTCAAAATAGGCTCGGCAAGGAGTGATTTGTACCCAGTCATCGGACTCTCCGTGAAAGATACGGATTGGGTGATCGCTCACGCGGGTATCGTCAATGTAAGTCGTGATGCAGGGCGCATATAAGGCAATATAGACTGCAGGATCGATCCCGCTTGGGTTCCACATTTTTTGGAATCGTTTGAGGCTTGCATAAAGAGCCGCTTGCCCCCCGCGTGAGAACCCCATGACAGCAATTCGGCCCGGATCTATCCGCGGGTCTGCGGCTAACACCGCAAGACTGCGATATAAGTCGAGGACCATGTTTAATCGTCCGAGCTGGGACTGATCAGCAACAGTGCTAGCGATCCCTCGCCCCGTAAAAGAATTAATTGCAAAGGTCGATATGCCCAACGACGCGAATACTCTCTCCCATGTGGCGACATTCTCCTCAACTCCACCTGAGCCGTGTACCAGGATCACCAGCGGAAGACGTCCAGCGCCTTGCGCGGCCCGCAAAGTTCCGGAGATTATTGTGGGTATTCCAAAGGAATCGCCTTTCAAAAATTGTTCATCCGATATGGTCAGGGTTTGAATCAGAATTGTTTCGCTGCGCCCACCAGTAGAAAGAATATTCGCCGCTAACGATGTTTGAGCGTTGACGATCGCGAGGGCCGCAAGGACGCGGACAACAAATTGCATCATACCAACCATCTTAACCAATGAATTGCTGGATCAAAACAGCACATTGGTGACCCGCAAGATGTCTCCATTGCCTCACCAAATTGCTGTACCGCATATGTCAGCTTGTGGCACTTAGCGGACGTCGAACGATGTCCGACTAATGTTCGCTTTCGGGGTATAAGCGGACATCAATGTTAGGGGCCTCGCTTCCGCTTTTGACCCAAAGCGGACATGGGCCCATCTGCGCGTGAACCCACACCCTGCTAGTTCCGGTGTGTTAGTTTAACTCGCTACGATGCGTTTTCATGAGCCTTGAGGAAGGCAATGAGGCGGCGCGAGTTCATTACGGTTCTCGGCGGTGCGGCGGCGCTTGGCCGCTCGCGGCGCGCGCGCAATCCGGCGATCGAGTGCGGCGTATCGGCGTGCTCATAGGGTTGGCCGACGATGCGTATTCCCGGTCCGAGTTGGCAGCGTTCCTACAAGAGCTGCAGCAATTGGGGTGGACAGATGGCCAGAACGTGCGGATTGATCCTCGGTGGGGCGCGGGGAACGCCGACGAAATTCGCAAATATGCGGCGGAACTGATTGCGCTCTCGCCGGACGTCATCTTCGTTGCTGGCAGTACAGCCGCGGGGCGTGTCCTGCAGGCAACCCATACCGTACCTATCGTGTTCATCGCGGTTGCCGATCCGGTCGGCGCGGGCTTCGTCGAAAGCCTGTCGCGACCGGGCGGCAACGCGAGTGGGTTTACCACATTCGAATTCAGCATGGCCGGGAAATGGCTGGAGCTACTCAAAGAGATCGCGCCAGGCGTTACGAGAGTGGCGGTCTTGCGGGATCCCACCAATGCCGTCGGGGCTGGAGAGTTTGGCGCGGTGCAGTCTGTGGCTCCGTCGGTTGGGGTGGAGGTAAGCCCGGTCAACGTGAGTGACGCGGGCGAGATCGAGCGCGCTGTAACGGCATTCGCACGCGCTCCGAATGGCGGACTGGTCGTGACTGGAAGCGAGTTGGCGTTGGTTCATCGCGAACTGATCGTCATGCTGGCGGCTCAGCACAAACTGCCCGCGGTTTACTTCAACCGCCCCTTCGTGACCGGCGGCGGCCTTCTCTCCTATGGGCCTAATTATATCGACCAGTACCGGCGCGCGGCAGCTTACGTCGATCGCATTCTTAAGGGCGAGAAGCCGGCCGACCTGCCAGTCCAGGCGCCGACCAAGTTCGAACTGTTGATCAACCTCAAGACGGCGAAGGCGCTCGGCCTCACCCTCCCGCCGACACTGCTCACTACCGCCGACGCGGTGATCGAATGAAGCGGCCGATGTCCGCTATTCACACTTAGCAGACATCAACCGATGTCCGAGTCATGTCCGCTTTTGGGGGTAAAGCAGACATCGCCATGCGCTAGTCGGCGTCGAGGCAATCCTTGCCGGCCTCGACAAGAAGTTGGGCGTTGGCAAACCGACGGCGGCGGCTATACGCTCGAAAGAGCTCGCGCATCGCATCGCGACCGAGCCAGCGGACTCGATGCCATTCGACATCGCGTCCGGGATGCTGGATCCACGCGAGGTGATCCGGGCCACGCAACCATTCGAACCGGTTTAGTGTAGATGGCTGAGTAGCAGCCATTGCAAATGAGGAGGCTCCTATGGCGCAGCGAAAGGACTTTCGGCGGATAGGTTTACTCCTCCCATCCTCGAGCTCGGCACAGGAATGGGATATCGGCAAAGCACTGCCGGAAGACATCACACTGCACGTGGCGCGAATGCGGTTGAACAACGTGGATGCGGACTCGACCCTGCGGATCGTCCAGGAAATCGAAATCGAGAGTCAAAAACTGGCTGATGTCGATGTTGACGTGATCATTTTTCCAGCGACTGCCCCCTCATCGCGCAACGGCCCCGGATACGATCAGGAACTGATCAAACGAATAAGCGCGGCAAGCGGGAAGCCGGCCACCACGGCCTCAACAGCGCTGCTTGAGGCGTTGCATGTGCTTTCTGTCAAACAAATCGTACTCGGCGCGCCTTGGAGCGCTTCGATTAACCAGACCGTCGCAGCGTTTCTTGAAGCAAACGGAGTCAAAGTCCTCGCGCAAGAGGCGCTGGGGTTCATCCGCAATCTCGAGATCGGACTCCTCGATCCGCAAACCGCCTTCGATGTTGGGCACCGCGTGAACAGGCCGAGAGCCGACGCGGTCATGTTAGCTTGTGGCAATTGGAGTACGTTTAGCATCATCGATCAGCTAGAGCACGATCTGGGAAAACCCGTCCTGACGACGAACCAAGTCAGCCTATGGCATGCCCTCAAGATGATGGGCACGAGGCCCCTCGACGGGCCTGGTGTTTTGCTGCGCCAGCATCTGGGCGACAAAGCCGCGCGACATACCGTTCGTGCAGACACTTGATGACCGGAAGCGGTCATCCGTTCTCAGTTTGGGCATACGAATCGGCGAAAGTTT
>Ga0209448_10000373_pt1 | contig 15363 bp, 11 predicted proteins | sample BogFormECP14_OM2_FD_188245 | JGI IMG/M metagenome (GOLD analysis project Ga0209448, IMG submission 188245) | Bog forest soil microbial communities from Calvert Island, British Columbia, Canada - ECP14_OM2 (SPAdes) (version 2) | ecosystem: Environmental > Aquatic > Freshwater > Wetlands > Bog ... | reverse complement strand
GATTGGGGGTCGGGCCGGCCGAAGAGCAAGTCACGTACCTGGAGTGCATTCTCACGGTCGACGCCGGAATGCACAGTGCGAACCTGCCCGTCCAGCGTGCTCAGCGCTTCGAGCACCTGTTTGTTGGTGCTACCCAGCGCTCGTGCCAGCTGATGGACTCTTAGGCGGTCCGGCAATTCCTCGTGCCGGGTCGGCTCTTTTGATTGGTCTGAAGTTGGGCCAACGTCTACCACGTAATCTCCTCAAGCCCCCGGGCGCGTCCCAAACGACACGGCCACGCGAGGGCTTCGCTATGTGCCCGGGTCACTTCTCCCGGGCTCGTGATGGTCTCGCCCCGAGCGGCTCAGGTCGAACGCACTCGGCGCCGTACTGAATGACGGCCTGACATGCCGCGCAACATCGTGGGTGGCGATGGCCGCGCTTGTCTAAGTCTTCATTCGGGTGTCTGAAGCCGGTCCGGCGACGTTCACCCTCCATAAGTATCCCACATTGCCCGGCGCGCCCAAGCAAACCCTGATCTGGAATACTCTGCAAACCTGCTCAGGGACCCCTGCGCGGCCTTATCGGCGTGGCGCTAAACGCCGGGAAACCACAGCGCGATCTCGCGCTTCGCCGAATCGATCGAATCCGACCCGTGCACCAAATTGGACTGCGTTTCCAGTCCGAAATCGGCCCGGATTGTGCCGGGTGTGGCCGTCTCCACGGGGTCGGTGCCACCGGCAAGCTGCCGAAACGCCGTAACCGCCCGCGGTCCCTCCACGATTGCCGCCACCACGGGCCCCGAAGTGATGAACTCCAGTAGCGATCCCAAGAATGGTTTGCCTTCGTGCTCCGCGTAATGGCGGCTGGCCAGCTCCTCGCTGACCTGCCGAAGCTGCAGCGCCGCGATGGTGAGGCCTTTTCGCTCGATGCGGCTGATGATCTCGCCTATCAGGTGTCGCCCGACGCCATCGGGTTTGATCAGTACGAGGGTCCGTTCGGTCACGGCGGACAGCGTACAGAACCAAGCGGCGATCAGGCCGGGGGTGACCGCCCGTATTCCTGTCTGCGCCGGACCTCGCCCCGTAGATAGGCGATCAGGGCCCACAGTGCGGCGAACAGCACGCCGATGAATCCCATACCCGAGTAGACGGCGAAGCCCGCGAGCGGCACCACCTGTACGCCAAGGTTCACCCAGATCGCCCACGGCCTGCGCTGCAGCCCGGCGAGCAGGACCAATACCGCGGCGAGCCCGATCAGATAGCTCAGCGATGCCGGAGTCAGCCCGCCGCCAACCGCGCCCACCACCGGTATCGCCAGCAGCACCACGATCGCTTCCAGCAGCAGCGTCGCTGCCATCACCGCACTGAAGCTCTTCCACGGGTCAGTCGGCGGCGCCTGGTCCCCGGCGCCGTCAGGGGGGTCCGGATCCGTCATTCCGGATCACGACCGAACAAGGTCCGCGCGACCCCTGCGGTGACAACCGAGCCGGTGATGACGATCCCGGTGCCGGACAACGCCTCGGCTTGACTATCCACTAAGCCATCCAAGTAGTCATCCAAGTAGTCATCCGCTTGGCCATCCCGAAAAGCGTCGTCGACCAGCGCGGTCGCGGTGGCGATGGCGTCGCGCAGGTTCTCGGCGGTCAGCACTCGGTCGGGCCCGAACCGCCCCCGTGCGGCCAGCGCCAGCGACTCGGTATCCAGCGCCCGTGGCGATCCGTTGTGGGTTACGACGATGGAATCGAACGCCGGCTCCAGCGCGGCGAGGATGCCGTCCACGTCCTTGTCGGCCATCACGCTGATCACCCCGACCAGGGATCGGAAGTCGAACTCGCCGGCCAGTGTCCGCGCCAACGCGGCCGCGCCGGCTGGGTTGTGGGCGGCGTCGATGAAGACCGTGGGCGCGCTGCGCATGCGCTCCAGTCGGCCGGGGCTGGTTGCGGTAGCGAAACCGGCCCGGACAGCGTCGACGTCGAGCTGGCGCTGTGCGCCGGCGCCGAAGAAGGCCTCGACCGCCGCAAGTGCCACCACCGCATTGTGCGCCTGGTGTTCGCCATGTAGTGGCAGGTAGACGTCGGAGTACACCCCACCGAGCCCCTGCAGCTCCAGCAGCTGCCCACCGATCGCGACCTGGCGGCCCAACACCGCGAACTCCGAATCCTCCCTGGCGACCTGGGCGTCCGCGCGCACGGTCTGGGCCAGCAGCACTTCCATCGCTGCCGGCACCTGGCGTGCGATGACCGCGACGGTGTCCGGTGACCCGTCGGCAGCCCTCGTGATGATGCCCGCCTTCTCACCGGCAATCCCGGCGATGTCGTCACCGAGATATTCGACATGGTCGATGCCGATCGGTGTGATGACCGCTACCGGCGCATTGATCACGTTGCTGGCGTCCCAACGGCCGCCGAGGCCTACCTCGACCACTGCGACCTCGACGGGTGCGTCAGCGAATGCGGCGAACGCCATCGCGGTGAGGACCTCGAACTTGCTCATCGCCGGCCCGCCTGCGGACTGCGACTGCTCATCGATCATCTGCACGAAGGGCTCGATCTCCCGGTAGGTCGCCACGTACTGGGCCGGGCTGATCGGCTTTCCGTCGATCGCGATGCGTTCCACCGCCGACTGCAGGTGTGGGCTGGTGGTCCGGCCGGTGCGCTGGTGCAGCGCGGTCATCAGCGCGTCGACCATCCGCGCCACCGACGTCTTACCATTGGTACCCGCGATGTGGATCGATGGGTAGCCGAGTTGCGGCGAGCCGAGCAAGTCCATCAATGCGCTGATCCGGGTCAGGCTCGGCTCGATACGGGTCTCCGGCCAGCGTTGATCCAGCAGGTGTTCGACCTGCAACAGGGACGCGATCTCATCCGGTGTGGGAGCTGAGCTGGCCGCCCCCCCAAGGTCGACTGGCTCGGTCCACTCAGGCGGCTCGAAACTCATTGCAGCCCGACCAGCCTGGCGTTGATCCGGTCGGATTCCTCCTGCGCCACCCGCTGGCGGTCGCGGATTTTGCCGACAATGTTTTCTGGGGCCTTGGCCAGGAAATCCGCGTTCGCCAATTTCGCGGCGGCCGACGCCAGTTCCTTTTGCGCTGCGGCCAGGTCCTTTTCCAGGCGGCGACGCTCGGCGGCCACGTCAATGGTGCTGGACGTGTCGAGCTCGACGACCACGGTGCGGTTCATGTTGGGGCCCAGCCGAACCTCCAACGACGCCGACGGGCGGAAGTCCGGGCCCGGCGCGGTAAGCCATGCCAGCGAGGTCACGGCGCCCACCTGAGCGGTGAGATCAGAATCTTCTACACCGGCCAATCGGGCCGGCACCTTCTGCCGGTCCGCCAGACCCTGATCGCTACGGAATCGGCGCACCTCGGTCACCAGCTTTTGCATATCCGTGATTCGTTGCGCGGCAACCGAATCCAGGACGATCCCAGACGACGTTGGCCAGTCGGCGATCACCAGCGACTCCTGGCTGGTTCCCCCCCCGGTCAGAGCCTGCCAGAGCGCCTCGGTGATGAATGGGATCACCGGATGCAGCAGCCGCAGCAGTGTGTCCAGCACCGCGGCCAGCACGGCGGCGGTATGAGGGTGTCCATCAGCGAGCTGCGACTTGGCCAGTTCGACGTACCAGTCACAGAATTCGTCCCAAGCGAAGTGGTAAAGCGCTTCGCAGGCCCGACTGAACTCGTAGCTATCGAAGGCCGAATCGACTTCGGCGCGAACTTGTTCCAGCCGGCCCAGAATCCACCGGTCGGCGTCGGTGAGCTCATTTTGTGACGGCAAAGGCGCCGCACACTGCGTAGTCGCGCCATTGAGCAATGCGTACCGGGTGGCGTTGAACAACTTGGTACCGAAGTTGCGCGACGCCCGGACGTGATCCTCGCCGACGGCCAGGTCGCCGCCGGGACTGGCGCCGCGGGCCAGCGTGAACCGCAGCGCGTCGGCCCCGAACATCTCCACCCAGTCCAGCGGGTCGATGACGTTGCCCCTGGACTTGCTCATCTTGCGGCCGAACTCGTCACGGATCAGCCCGTGCAGGAACACATCGGTGAACGGCACCTGCGGCCCGCGTTGGCCGCCGAGCGTGATGGCGTCGTCACTGCCGACGAAAGTGCCGAACATCATCATCCGTGCGACCCAGAAAAACAGAATATCGTAGCCGGTCACCAGAACGCTTGTCGGATAGAACTTTTCCAGCTCCGGCGTCTGTGATGGCCAGCCCATCGTTGAGAACGGCCACAGCGCGGACGAGAACCAGGTATCCAGAACGTCGGGGTCCTGCTCCCAGCCCTGCGGAGGCGTTTCGTCGGGACCGACGCACACCTGCTCTCCGTTGGGCCCGTACCAGATCGGGATGCGGTGGCCCCACCACAACTGTCGCGAGATACACCAATCGTGCATGTCGTCGACCCAGGAGAACCAGCGCGGTTCCAGGCTGGCGGGGTGAATCACGGTGTCCCCGTTACGCACCGCGTCCCCGGCTGCCTTGGCCAGCGATTCCACCCTGACCCACCACTGCAGAGACAGCCGCGGCTCGATCGGTTCGCCGCTGCGCTCCGAATGGCCGACGCTGTGCAGGTAAGGGCGTTTCTCCTGGACAACCCGGCCCTGCGCCGCCAGAGCTTGGCGCACCGCGACACGGGCCTCGAAGCGGTCCATGCCGTCGAATTGCGTTCCGGTGTCTACGATCCGGCCCTTGGTGTCCAAGATGGAGATCATCGGCAACATATGTCGCAGCCCGATCTCGAAGTCGTTAGGGTCGTGAGCGGGCGTGACTTTTACTGCGCCGGTACCGAATTCGGGGTCGACGTGTTCGTCGGCGACGATGACGAGCTGCCGGTCTATGAACGGGTGCGGCAAGCTGGTACCGACCAGATGGCGGTAGCGCTCGTCGTCGGGATGGACCGCGATCGCGGTATCCCCCAGCATCGTCTCGATCCGGGTGGTGGCCACCACGATGTGCGGTTGCGAGTCGTCCGTTGGGGAATCGTCCATTGAGCCGTACCGGAACGACACCAGCTCGCCTTCGACGTCGACATAGTTGACCTCGAGGTCCGAGATCGCCGTCTCAAGTACCGGCGACCAATTGACCAGCCGCTCGGCTTGATAGATCAGACCGGCGTCGTAGAGCCTCTTGAAGATCGTGCGCACCGCCCGCGATAGACCATCGTCCATGGTGAATCGCTCGCGGCCCCAGTCCACGCCGTCACCGAGCCGGCGCATCTGGCCGCCAATCGCACCGCCGGACTCACGCTTCCAGTCCCAGACCTTCTGGATGAACAGCTCCCGGCCTAAGTCCTCCTTGGTCTTGCCGTCGACCCCGAGCTGGCGTTCCACCACACTCTGAGTCGCGATACCCGCGTGGTCCATACCCGGCTGCCACAGCACCTCGTAGCCCTGCATGCGCTTGCGGCGGGTCAAGGCATCCATCATGGTGTGTTCCAGCGCGTGGCCCATGTGCAGGCTGCCGGTCACGTTCGGCGGTGGCAGCACGATCGAATACGCAGGTTTGCTGCTGGCCGGGTCCGCGGAGAAGTAGCCGGCTTCCAGCCACTTCTGGTAGATCGCGCCCTCCATCGCGCCGGGATCCCACGACTTGGGCAGGTCGGCGGCATAGCTGCGGCTGGCGGTCACCGGTCAATTCTAGGAACCGCCGCCTGCGCGCGTGTAATCGCCCGAACGCGCAGGTGGCGGCCCGAGTCCGCAGCTTGCCGTCAGCCGATCAGGGAATGGTGAGCACTTGGCCCGGTTGGATCAGGTCAGGATTGGGGATGCCGCTGGCATCGGCGATCACCTGATACTTGCTGCCGTCACCGTAGAAGCGCTCCGCGATGGCCCACAGCGTGTCGCCGGAGACGACGGTGTACGTCTGGACAACTGGTTCCGGGGCGGCTTCTGCAACGGGCTCGGCGACGGCTTCCGACGCAGCTTCGGGTTCGGCCTGCTCGGCGGCGGGCTCTGCGGCGGCCTCGGGTGCCGGCGGCGGCGGGGCGTCGGTCTCAGTCTTCGTCGACCAGGCCGGTCCGTCAGCGGCATACAGCACTAGGTTGCGATCGTCCTGAAGCACGAGTTTGACGTTCTTCTTGCCCTTTGTGTCGCTGTGCCACACCGGTTTGTCCGCCGTGTAGACAACAAAGTTGCCATCAGACTGCACTTCGGCGCGCACCACATCCTGGCCGTTGGTCTTGGTGTCCCACAGAGGTACGCCGCGGGAGGCCAGCACCAGGTTGCCGTCCTCTTGCAGGGTGAGGGTATAGGCCCCGTTGCTCGAGACCAGCGATTCCCCCCGGACAAGCTTCTGGCCTTGGGTGAGCGTGTCTGACATTGGCATTCCTCTCGTTATCCAGTCCGGCCGGCTTGCAGCGGACGTCGTTGCCGGCGCCCGCGGAGCGGGCGCTGCTTATCTTGGTTGAGCCTGAGCGTCCCTTCCCGACGCAATCGAGACCATCAGAGAACTAAGAAATGAACACTGGGGTGCCGCGCTGGGCTACTTCTTGCCGCTGAGCAGCCCGCCGAGGATGTCGCCAAGTCCGCCGCCCTTGCTGCCCAGCACGTTGCCGAGGATGCCGCCAAGGGACTTGTCGGCGGAGCCACCCCCGAGGATGCTGCCCAGAATGTCACCAAGGCCCCCACCGGAGGCTTGTCCGCTCTGCGCCGTAGTGGTCTGCTGCGCGCCGCCACCGGTGAGTTGTTTTCCGACATAGGCCAACACAATCGGCAGCAGGACCGGCAGCAACTGCTTGAGTAGATCGCTATTGCCGGCGCCCCCACCGGCCAGCGCCGCCGCGACCTTGTCCGTGTCATTACCACCGAAGAGGGTCGCGATCGCCTGATGCCCCTCGCCCTCGTTCACCAGACCGACACCGCCATCCGCGTCGAGCAGGCCGCTTGCGGCGTGACTGGTTGCGGCTGATTCGATCTTGCTGGCGTGCTCGGGATCTTGTGAGTTCTCGTGCAGTCCGCCGAGCAGCACCGGCACCAGCGTATGAATAGCGTTGTCGACCTCACCTTGGTCGGCGCCGAGCTTGTCGGCGATTTCAGACGTGGGAATCTGGGCGTAGAGATCATCGAGACCGGCCATGGGTGGGTCCACCTTCGTCGCTGGAATGTCATGGAATGTCGCTGCCATGTAGGGGCAGGCCGTTACGACATTAGACGCATGCGATGTCGACCGATAGAGCTTCGCGCAGCACGCGTCAATCCAGCCGTTCGGTCCGCAGTGACACACCGGCGGCTGGAAAACGTGCCAGCAATACGTCGCCCATCGAGGCCGCGGGCGTGAGCACTCCGCGCAGGTCGGAGAGCTTGTCGCGGTCCAGCGCGAGCGCAAGAGCGCACTCCCCCAGCAACACCGAGGTCGCCTGGTAGCCGGGGTCGCCGTGCTGTTCCATCCTGGCCACATAGCGGGCTCCGCTGGTTGTGGTGGTGTAGGTCTCGATGCGGTACGAGCCGCGCTCGCGCGCGGCTTGGCTGGGACCGGTGCCCGGTTTGGGGGCCACCCGCTCGAGCAGTCGACGCGGCAGCAGCCGGAAGTAGCGGCTGCCCAAGCCGAATGTTGCCTTGCCGAAACCACTTACGACGGCCGATGCCACTGGCGCAAGCGACGACGACCCCAGGCTCATGTGCTCGCTGTAGCGCAACTGGCGGCCGTATGCCCAGTCCAGTAATGCGTTGCTGCGTCGCACGACTCGTGTGTTGATTGACGCCATCATGAATCCGGCCGTCCAGAGACCGGTCAGTTCCGGCGCCATCTGACGGCCACGACGCCACTGCAGATCGGGCTGCGGTCCGAGTTCAGGTTCGGCGCCGCGGTCGGTGCTCAGCGTGTACGGGTCGGCAAGCTGGCGACGCAGGTCTGGATCGCTCGAGGCGGCGTTCATCACGTCCATCATCGATGCGATAGTGCCGCCGGATAACCCGCCAGAGAACGAGCGCACGACGAAGTCGGTGTCGGCGAGCTCGCCGGCGCCATCCTCGCGCGTCGCCCGATACAGCGCATACACACTCAGATCCGAGGGGATGGAATCGAATCCGCAGCAGTGCACAATGCGGGCGCCGGTGTCGGCCGCCTGCTTGTGGTACAGGTCGATGCTGTCGCGGATGAACATCGCCTCACCGGTCAGGTCGGCGTAATCAGTGCCCGCCGCGGCGCAAGCGGCCACCAGCGGCATCCCGTAGCGGCTGTAGGGCCCGACCGTGGTGACGACGACTTGTGTCCGGTCGGCCAACCCATTCAGCGTCGCCGGCGATGCCGCGTCGGCAGTCAGAATCGGCCAGGACTGCGCAGATTCTCCGAGGGTTTCGCGAACGGCGAGCACTCGGTCTGCTGACCTACCTGCCAGCGCGATCCGCGCGCCCGCCCCGGCCCGTGCCAGGTACCCGGCGGTCAGCTTCCCGACGAAGCCGGTAGCCCCGTACAGGACGATGTCGAATTCACGCGGCGTTGCGGTCACGGGCCCGACGCTACCCGACGGATATCGGGCCCTATCAGGGCCGCAAAGCACCTCAAGATAAGGAATGCCGGGCACGAGGCCCGGCATTCCTTATCTTGTTCGACAGTTCGACGGAGGAGCCGTCAGCTGCAGCCTTTGATCAGCCGCGTCGGCCGCATACCGGCCACGCGTGGATGCCCTGCGAGTGCAGCACGTTCTCGGCTACCCTGATCTGCTCCTCACGGCTGGCACCACTCGGGGAGCCCGAACCACCGTTGGCGTGCCAGGTGCCGGACGTGAACTGCAGGCCGCCAGCGTAACCGTTACCGGTGTTGATCCCCCAGTTGCCACCCGACTCGCACGCCGCGATCGCGTCCCAGTTCACGGTGTAGGCCTGGTGGACCGGGGGGTCCGCAGGCGGCGGAACATTCGTGTCAAAGCCCACCGGGGCCGGCGGCGGGGCGTCCGGGGCCGGCGGCGGCGGAACATTCGGGTCAAAACCGAACGGGGCGGGCGGCGGGGCGTCCGGTGCCGGTGGCAGAGCCTCCGGTGCCGGCGGCAGAGCCTCCGGTGCCGGAGCGTCCGCAGCCGGCGGCGGCGGAACGCTCGGGTCAAAACCAACCGGGGCCGGCGCGGGAGCGTCGGGAGCCGGCGGCGGGGCCACGTCCGGGGCGAGCCCGACAGGGCCCACGTTCGGGTCAAGGCCCATCGCCTCCGCGTTCGCGGTAGCGGTCGGCACAGTCACAAGCGCGCCGGCGATCGCGGCGAGCATGAGCGTCTTACGGGCGTTCTTCAAATCTGTTCCTTTCGCGGTGCGCGCGCCAAAGCAACCCACGGGTGTGGGTGAAGGTGTTTTGTCCGGATGGAGCCCGGATGAAATAGGTGCTCTGGAACGTGCCGTCTCGTTCTGGCACGACAGCGGCGGGCCACATCGGCCCGGCGGGCTGCTACCCCCGACTGCGGCGCGGCTATCGCCGGCCGCACCCCCGCTCACACGCGGGTCCGTGTATTCAATTTTTCGGTTACCTTTTGCGTTACCCGTTTCGGGCTATAGAGGACCGTACGAGACCTGATCGCATTCGTCATCTTCGGAAAACAGATATCTCGGTTAGATAACGAGCCGATCACGACGCAATCGCGAAATAATTTCCGCAGGTCAACTGCGCCTTTCCTGCAGATTTCCGGCTATCGCGATACACGCCGAATTGTGACCCGAATCACGCAAATATTGTGATCTGGGACACACATTCGCCCCGGCGTCGCGGCCGATACCCAACCAGCCGCCGTCCGAGCGAGGTCGCGCATGCTACAGCAACCCCCACCGGATTGAACGCGCGACACGCCATGGGCGTCGCGTCGAGCCGGACGTTTCGTTGAACTATGTTGTGCATCAATGCTGTTCGTTGCCCTTCGACCGACGCCTCGCTACGGACGCCGCAAGTTCTCATCTGGCTTTCGTATAATCCAGGGCAACAACGGCTTTCATCGTCCTTCATTGGTTTAGCCACTACACCAATGCATTTCAGCTATGTGTTGGCGATGAGACGTCGCCGCGCTCGACAAGGGATCCGGCGCGAACACAGCGGTGCTTGTGAATTGCGTAGACGCAATTTGCTGGAAATACCCTAAAGAAGTCCACAGGAAGCCGATGCAGAACCGATTCCCCAAATCATTGCTCCCCCAACACGATACAGCATGCGACTGCGCCGGCAGGACGAGCGCCAATCCTTCAGTCATTCGAAGTGGCTTCATCTTCAATAACGGCGAAATCATCCAACTACGCCATATTTTGGGCTTGAATTTATGCAGAGTTGATTTATTGAGCGACCGATTGGGGCAAATAAATGTGCGCAACCTTTGCCCGCGAGGGTCAAAGCCGTGCGCTGTTAGCCTCAGGCTCCGAGCTGCACCAGTGCGCGCAGGTCAGCGTCCGTATTGACGTTGGTCAGCGCTCGTGAATCCGGCAGCACGATCTGCTGAGCATCCGAAGCGGCGATCAAGGCGCTCATTTTGCGCTCGCCGGCAGCAACCAGCGCATCGATCCGGTCGGCCAGATCGGTCCGGTACACCGCGGCCAGGTAGTGGCTGCGACCGTCCCAGGGAGACACCACTTCGGCATTGGTCTCGACGGCAAGGCGCACGAGCTCGTCGATCAATTCGACGGTCAGCCGCGGCATGTCGACGGCGCAGACGAACGCGAACCGAGCACCCGCCTCCGCGGCCGCACGCAATCCGCGGCCAGTCGCCCGCAACGGCCCGAGCCCCCGCAACTCGTCGCGCAAGATGGCAGCGTGCAGCACCGGCAGCGGTTGCCCTGGAGCGGCCAGCAGGAAAACCGGCTCGCAGCGCTGCGCGACGACGCCGAGCACGTACTCGACCATCGTGGTGGCGCCGCGAGCGCCGGCAGACCCAGAGGGCACCAAAACGGGCCCGGGATAAGGCAGGGTGGCCTTGTCGCGGCCCATGCGCCGCGACTCGCCCCCAGCGAGCACTACCCCGGCCAGCGACCCGGCCTGTGACACTCCGTCGGGCATGGGATCAGTCACCTCAGTCGACGGTCCAGGTGTCGCGCCCACGCAACAGCGATTGCAGCGCGGCCGAGTCGAACGGTTTCGACGACTGGGCGGCATGGACCTGAGCGCGGGCCGCGTCGTCGTAAGTGGCCCGGCTGACGTTGCGGAAGATCCCCAGGACGGTGTGCTCGAGGTTCTGGTCCGACAACCGGGACAGCGCGAAGGCGTAGGCCGAATCATCGGCGTGCGCGTCGTGCACCACGATCTCGCCGACAGCCACATCGGCGGTCTTGGCCACCTCGAGGCTGAAGCCGGACTTCACCACGCAATATTCGCCGTTGGCGCCGAAGACAATTGGCTCACCGTGGCGGACATTGATCACCCGGTCTTCGGCGCCCTCCTTGCGTAACGCGTCGAACGAGCCGTCGTTGAAGATCGGGCAGTCCTGCAGGATTTCGACCACGGAGGCGCCCCGGTGCTCGGCGGCGGCGCGCAGTACCTCAGATAACCCGTTGCGGTCGGAGTCCAGTGCGCGACCGACGAAGGTCGCCTCGGCGCCAAGTGCCAACGACACCGGGTTGAACGGGTGATCCACCGAACCCATCGGCGTCGACTTGGTGACCTTGCCGACCTCCGAAGTCGGCGAATACTGACCCTTGGTCAGCCCATAGATCCGGTTGTTGAACAGCAGAATCGTGATGTTGACGTTGCGCCGCAGCGCGTGGATGAGGTGGTTGCCACCGATCGACAAGGCGTCGCCGTCGCCGGTGACCACCCATACCGACAGATCCTCGCGGGCCAGCGCCAGACCTGTCGCGACAGCCGGCGCGCGGCCGTGGATCGAGTGGAACCCGTAGGTCTCCAGGTAGTACGGGAACCGGCTCGAGCAACCGATACCGCTGATGAACACGATGTTCTCGCGACGCAGGCCCAGCTCGGGCAGGAAGTTGCGGATGGTGTTCAAGATGACGTAGTCACCACAGCCCGGGCACCAGCGGACCTCTTGATCGCTGGTGAAGTCTTTGGCCTTCTGCGGCTGGTCGGTGGTGGGCACACCATCGTTTTTGGTCAGCCGATCGTTTTTGTTCAGCCCTGGCGTCAACCCGAGGTCCGTGCCCGCCAGATTGCCAATCACGTTAGTCATGAGCGCCGCTCCTCCTCATCGCTTCGCCCTGCATTGTCGCGTTGCGCGTCATTCGCTAGCTCCCGCTCCAACTGTTGCCGCCGCCATTCTCGCGGCTATCGTCTTGTCGTTCTCAATTTCGGCCAGTGTCCCGGCCAGCGCGGCGCGGATAACGCGCCCCACCTCGTCGGTCAGGAACGCGACACCCTGAACCTTGGTGACCGACTGCACGTCGACCAAATACTTGCCGCGTAGCAACAGCGCCAGCTGACCCAGGTTCATCTCTGGTGCCACCACCTTCGGGTAGCGCCGCAGCACGTCGCCCAGGTTGGCCGGGAATGGACTGAGATGGCGCAGATGGGCATGTGCAACCTTGATGCCCTTACGCCGGGCCCGCCGGCAAGCTTCGCCGATCGGGCCGTACGAGCTGCCCCACCCGATCAGCAGCAGCTCGGCGTCGCCGGTCGGATCATCGACCTCCAGATCGGGAACAGAGATGCCGTCGATCTTGGCCTGGCGTAACCGCACCATCAGATCATGGTTGACCGGCTCGTAGGAGATGTTGCCCGAGCCGTTCGCGGCTTCCAACCCGCCGATGCGGTGCTCTAGACCGGGTGTGCCCGGAACGGCGAATTGGCGAGCGAGCGTTTCCGGATCGCGGTTATAGGGCTGGAAAGGCTCGCCCGCTTTGACCAAGGTGTGCTTGATGGGCTGCAGCTCGGCGACGTCCGGGACTTGCCATGGTTCCGAGCCGTTGGCAATGGCGCCATCGGACAACACGATCACCGGGGTCTGGTACGACAACGCGATGCGCACCGCCTCGAGCGCGGTTTGAAAGCAGTCGGCGGGAGACCGCGGCGCCAGCACCGCCACCGGCGATTCTCCATTGCGGCCGTACAGTGCCTGCAACAGGTCAGCTTGCTCGGTTTTGGTGGGAAGGCCGGTCGAGGGCCCGCCTCGCTGCACGTCGATCACAAGCAACGGCAGTTCGGTCATCACACCCAGTCCAAGCGCTTCGGACTTCAGCGAAATGCCCGGTCCGGATGTGCTGGTGACGCCCAGCGCACCACCGTAAGCGGCGCCCAGCGCAGCACAGATGCCGCCGATCTCGTCTTCGGCCTGGAAGGTGATCACGTTGAAGTTCTTGTGCTTGGACAGCTCGTGCAGGATGTCTGACGCCGGGGTAATCGGATAGCTGCCGAGCACCACCTGGATGCCGGCCAGCTGGCCGGCCGCGACGATGCCGTAGGCCAGCGCGGTGTTGCCCGAGATCTGCCGGTACTCGCCGGTCGGCAGGGTCGCCCGCGAGACCTCGTAAGTGGTGCCGAAAGCCTCGGTGGTTTCGCCGTAGTTCCAGCCCGCCTTGAGGGCGAGCACGTTGGCCTCCGCGACGTCGGGCTTGCGGGCGAACTTCTCCCTGATGAATTTCTCGCTGGTCTGGATCGGTCGCCCGTACATCCACGACAAAAGACCCAGGGCGAACATGTTTTTAGCGCGCTGGCCGTCTTTTTTGGACGCGCTGATCGACTCGACGGCTCCGAGCGTCAGCGTGGTCATCGCGACGGAGTGCACCACGTAGTCGTCTAACTCGTCTGACTCCAGCGGGTTCGTTATGTATCCCACCTTGGTCAGGTTGCGTTTGGTGAATTCGTCGGAGTTCGCGATCACCATGCCACCGCGCGGCAGGTCGCCGATATTGGCCTTGAGGGCCGCTGGGTTCATCGCGACCAGCACGTCGGGCCGGTCACCGGCGGTCAAGATGTCGTAATCAGCGATTTGAATCTGGAAGGACGAGACGCCGGGCAGCGTGCCTGCAGGGGCCCGGATTTCGGCGGGGTAGTTCGGCTGGGTCGCCAGGTCGTTGCCGAAAAGCGCTGCGTCAGTCGTGAACCGGTCGCCGGTCAGCTGCATACCGTCGCCGGAGTCGCCGGCGAATCGGATGACCACTTGTTCCAGGCGCTGCCGGTCGGACCCGGTATGCGAGGATCCATTGTGAGAATCTGACCTGGCTCCGCTGCCGTTCGGATCCACGTCTCCGCCTTCCATTTGGCCTTTCAACTGGCCCTGACAGGCACTCCGCTAGAGCTTATAGGGCACGCGCCATCGGAGTGACTCCCGCGCCATCATGCTTGTGTGTCACTGGCAGTACCAATTATGGCACTGCTTGGTGCTGCGCGTGGGCGTCTCGGAACCTTACATGCAGCGGATTTGAGGCTAAAGCCCAAGTCAACAAGGTGGCGACAGTATTAACACAAGAAACTGTGGTATTGGTCACGTCCGTCACACGCAGGTGCCGCTCGGCCGTGCCGCCCCGAACCGCTAGGCGCTCTTGTCGCGACGTTCACTTCGCGACGGCTTGCGCGGCACGATCGTCGGCAAGACGTTATCCTGCACGGTTTCCTTGGTCACCACCACTTTGGCGACGTCGTCGCGGCTCGGGATGTCATACATCACGGGCAGCAGGACTTCTTCCATGATGGCCCGCAAGCCGCGGGCGCCAGTGCCGCGGTGGATCGCTTGATCGGCGATCGCTTCCAGCGCGTCGTCGGTGAACTCCAGCTCCACGCCGTCCATCTCGAAGAGCCGGGTGTACTGCTTGACCAGAGCGTTCTTCGGCTCCGACAGGATCTTGACCAATGAGTCCATGTCCAGGTTGGTGACCGAGGCAACCACCGGGAGCCGCCCTATGAATTCGGGGATCAAGCCGAACTTGATCAGGTCCTCGGGCATTACGTCGGCGAACTGGTCGCTGGTGTCGATCTCGGCTTTGGAGTGCACCTCCGCACCGAAGCCCAGCCCACGCTTGCCGACCCGCTCGTGGATGATCTTCTCCAGCCCGGCGAACGCACCCGCGACGATGAACAGCACGTTGGTGGTGTCGATCTGGATGAACTCTTGGTGCGGGTGCTTGCGGCCGCCCTGCGGGGGAACCGATGCCTGGGTGCCCTCCAGAATTTTCAGCAGGGCCTGCTGAACGCCTTCACCGGAGACGTCGCGAGTTATCGATGGGTTCTCGCTCTTGCGGGCGATCTTGTCGACCTCGTCGATGTAGATGATGCCGGTCTCGGCGCGCTTGACGTCATAGTCGGCGGCCTGGATGAGTTTGAGCAAGATGTTCTCGACGTCCTCACCGACGTAGCCGGCCTCGGTCAGCGCAGTGGCGTCGGCGATGGCGAACGGCACATTGAGCATCTTGGCCAGCGTCTGGGCCAGGTAGGTCTTGCCACAACCGGTGGGTCCGAGCATCAAGATGTTGGACTTGGTCAGCTCAACCGGCTCGTACCGGGAGTCACGGCCCTTCTCGCCGGCCTGGATCCGCTT
>Ga0209448_10000371_pt1 | contig 15411 bp, 15 predicted proteins | sample BogFormECP14_OM2_FD_188245 | JGI IMG/M metagenome (GOLD analysis project Ga0209448, IMG submission 188245) | Bog forest soil microbial communities from Calvert Island, British Columbia, Canada - ECP14_OM2 (SPAdes) (version 2) | ecosystem: Environmental > Aquatic > Freshwater > Wetlands > Bog ... | reverse complement strand
CACTCGTTGGAACTCTTTCTGACTCATCGTCACCATCCTGAGAGGGTGACAAAGTCTCGTTGCAGTTAGGGGGTGACATTATCTTGGAGCATCTACACCGATGTGAGCCCTTCCTTGAGCCCTCCCACCCCCTGTGTTAGCATCAGAAGTTTCGCAGGCGTTGTTGGGCTGGCCTGTACCCTGTACTCATCCTCATTCCGGGCCTTATCACCCTTCCCGTAAGCCTGCGGAAGGAGACAACCCGTGAAAGTGTACGCAGCAGCCAATCTGCGCAACCTTGCCCTGATCGGACACGGGCATGCCGGCAAGACTACCCTGGTATCCGCCATGCTCTACACCGCCGGAGCGGCGCCTCGCCTGGGGCGGGTCGACGACGGCTCCGCTCCGACCGACTACGACGAAGAGGAAGTCGCCCGCAAAATGTCCATCTCCACCGGCCTCGCTTTCGTCGAGTGGGGCCCAGCCGACGCGAAGGTCAAGATCAATCTGCTCGATACCCCCGGCTTCAACATGTTCGTCCACGAGGCCAAGATAGCCCTGCCCGTGGTCGACGCCGCGCTCGTCGTGGTCGACGGCGTAGCCGGAGTCGAGGTCGTGACCCAGCGTGTCTGGCAATATTGCAACGACATCGAGCTGCCGCGCATGATCGTCGTCAACCGCATGGACCGCGACCGCGCCGACGCCAACCGCGTCCTCGAATCTCTTACCAACGCCTTCGGCCGCGCCGTCACTCCACTGCAGCTCCCCATCGGCAGCGAAAAGAGTCTCAGCGGCATTGTCGATCTCGTCCGCATGAAGGCTTACACCTACGAGATGGGCGGAAACGGCAAGGGCAGGGAAGGCCCTATCCCCGCCAACATGGCGGACGCAGCCAAAGAAGCGCACGAAAAATTGGTTGAACTCGTCGCCGAGGGCAAAGACGAGTTGATGGAAGAGTTCTTTGAAACCGGCACCATCCCCGAGGAGCATCTGGTCCCCGCGCTGCACGAGGCGATTCGCGAAGACAAACTCTTTCCCGTCCTCTTCACTTCCGGACTGGGCAACATCGGTGTCGACGAGTTGATGGATTTCATCGTCGACTACACTCCCGCCGCCAGCGAACATCATGCCATCACCGGCTGGACGGCCGAAGGCAGCGCGCCCACCGAACGCAAGGGCACCGACAACGAGCCCGCCTCCGTCTACGTTTTCAAAACTTTGTCGGACGCGTTCGCCGGCCGCATTTCCTATTTCAAAGTTTTTTCCGGCGTGTTGAAGAACGATGCCTCGCTGCAGAACTACAATCGCAACATTCAAGAAAAGTTCGCGCACATTTCGCTGATCCAGGGCAAGCAAGCGGTTCCCATCCCGGAGCTGCACGCTGGCGATATCGGCGCAGTCGCGAAGCTCAGAGAAACTCTCACCGGCGACACGCTGGGCGATAAGTCGTCGCCCATCCGCTATCCAGCAGTGCAGCTACCCGAGCCGGCCATCACCTTCGCCATCGAGCCGAAGAGCCGGGCCGACGAAGACAAGCTCGGCGTCGGCCTCCACAAGCTGATGGAGGAAGACGCCATGCTGCGCTTCTTCCGCGACCCGCAGACGAAAGAATTTCTGATCGCCGGCACCGGCCAGCAGCACATCGAAGTCGTCGTCTCAAAGATGAAGAAGCGTTACCACGCCGAAGTGGTCCTGAAAGCGCCCAAGGTGCCCTATCGCGAAACCATTCGCGGCAAGGCTGACGTCCAGGGACGCCACAAGAAGCAAACCGGTGGCCACGGCCAGTATGGCGATTGCAAAATCAAGATGGAGCCGCTGCCGCGCAATTCCGAAGTCGAGTTCGAATTCGTCAACGACATCTTTGGCGGCGCCATCCCGCGCAACTTCATTCCCGCCGTCGAAAAGGGAATCAAAGACGCCGCCGCTCGCGGCTACCTCGCCGGCTATCCAGTCGTGAATTTCCGCGCCATCCTCTACGACGGTTCTTACCACGACGTCGATTCGAACGACCTCTCGTTCCAGATGGCCGGCCGCATCGCCTTCCGCAAAGCGATGGAAGCCGCCAAGCCGACGCTGCTCGAACCCATCATGACCGTCGAGATCACCATTCCCGACGAGTTCGCCGGCACCATCATGGGAGACCTCAACAGCCGCCGTGGACGCATTCAGGGCATGGACAACAAAGCCGGCAACACCATCGTGAAAGCCGAAGTGCCCATGGCGGAAATGCTAACCTACGGCGCCGATCTCACTTCCATGACCCAGGGCCGCGGCAGCTTCTCCATGGAAATGCATCATTACGACGTCGTCCCGCAACAATTGCAGGACAAGATTATCGAGAAAGCAAAAGCCGAGCGCGGCGAGGTAAAAGAAGAAGAGGAATAAACTCGTGTGGTGACGGGGCTCTGCCCTGCCCCAGCAGTTCGGTGGCGAGAAGACCGTCCTCGCCCGTCCACCTCGAACCGCAGGCCTAAAAACAGATTCACCGCAAGCGCTTTGTAGCGTACCATTCGTCTTTCGTCTTCTTCTTATCACCCAAGGAGGCACGGATGTTCAAGCGGACTTCCCCGATCTGCTGCCGTTTGTCCTTCGCAACCCTTGTTCTCTTATTCATCTCCCAAGCTGCAATGGCTGAAAATGGGATGACCCAAACTGATACTACGCAGGAAAGCAAGAGCGTGACTCTGGAGCTGGATCACGTGTCGATCTGTGGAGCGAATCTTGATCCGCTTCGCCAGGTCTTCACCGATGTCGGCTTGACTCCGGACCTCGGTGGTCCCCACAGCAACGGCATTACCCAGATGGCCATCCTTGGCTTCGATGACACCACTTACATTGAACTGATTGCGCCCGTAAAACCGGGAGCCGCCGCCGGCTCCGCTTGGGCGAAGTACATGTCCGAGGATGCCGTCACCTGCGCCTGGGCGGTGGGCACGAACGTTTTGCTGCAGGAAGCAGATCGCCTGAAGAACGCCGGAATTCCCGTCAAGACTCCCGAGTCGGGCAGCCGCAAGCGCCCCGACGGCATGTCGGTCGAGTGGAAGACGGCCGACGTCGGTTCGGGAACTCCGGGCTCCACGCTGCCCTTCATCATCGAAGACCAGACGCCACGCGCCTGGCGCGTCCAGACCTCAGACAGCATAAAAGGAGCCCCGGTTTACGGCGTCGAGAATGTGGTCCTCGGGGTCAACAACCTCGATGCCGCGATTGCCCTGTTCCGCAAGGCCTACGGCTGGGCCGCTCCTCTAACCGAGACGCAGAAAGACATCGGCAAACTAGCCTACTTCCCCGGCGAGCCGGTGATACTGGCAGCTCCTTCGGGCGGAGGCTGGCTCTCCGAGCGCCTCGCCAAGTATGGCGAGACCCCGGTCGCCTACCTGCTCGGCACACGCGACTTCGCAGGCGCAGTCAAGAAGTACAGACTCCTGGGCAGCAAACCCTGGTTCGGTCAAAAGGTAGCCTGGTTTGACCCCAACAGGCTGAAGGGCGTGCGGCTCGGCGTGATTGGGCAGTAGTCGCTTGTGTGGGGACGGGCGACTCGCCCGTCCAGTGGAGCGAAGCTCCGCACGGTTTCGGCGGGAACAATTGCTTGATTCCGCTTTTCGCTTTACCATCGCCTTCAGTGTCCGCCGCCAAAGACAATCCCGCGCTCCATCTCCCGGCCCACACAAAAGACCGTCTCGTCTCCGCCGCCCCGGTCGAGGACGATTCCTCTTTCGAGCTAAAGCTTCGCCCGCAGCGTCTGCAGGAATTCATCGGCCAAGCTAAAGTAAAAGAGAATCTGGACGTAGCCATCCAAGCCGCGAAATCCCGAGGCGAAGCGCTCGACCACGTCCTGCTCTACGGACCGCCCGGCCTGGGCAAAACGACGCTCGCCAACATCATCGCCAACGAACTCGGCGCCGCCTTCCAGCAGACCTCCGGCCCCACGCTGCAAATCAAAGGGGACCTCACCGCAATCCTCACCAATCTCCGCGACCGCCAGGTGCTTTTCATAGACGAAGTGCACCGCCTGCAGCCCGCGCTCGAAGAGATCCTTTACTCCGCGCTCGAGGACTACAAGCTCGACATTATGATCGGCCAAGGTCCGTCCGCGCGCACCCACACCATGGACGTGAAGCCCTTCACCTTCATCGGCGCCACTACGCGCGCCGGACTGCTCTCCGCACCACTGCGCTCGCGTTTCGGCTTGCTCCTGCGCCTCGAGTTCTACACCCACGACGACCTGCGCGTAATCGTAGAGCGTTCCGCCGAAATTCTAGGCGTCAGCATCGATCGTCCCGGAGCCATTGAAATCGCCAGCCGCTCCCGTGGAACACCGCGCATCGCCAACCGCCTGCTGCGCCGCGTGCGCGACTACGCCCAGGTGCGAGCCAACGGCTCCATTGATCTGCCGACCGCCCAGTCCGCGCTCAGCATGCTCGAAGTTGATCGCTACGGCTTCGACGAAGTCGACCGCAAGCTCCTGCTCACGATCATCGAGAAATATCAGGGTGGACCGGTGGGCCTGAACACCCTGGGCGCGGCGCTAGCTGAAGAGCCCGACGCCATCGAAGAAATCTACGAGCCCTTCCTGATTCAAATTGGCTTTCTAAATCGCACGCCCCGAGGCCGAGTGGCAACGCAGCTCGCGTACGAACATTTCGGAATCACGCCCAACCGCCGCCAAAGCTCGTTGTTCTAGCTTGTGTGGGGACGGGCGACTCGCCCGTCCAAGATGCTCACGTAGGAACGGCCGCCTCGGCCGTCCAGCCGGGCAAAGCCCGGCGGTTTGACTTCCACCGCCGCAATCTGCGTTAATCACTCTTCGTCATCATCCCCACAGAAAGCGCAGTAGCCGCAGGAGGAATCATGCGCGACGTAATCGCCACCGCTCAGGCTCCGCAGGCCATCGGCCCCTACTCCCAGGCCATTCGAGCCCAAGGCCTGATCTTCACCTCCGGACAGGTAGCCATCGATCCCGCCACCCAGCAGGTAATCCCCGGCGACATAAGCGCGCAAACCGACCGCGTCCTCAAGAACCTCGCCGCCATTTTGCAGGCCTCGGGCAGCACTCTGGAGAAAGTTCTGCGCTGCACCGTCTTTCTCAAGAACATGGGAGACTTCGGCGCCATGAACGAAGTCTACGGCCGTTACTTCAAGCAAGCACCGCCAGCCCGCTCTACCGTGGAGGTGGCGCGGCTTCCAAAAGACGTCCTGGTTGAAATTGATGTGATAGCGCTTGCCTGAATGTGGTGTAGCAGAATTTATGAAAACAAGAAAAAGGAGCACTATGAAAATTGTCATCCTAGTCATCACACTGCTCGCACTGGCCGGACTGATCGCCGCCCAGACCGCGAAGCCCGCCGCCAGCGGGCCCACCAAAGTCACCGGCGATCCCGTCAAAACGGCCAGCGGTCTCGAATATTGGGATATCAAAGTCGGCACCGGCGCGGTGGCGCAAACCGGACAGCAGGTGAAAGTCGATTACACCGGATGGCTCACCAACGGCAAGAAGTTCGACAGCTCGATCGGCACCGGCCGCCCGTTCGCCTTCAAACTGGGCGCCAGCCAGGTCATCAAGGGTTGGGACGAAGGCGTCGCTGGCATGAAGGTGGGAGGCAAGCGCCAACTGCGCATCCCCTCCGACCTGGCCTACGGAGAAAAGGGCTATCCCGGCGTCATCCCCGCCAACGCAACCCTGATCTTCGATGTGCAATTAGTAGACGTAAAGTAGTCCGTGTGGCGCGGACACTCCTGTCCGCGAAAAGCCGACAAACACACAAAAGCCCGCGGGATCTCGAACGGTCCGCGGGCTTCTAGAAAGCTACGCCTTAACCACTTTGCCGCTGCGCAGACAGGAAGTGCAGACGCGTATGTGCTTGGTAGCGGCTCCCACCTTGGCGTGAACCGGCCGCAGATTGACGTTCCAGCGCCGTTTACTCACATTGTGGGCGTGGCTGATGGTATTTCCGAACTGCGGCCCCTTGCCGCAGATATCACAAACTCGTGCCATAACTTAGGAGTCCTTCCAGGCCTGTAGCCGAAACCGTTTGCAGAAGCTTAAATTTTACAGGAATCCAGCGATTTTCGCCAAGGCGGAAGAGGGTTTACGTAGGGACGGCCGCCCTCGGAGCCTGCCCTGAGCGAAGTCGAAGGGTCCAGCCGAGCGCACCTCAGCGCGGTCTACGCCGCCTTGCCCATCACCGGCTCCGAGCAATGGCTGCAGCGCCGCGCATCGATCGGAATCTCGCTCAAACATTCCGGGCACTTCTTGGTAGTCGGATCCGCCGGCGCCGGATCCTTGTGCATCCTCGCAACCAGCGCATTCACCGGCGTCACCACAAAGAAATAAACGGCGGCGGCAATCAGTAGAAACGACACCACGGCGTTGATGAAATGGCCCACCGGAAACAATGTCCCGTTAATCGTGTAATGAATGGCAGAGAAATCCGGTTTGCCCACGACCGCCGCGATGAACGGAGTCAACAAGTCTGCGGTCAGCGCCGTGACCACGCCGCCAAAGGCCGCGCCGATCACCACGCCCACTGCCATATCCACCACATTGCCGCGCAAGATGAATTGTTTAAAACCGGATAACATTACATTTCCTCCGCCTACCAAAAGCCTCAGATCCGCATCGGCATCACAATATACCGGTACTTGTAATCCTCGCCCTCCGCCGGACGAAGCTGCCCGGCCGACTGCGCATCCTTCAGCTCCAGTTTCACTTCGCACGACCCAGTCGCCTTGATGAAGTCGATTAGATATTGCGCGTTGAATCCGATCGCCATCGGCTCACCGTCATAAGCGACTTCAATGGAATCCTCCGATTCCCCCGTCTCGGTCGACGACGCGGAAATTTTCAACTCGCCTTTCTCCAGACGCAGACGCACGGCGCGCGACCGCTCATCGGCGAACTGCGCCACGCGGGCAATCGCGGCTCCCAGTTCCTCGCCATGCAACGCGATCGACTTGGAGATGTCTTTCGGCAGCACCGCCTCATAGTTCGGGAACTGCCCCGTCAACTGGCGCGAAGTCAGCAACCGCGGCCCCACGCGGAAGAACAACGTCGATTCGTCCTTGGCGAAGTCAATCGTCTCTACGTCCTTCTCAATCCCGGAATCGAGCAGCGATTTCAGTTCGTCCATGGCCTTCTTCGGAATCAGCGTTTTCATCTCGCCCGAAACGCCTTCAAACTTTTCCCCCGCGCGCTCAATGTGCGCCAGGCGGTGGCCATCGGTCGCCACCATGGTGATCGACTCTGGCTTCAGCACCATCAACGCCCCATTCAGCGTGTAACGCGACTCCTCGCTGGCGATGGCAAAGCCGGTCTTGGCAATCATCGAACGTAGCACCGCCGCCGGGATCTTGATCACTCCTGCCGATGGAAACACTGGCAAGCTCGGGAAATTCGACCGCGCCATGCCCACCATCTTCGTGTTGGACCGTCCGCACCGAATACTGACCCAGTGGTTCTCCAGCAACCGGATGGTGATATCGGCGTCGGGCAGCAACTTCACGTAGTCATAAAGTTTCCGTGCTGGAATTGTGCACGCGCCATCTTTTTTCACCTTGGCGGCACACGACGTGCGCAGGCTCAGGTCAAGGTCTGTCGCCGTCAGCGACAACTTGTCCCCCGCAGCCTCAAAAAGATAATTGGAGAGAATGGGGATCGTGGTCTTGCGCTCCACCACGCCCTGAGTGGCTGTCAGTTCCCGAAGAAGCTCAAACTTGCTGACCGTAATTTCCATGGTCGTTGTGGTTGCGGCTATAGCAGGGGCGACTTCCACCGGCATATTGGGTCTCCCGACTCTACTTCTGTTCTCTTCTTATATCAAATGCAAATACAAGAAAACCAGTAGTAACCGTAGGTGGCTCGGAGAAGTGGAAAACCGGTCCAGGCCCCTGCGGCTCAATTGCTTCCACATCAACCCTTCATGTGAACAATCGCTCCCGGCTCCGGCGGAGGCCATCGTAACCCTCGGCTCATTCTCAAGTTTCCGTCCCGTCTCGCACAGCTTCCACAAACAGTTCACAGCCAGACGGCAGGAAGAATGGCCTGAAGAGTGGAAAAGCCGGTGGAAACTACCAGTTACGAGCCTAATTGCTCGGTCAGTTTATTGAGCAATCTGTTCAAATCCTTGTCGTTCTTGCGAACCTCTTCAATCTTGTCCACGGAATGCAAGACCGTAGTGTGGTGCTTACCCCCGAACTGGCGTCCAATTTCAGGCAGGGAAGCTTCCGTGAGATGCTTGGCTAGGTACATGGCAATCTGCCGCGGATACACAATCGATCGCGAATTATTTTTCGCCTTGATCTCCACCAGGCGCAGCCCGAATTGCTCAGCTACCGCTTTCTGAATGGATTCAATAGTCACTTTGCGTGCTTGCGAATCGATAAAATTCTTCAGCACCTGCTGGGTGTAGGGCAGCGTGATCTCAGCCCCGATCAGCGAAGAATGCGCCACCAGCCGGATCAGCGCACCTTCCAACTCCCGAACGTTCGAACGAATATTCGTTGCGATAAATAACGCCACATCCGTCGGCAACGTGACCCGTTCCTGCTCCGCCTTTTTTTGCAGGATGGCGACTTTCGTCTCCAGGTCCGGCGGCTGAATGTCGGCAATCAGTCCCCACTCAAACCGGCTGCGCAAGCGATCCTCGAATTCCGCCAACTCTTTCGGCGGTCGATCGCTCGCGATTACGATCTGCTTCATCGATTCGTGCAGCGCATTAAACGTGTGGAAGAATTCTTCCTGTGTCCGCTCTTTCTGCGCCAGGAACTGAATGTCGTCAATCAGCAGCACATCCATGGTCCGGAATTTATCCCGGAAGCTGATCATCTTGTCGTAGCGCAACGAGTTGATCATCTCGTTGGTGAACTTCTCGCTCGACACGTAACAGATTGCCGCCTGCGGCGTCCGCCGCTTGATCTCATGTCCGATCGCCTGCATCAGATGCGTCTTGCCCATGCCCACGCCCCCGTACAGGAACAGCGGGTTGTAGGCCTTCGAGGGACGCTCCGCCACCGCCTGGCAAGCCGCGTGCGCGAACTGGTTGCCGCTGCCGATCACGAACGCGTCAAACGTGTAGCGAGGATTCAGTTGCGCCGCACTGTCCCAGTCGAACCGTCCCTGCGCCGGATGCAACCCCTGCGTTGTCTGTTGACCCGGACCAGCATTGGGACCGCCGCTCGAGCCAATGTTCGAACTATGAGCCGACAGCCCGCCGTTATGCCGGATCGGCGTGTTCGAAGGATCGTCCTCGGCGGTAACGAATTTGACATCCTCGTATCCCAGCCCAAGGTTGTCCACCGCTTCCTGAATCAGGTCTGCGTACTTGTCGCTTACGTGGCGGAACTCAGCGGTCGGAATGCGCACGTACAAAATTCCATTGCTGGCGTGGCTGTACCGTGTCGGCTTCAACCAGGTGTCGTAGGAGTGTCGGTTGACTTTCTTTTCCAGCGCGTCAAGGATGCGCACCCACGGATTCGGAATAATGGCGGAACTGGTGAGAGACATTGTTTATCAGAATATCGAAAGCGCCGGCGCAAAAACGTCCGGGAAAGACCAATCTTGAAATTGTGAGTTCGTCGTTTCCTGCAGAGCAGAGTCTGTTTTGCAGTACGGGTTGCCTGTGAAATTTATTACGAGACGAACCGCATACTAGCACAAAAAAATCGCCGCGTCGGTGGGTTGCAACAAAAAAATTCCGCGCGAGCGCTTTATCCAACCGCGATTTGTTTCCGCTGTCAAGTGTCGAGAAACTAACTGCCGCGCAAACTGTGCAATGGAAGAAAAGTCGTGTGGCGACGGGCGACCTCGCCCGTCCAGCCGAGCGCAGCTCGGCCTGCGAAATTCGGCCACTACGAAATCGTCCGCCGTTCCCGCCGCGCCGGAGCCGCCGACTTATAACTCGCCGGATACACCACCACCGACCGTCGTCCGCCCTCGCCGTCACTCTCCGTGCGCAAATCTTTTTCCTCGCGCAACGCCAGATGCACAATCCGCCGCTCCCGCGACGACATCGGCCCGAACCGGTAAGGCTCGCTCGTCCGCCGCACCTGCTCCGCCGCCACCCGCGCCGCCAGTTGCAACTCGTCGATCCGCATCGCCCGGAAGTTCTTGCAGTCGAACCAGATCTTCTCGTGCTCGTTGCCTTGCAGGTGCAGAATCTCCGACGCCAGCAGCTCGAACGAACGCAGCAACTCTCCACTGCGTTCCAGCAACAGCGCCGAATCCGGCCCCGCAAACTCCACCAGAATTTCCGGATGCTCCCACTCGCGATTCTGCGCGATCGGAGGATCCACCGTGATCCGATACTTCAGCTTGAAGCCGCCATTGGAAATGACGGCCTGCAAAAATTCCCCAATCTGTTTAGCGGCAACAACCTTGTCAGTGATCGGCATAAGTAAAGTTCTCAGCTATCAGCTCTCAGTAAATGCTAAGAGCGTCGCAAACGACGAAAGGTTCGTATCAGGGTATCGCTTTAGCGATACCGTAAATTCCTCGAAAATCAAACGCCCCTTTAGGGACTGGATTAAACTGACAGCTGATAGCTGATAGCCGACAGCTATCTCTCTTTCTTCCGCGCCCGCTTCTCCATCATCTCGCGCATCTCGCGCCCCAGCGACGTGCGATTCATCACCGACTGCTGTACGATCCCGATCAGCTGACCCGCGGACCAGTACAAGCCCAACCCCGCCGGCAAGTTCCAGCTCATGATGCCCAGCATCCCCGGCATCATGACGTTCATCATCTTCTGTTGCGCCGGATCCATGCCCGCCTGCGGCGTCATCCGCTGCATCACAAGCATGGTGATGATGATCGCAACCGGCAGAATGTGCCACGGATCGGGCGCCGAGAGATCATGAATCCATAGCCACGGCGCGTGCCGCAGATCCATCGCCACGTTCAGCATCCGGTAGTACGCAAACAGAAACGGCATCTGGATCACCAGCGGCAGACATCCACCCGCCGGATTCACGCCTTCCTTTTTGTACAGCGCCGAAATTTCCGTGTTCATTTCCGCTTTGCGCGGATCACGCAAACTGTATTTCTTGTACTTTTCCTGGATCGCCTTGATCTGCGGCGCCACCCGCTGCATCTTCAGCATCGACTTCATCTGCGAAAGCCGCAGCGGCAGCAGCGCCAGGTTGATGACCAGCGTCTGCAGCAGAATCGCCCAGCCCCAATTACGGACGATGTGGCTGTACATCCACTTCAACCACAAAAAAAGCGGCCGCGCGATGATTCCCAGCCAGCCAAAGTCGATGATCGCCCGCAAGTCCGGTTCCGCGCCCGTAATCCCCGGCACCGAAACCGATTCCAAATCCGCCAGCGCCTTAGGACCCACATACACTCGGACATCGCTCGCGCCCCTCTCGTTCCCCACCGCCGCGCCCAGCACGTCCACCTTGTCCATCTGCTTCGTATCGGACCCGCCATGCGGAATTTCAATCGCATTCCGCAGCGTCACCATCGCCGCGTTCTTTGGATCCGCCGGCAAGAACACTGCCGCGAAATACTGGTCCGACAATCCTGCCCAGTGGAACGGTCCCTGCAGCGTCCCGCCGCCGCTGATCTTCTTGATCGCCAGCCGCTCAACCTTGTCGTCGTACTGATAAACGATCTGCCCAGACGCGTATTGCGGCCCGGTCATGTCCGCGCCGAACCCCGCAGGCCACATCGGAAACGCCGCGACCTGCGCACCCTTCTGAGTGACTGCCGTCTTCACCCCAACCACATAGGTGCTGGCGTCGAACGTGTAGGTCTTCCGCACCGAGAGATCGGCGTCGGAATATCCGAAGACGACTTCCGTGGGAGCGGTGTAGCTGGCACCGAGGGGAGAGGCGCCGGCGGTATCGGTCCTGGTTGCGAAGTGCGACCCCACGTACAGCGCCGAGTTCACCTTGTCTCGCAGCGCCTCGTCATACGTCCACAACGTCAGCGGATATCCATACTTCTCCGCCGCCGTTGCATTTACCAATTCAAGCTGTCCGCCTTTATCGTCGGTGTACTTCTTCAGCACCCACGACTTCACCCGTGCGCCGCGATTGGTGAAAACGATTCGATACACGTCATTTTCAACCACTGTCTCGCGCTCGCTCGTCGCCTGCACCGGGCTCGAATCGCGTATCACCTTTATGCCCGGAGGGAGATCGGCCTGCTTACGTTGCGCCAAGATCTGCGCCGGATTCTGCGTAGCGACAGCCGCCCCCGGCTGTACGGCCGGGCGAAGCCCGGCAGCGTTCTCACTCTCCGTCTTCGCCGGAGGCTGCGGCCCATACTTCTTCAAAAGTGGCTGGAACAGCATGATGACCAGAAACGTAAGCGCAAACACCACCAGCAGCCTGCGCTCCATCCCGGGTTCTTGTTGAGGATTATTAAATTCAGCCAAATCAGTAACTCATCTCTTCGTCAGCACCACAGTCCACGTAGCGCGCATTCGTCCGCCCCGAGCGAAGCTCGGCAGTGCATCACAACATCGTGGGTGCCCCACTCATTCGCGTTTTGTGCGAATGAGTGGGATTCGCCACCACCGGATCCAGCCCGCCCGCAGCCAACGGATGGCACCGCAACACCCGCCAAGCCGCCAAAGCCCCGCCGCGCATCGCACCATATCGCTCGACCGCCTCCAAGGCGTATTCCGAGCAAGTCGGCACGTAGCGGCACGACGGTGGAAACAAAGGCGAAATCCACCGCTTGTAAACTAGCAGCAGCGCCAGCGTCAGAGACTTCATTTCTTCGTTTCTCCATTCCCCAACAGCTTTTTCGCGATCACGTCCAGCGCCCGGCCCACTTCTTCGAGCACCTCCGAAAATTCCAGAGTCAGCACCGATTTCTTCGGATTGATCACCACATCCACCGCCCCCGCGTCCTTCAGCACCAGACGCCGCTGCCGCACCGCTTCGCGCAAGCGCCGCTTGATCCGGTTCCGCTCGACTGCGCTGCCGAGCACGCGTCCCACGGTGAACCCGACGCGCGCAAGCTTCTCCGGTAAGGCGCTTTCCGGCAAAGCAGTCTGCGGCAAGTCTGCATCCGCCCGCCGCAGAAAAAACACGGTCATGTGCGAGGAAAAGTGCCGCCGCCCCTCCTTGTACACGCGATTGAAATCGGAGTGCTTCAGCAGCCGCCCCAAACGCGAAGAGCCACGCGGAAAGCTCCCGCCCGCGTTGGCCGCGGTGTGCTCTCGACTCCGTTCCGGAGCGTCGGCGCTCACCAGCTCACAATCCTGCACAATAGTTGGTAGTAACGACAGTTAGTAATAGTAATAGTAATTAAGACGGCCTTTGCCGTCCGTTGTGGGGAAAACTAATCGCGGAAACCCGGCGCCACGGAAACACGCTTGCGCCCCTTGGCCCGGCGGCGCGACAGCACTGCGGCCCCGCTCTTGGTCTTCATGCGAGTCCGGAACCCGTGCTTCTTCGAGCGCTTGCGCTTGTTGGGTTGAAATGTACGTTTCGGCATCGAAAATCCTTGCTCCCTGATTGAATCAGATGGCTTAAGGCAAACCGTAAGTATAAATGACCCGGACCAGATGCAGCAAACCGGTTTATCACGTGATAAGCTGCTCCGTCCCGATGATGATCCTGCCCATCTCACGGACGTGGATGGTTTCCCGCGTCGCGCGACGTGTGTATCTCATTTGCTCCGTGCTGGCTCTGGCGTTAAGTGGAACCTTGGCCGGAACGCGTGCCGCTCAATCCGCCATTGGATCCCACACCTTGCCGCCGTCAACCGCCGCCATCTTGCGGTTGGTCCTTATTCCGGAGGTTATTGGGAGCGCGTTGCTATGGGTGGCGATGCTGTACTTTTGGTTCGGCTTCGACCAATCGTCATGGCTGAAGCGTGCCCTCTGGTTCCCGTTTCTTTTCTTTCTTATTCCCCTTCCTCTCGCCCTCTACCACTTCGTTGTTTATCGGAAGTGGACGCGCAGCGCCGAACAGACGTCTAGCGTGAACACAGTGTCACACAGCTAGAATGTTCGTGTGAATCTCGATGACACCATAGTCGCCATCGCCACCCCGCCCGGACGCGGTGGCATAGGCGTAGTCCGCCTGGCCGGTCCTGGAGCGCGAGCAATAGCCCAGCCCATGCTGCGCCTAAGTCGCGACCTCGAACCCAACCGAGCACTCCACTGCGACCTGATCGACCCCTCCACCACACCTCCCACCCGCATCGACGAAGTCATAGTCACCTACTTCGCCAAGCCCCACTCCTACACCACCGACGACATCATAGAAATCTCCGCCCACGGCTCCCCCGTAGTCCTGCGCCACATTGTCGAGCTAGCCCTAGCCCGCGGGGCCCGTCTAGCCGAGCCCGGAGAATTCACCATGCGCGCCTTCCTCAACGGACGCCTCGACCTGACCCAGGCCGAAGCCGTCCGCGACCTCATCGACGCGCAAACTCTATTCCAGGCGAAAGTGGCCGCCCAGCAATTAGAAGGAGCGCTGTCCAATCGCCTGAAGCCCATCAAGAAAGATTTAGTGGACCTGATCGCCCTGCTCGAAGCCGGCATCGACTTCGCCGAAGACGACGTTTCCATAGCGCAAGACGCCACCATCCTTGATCGCATAGCGAAGATCGAAGCGCCACTGCAACAACTAGCCGCCTCTTTCACCTACGGCAAGCTCGTTCACCAGGGACTGACCCTGGCCATCGTAGGTCGTCCGAACGTAGGCAAATCGAGCCTCTTCAATCGCCTCGTCGAGCGTGAGCGCGCCATCGTCACCGCCGAGCCCGGCACCACGCGCGACCTGGTAAGCGAAACCGTCTCCATCGGTGGAATTCCTGTGGAACTGGTGGACACCGCCGGCATCCGTCGCGCCCCAAACGACGCCGAAGCCGAAAGTATCGGCATCAAGAAATCAATGGAAGCCTTGGCCGATGCCGACCTAGTCCTCGTGGTAATCGATAAAACTCAGCCCCTGAACGAAGAAGACCAAGAAGTACTGCGCCAGATCGAAGCCCGCCCAGCGATAGTAGTAGAAAACAAATGCGACCTGCTGGCCGAGCGTGGAGACGGCACGTGTGGGGACGGGCGCCTCGCCCGTCCAGCCGAGCGCACCGGGGTCCCCGACAAGCCCGGTGTTGGGTTGACGGGGTGGAGCAGCTCGGCAACGCCGACGACGCCCGTAATCCCCACCTCCGCCCTCACCGGCGAAGGCATCCCCGCCCTCCGTGCCGCCATTCTCCACCACGCGGCCGGAGACTCCACCGCCCAGCAGGAATCCGGCTTCCTGACCAGCGTTCGCCACCAGAAACTAGTCAGCGACGCGCTAACCGCGCTCGCCGCCGCCACCAGTGCCGTAGCTGCCCGAGTCCCCCACGAGATGCTCCTGCTCGATCTCTACGCCGCCCTGCGCCCCCTCGACGAAATTACCGGCGCCACCACCACCGACGACATCCTCAACCTCATCTTCGGCACATTCTGCATCGGAAAGTAA
>Ga0209448_10000370_pt1 | contig 15440 bp, 12 predicted proteins | sample BogFormECP14_OM2_FD_188245 | JGI IMG/M metagenome (GOLD analysis project Ga0209448, IMG submission 188245) | Bog forest soil microbial communities from Calvert Island, British Columbia, Canada - ECP14_OM2 (SPAdes) (version 2) | ecosystem: Environmental > Aquatic > Freshwater > Wetlands > Bog ... | reverse complement strand
CTGTGCTGCGCTTGGCAGAACGAACTCGATCTTAATTCTGTCGTTATATCAATAGTTTGCGCCGACGGGCGGGCTAAATACACGAGCTCCCGAGCAACCGCGTCTCGGGTCAACTTCGACTGCTTAGCCGGATACGACACCTAAGACGACGCCGCGTCTTGAAATCCATGTCGCAAATTCAGAATAACATTCTGAGAAGCTCAATGCGTGCGCCAACAAAGATCGCGCCCTGGACCTTCGACCCTCCGACGCCTAGGCCGCATTGTTGTTGCTTGCGCTGGATGTCATTCTAAGAAAAAAGCCTTGGCGAGGAACCCATGTTCGAGGAATTCGACGCGCGGCGAGAAACTCGGATCATCCGCGATTCCGGCGGCTTGGCGCGCGTGGTTTCCCATCAGGATCGCTACATCGTCACCACGGGACGGACGCCGCGCCGCGCCGCACAGGATTATCTCGGCCGTTACGGCCAGCTGTTTGGGGTGCGGCGGCAGCATCTGAAAAATCTGCTGCAGCCGGTAGCGCACAGGCCGACCGACGCGGATGTCGAATACCGCTTTGAGGCGGAGAAGCGTCAGTTTGACCTCGCCACCGTCGCGTTCCACCAGACCTATCTCGGCCTGCCGGTCTGGGAGGCCGGACTTTCGGTCACCATGAAGCACGCGTCGCTGCATGTGATCGGCGCCCGATCGACGCTGCATCCGAAGCCGAAGATCAGCGGGACGTCGGCAAAACATCTGGAAAAATTGCAAAAACTCGATGTCGAGACATTGGCTAGGCATCTCGGTCTCGCCAGGCACGTGAACCACGCAACGCCGCTTCGGATCAACAACGAGCGGCTCATGATCCATCAGCATGACGAAGCCAGGCTCAGGCGTGCGACGACGCGGCCGCGCCGGCGCGGCTCTGCATTCCACTCCGGAGCCCCTACCCTGCCATTGCCCGAGGTCCATTCTTCGCTACGGGACGGCGCGCATTATGTCGTTCGCGCCGTCAATTTCAGTTTCGATTTTCCGCCGATCCGGCCGCTGCACTGGGTTGCGCTGATCGAGGTGCAAACCGGATCGGTGCTTCTGCTGCGTCCGTTCATCGACAACGTCACCGGCTTGGTGTTTCTGGCCGATCCCGCCACGCTTGGCGGGCCGGCGGCCAATGCCGAAAATTCGGCGCTCAACCCATTGCGCAGCGAGGTCACGCTCCCCGGTCTCCGCGCGCCCGCGAAAGGCGTTCAGGCGTTGCGCGGCAAGCGCATACGGATCGCCGACGTCATCGCGCCACCCGTCGCGCCGCCGACCAAGCCCGCGGGCAAGAGTTTTGCGTTCAGCGCGCGATCCAACAATTTCGCCGCCGTCAATGCCTACTACAATTGCGACCGGGTGTTTCAACTGGTCGAGCGTCTCGGATTTTCGGTCGCCGATTATTTCCCCAATACGAAATTTCCGACCCGGGTCGATCATCGCGGCCATTACGGCAAGACGAAGCCCCTCGGCATCGAAATCAACGCGCATTGCGCCGCCGACGAAGCCGGGACCGGGATCGCCTACACGACATTCTCGCTTGCCGACACAACAGACCTCAAGCGGCCGATTGGCATCGCTTGCGATTGGCGCATCGTGTTGCACGAATTGCTCGGTCACGGTGTGCTGTATAATCATATCGGCAGTCCGCGTTTTAAGTTTGCCCACAGCGCCGGCGACAGCTTCGCGGCGATCATCAACGATCCGGACAGCAAGGCGTGCGATCGCTACGCCACGTTTCCCTGGCTCACCGGCGTGCCCAAAGACCAGCAACGGCGGCACGACCGGACCCCTGCCGAGGGCTTCGGCTGGGGCGGCGACATCGCGATGCATCCGCTCGATCCGGAGAAGGATTGGAGCGGCTACAACAACGAGCAGATCCTGTCGTCGACGCTGTTTCGTTTCTATCGCGCGATCGGGGGCGATTGCGACAATATCGCGGAGAAACGCTTCGCGGCGGACATGACCTGCCACATCATGCTGTCCGCGATTCGAAGCTTAACCGCGGCGACCAGTCCCTCGAATGCCGCGCATTTTGCCAGCGCGCTGATGAAGGCCGAGGTGGCGGATTGGCCCGCCGCCGGCGTTGCCGGTGGCGCCTATCATAAGGTCATCCGTTGGGCCTTCGAGAAGCAGGGCCTCTATCAACACGGCACCGCCAAACGGCCGAACAACAAACTAGGCGTACCGCCGCCGGTCGACGTCTATCTCGAGGACGGCCGCCACGGCGAATATCAGTATCAGTCCGAACAGCGGAATTGTCCGGCGATCTGGAACCGACGCCGCAAGGACCGCGGCAAGGATCCAGTCATGGACCACGAGGCGCCGATCCCAGGCGTCATCAATTACGCCTATGTGAAAATCAAGAACCGCGGCTATGAAGCGGCGACCAAGGTCGTCGTGCGGGGTTTTTCCAGCGGGCGGTCAGGCGAGCTTGCCTATCCCCGCGACTGGCAGCCGATGAAGACGGCCAAGCTTGCAGCCGCAAACGTACCGCCCAATTCGTCCGCCGAAATCGTTGTCGGTCCGTTCGCCTGGATTCCGGCGCGGGCCGGGAGCAACTGCATGCTCATGGCGGTTTCGGCGCTTGGCGATTCCAGCAATATCGACAACTTGATCAGCCGCATCCCGATGCCGAACGCGCGACTTGTGCTGCACGACAACAATATCGGCCAGCGCGATGTTGCGGTCGCCAAATGACGACGCCAGCACCGCGTTCGGCGCTGAGGGCTGGAGGCTTCCAGCCGCAGCGAAGTCTTTCGGTCGAGACGAAGTCTGATGGAAATCGCGGCGGATCCAATCCGCCGCGACAGCGCGTCAGGCTTTTTTCAACGCGTTGTACAAAGGCTTCGTCTTTCGCCTGACGATCGTGCGAATGCCCTTATGCGTCTCGAGGTGTTTTACGATTGCCTCTTTCAGTTTCTTGCGCTTTGCTGTGCTCAGTCCGGCAAGTTCTCTCTTACTGTAAGTGACGGGGCGAAATGCTCCCATAGCCTCTCTCCTTAGTTATAAAAAACAGCGTCGTTACGGCACCCGGATAGTTGAAATCGGTCGCTCCGGATGCGTCACCATGCTTTTTAGGACGCTCCGGAAATTGCTTAGCAGACGATCGATGAGCTTTGCGTTGAACAATTGCGGTTTGTAGATGCACGACCCCACCAAACCCCGAGCGCCTTCGCGCAGGGTCAAGATAACATCATAAGTTGTTGTCGTCACTAGTGGCATCCGCAGGTTAGGGTCGGCCTCCTCATAAGCGAAACCGTCTCCGGAGTTCGCCACCGGCCGCAAAGCCGCGTTGTGCAGGAGGATCATCACCCGCGCGAGATCGGCGGGATCGATACCTTGATCGCGTGCGAGGCTCTCGGAAAGGTCCTCAAATGGCAGATCCTGATGAGCATAGGCGGCAAGCGTCGTTGAGCGAACCCGGCGCAGAACCTCGCGCGGGGTTGGGTTACCGTCCAGCCGGGTGCGCAGGATCACAGTATTGACCAGCGGGCCAATAAGCCTTTCCGACCCTGGGCGACTGCGATTGGCGACATTGGTAGCGACCCTTACGTCGTCGGTCCCCGACTTGCGATGCATCAGCGTCATCAACCCGGCGACCAGCGCCATGAATAGAGTACCGCCTTCGCGATGGCTGAACTCCCTGACCGCATCCGCCAGGCGCGCGGGCAATACCAAATCCCGCTCTGCCGTACGGAAATCGTCGGTGACACGTCCCGACCGAGCCGTGGCCAGCGTGACCGCAGGCAGCGGGCCGGAAAGCCGTTCGCGCCAGTAGCCGAGTTGGGCCGCGCCATCTGGACGCGAACGCCACTCCCGTTGCCAGGCGGCAAAGTCGGCAAATTGTATTGGCGGCGGCGCAAATGGCGCCGGTTTTCCGGCGGCGAAGGCTTTGTAGAGAGCGGCCAGCTCTTCGGCCAACAAACCCACCGAACGGCCGTCAACGAGGCTCTGATGCATACACAGGAGGAGAAGCGCTTCCTTCTCGGCCAGGCGCAGCAGGCGTGTGCGCATAAGAGGACCGCGCTCGAGATCGAAAGAATGTAGAAGTTCCTGTTCTACGGTGCGGTGGCCGGCGCGTTCTTTCCCGGGCTTCGACAGTTTGCGGAAATCGCTAACGTCGAGCGGAACGGTCAGGCGCGGAGCTATGATCTGCACCAGACGCTCCCCGGCGGCGGCAAATGTCGTCCGGAGAGTTCCATGTCGGTGCACGATTTCATTGAGCGCGCGTTCCAAAATGGTGATGTCGATGGCCGACGTCACTCGCAGGACATAAAGAATATTGAAAAACGGCAGGTCAGGCAGCGCGCGATGGAGATGCCATAGCCGCTCCTGGGCGGGCGATGCCGGCGGCGCGTCTCCTTGCGACGCTCGCGCGATGTTTAAAGATGGCTGTTTCGCATTGCCGGCCTGAATCAATTTCTCAAGATGCTCGGCCATTTCGGCAACCGTCGGCGCATCGAACAGGCCGGCGACCTCCACCTTCAGCTGCATCGTTTCGTAAATCGAGGTCATCGCCTGGGCCGCCAGCAGCGAGTCGCCGCCGAGCGCGAAGAAATCGTCGTGGATGCCGACCTGCTCGCGGCGAAGAACATCGGCCCATATTCCAGCGAGCACATTCTCAAGCGGCGTGCGTGGGGCCACAGAGGCCTGCGGCGCGACGACGCCGCTCGCAAGACCCAGCTTGGCCGCGAGCCCGATGCGCCGCACTTTTCCGGTTGCGCTTTTGGGCAACTCCTTGAGGAACAGCACTTGGCGCGGCACCTTGAACTTGGCCAACCGCGACATGACGAACTGCTGAATATTTTTCTTGGTCGCCTTGGCGTGCGGTCGCAACACAATGGCAACGGCGACGTCTTCACCCAAAGTCGGATGCGGTACGGCAAAAGTTACAGCTTCCGCGACTGCCGGATGTTCGAGCAATACTTCGTCGATTTCACGTGGGGTGACTTTTTCGCCGCCGCGATTGATCATCTCGCGGCTGCGGCCAACCAAAAACAGATAGCCTTCGTCGTCGAAGAAACCGAGGTCGCCAGTCTTGAACCAGTCGCCGTCGAATGCGGCCGCTGTCGCCGCCGGATCGCCATCGTAACCGAGCGTGACGCTGGGGCCCCCAATGACAACTTGACCGGTCTTACCGTGCGGCAGGAGACCGCCACTCTCCCCCATGATCGCGACATCAAGACCTACTGGCTTGCCGCATGAACCAGCCTTGCGCCGGGCCGGCGGCAGCGGATTGCTCGCGATCGGCGCGCCGGCGGTTTCCGTCATGCCGTAAAACTCAGCGACCGTGATCGCCAATGTTCGTTCCAACTCGGCGAAGACATTTGGCGGCAGTGGGGCGGATGCGGAGCGAACGAAGCGAAGTTCCAAGTTTTCGACGTCTTCGGGATGAAGCCTGACCTGTCCAAGGATGGCCTGATGCATGGTCGGAACAGCCGAGTACCACTTCACGCCAAAGTCGCGCAGCCAGCCAAAGAAGCTCTTGACATCGCAACCCGGGGTGCAAACGACGCCGGCCCCAGCCGCAAGTGGAGCCAATACGGTGTCAACAAGTCCGTGACAATGAAATAGCGGCAACACATTCAAGCCCCGGTCGGTATCCGTCAGCGCGCAGCACGCGACCGAGCTGTAGGCGGATGAGCAAATATTGGTATGGGTCAGCGGCACGATTTTTGGGCGCGCGGTCGTGCCCGAGGTCAGGATAAAGAGCGCAATGCGACCGGGACCAAGGGAGTCGGGCGACGGCTTGCCGGGATCGGCAGAGCTGAGCGTGAACAAACCGGCTTCCGCATCGGACGCGGCCGTGAGTTCGATGACGCGCAGCCCTCGCGCCAGGGCGACACGGCGCGCCGGCGAATCGACGCCCGCCGGTATGACCAGCGCACGCAGATGCAGCACATCGAAATAGCGTTCGATCTCGTCCGCTGCATAGACCGGATTGACCACGGCGCAAGCCGAGTTCGAAGCAACTGAGAAAATTGCGAGCGCCAATTCCGGACCGTTGGGCAGCATCATCGCCACCCGATCCTCACAACCTATTCCCACGGTCCGCAGCGCGCGTCCCACTTCGCCGATATGCCGATAAAGACGCGCGTAGCTCAGCGGGCGGCGGCCGGGAGCAAGAATCGCCGCAGCTCCGGGACGAAGCCCTGCATGATGTTCAAACAGATCGTTGAGGCGCAGAAATGGTACGGATACTTTGGGCTTTGCGCGAACGTCGTCCAGCACGACCTGTACCCCACCCTGCCACAGCCAAAGTTTAATTTATCAATTTTCTGCCTGCTCTTGCCAGAAGGTCATCTCCATTTCGCGGTACATCGCCGCCGCGCTGGCGAGATGCTTATGAGCCTCCGGCTTGCCGGTGCGGCGATGGACTTTGCCGAGACCGCTGTGGCAGTGGGCAACGAGCGGGCGCATGCCGTGCTTCTGCGCGAGCACAAGGGCTTCCCGATAATGTGCCGTGCTGTTGTCGGGATCGAACCGATTGGCTTGGGAAGCGAGGTCACCGAGCAAATGCAGCGCGTGGGCCGCGAAGCCCGGCTGGTTCTGCGAGGTTCCGACCGCACGCTCAGCGAGATCGCGCGCTTTGTCGAACCGTCCGAGCACCGCGCAGGCACGGCCGGCGGCGTGATAGGCCCAACCGCGATGGCTGACGATGCCGTGCGCCGCCTGACGTTCAAGGAGTCCTTCGGCTTCCTGAACGCGTTCCAGCGCCTGATCGGCGTCCCCCAACTGTGCCAAGGCCCAGGCGGAGGCGGCGACCGCCCAAGGAAGATGAAGGGTGACATTGCCAGTGCGAGAAGTCGCGATCCAGTGCTCGACCAATGTATGCGCCTTGGTCCAATCGCCCTTGAGCAAATGCGGCACGCTCGCGGCGAAATGTGCCCACCCGATGGTGTAGGCATGCTCCGTGGTATCGGCGATCTTGATGGCCTCCGCTTCGTACTTGGCGGCCTCGTTAAATCGTCCGAGTTCGGCAAGGCTCATGATCAGCCAGGCGCGATCGAACATCGACACCGGAACGGCCATGCCAAAATGCTCTTTGTTCCATTCCGCAGGCAAGTCGGCGAGGTTGTTGGTGGTAAGCTCGATGACACGTTCGTATTCAGCGCGGTAGGAGGAGACTTGCGCCAGATAACTGTTGGCGACGAGGCGAATTTTCAGGTCGCCGAGTTTTTTGGCGATTTCGAGCGCGCGGGAGCCGGTCGCGAACGCCTCGTCCAGTTCGTCGACGCTAGCATAGGCGGTCGTCATGGCGGCGCAGACCTGGGCGCGCCGGTGATCGTCTTCCAGCTGCACGGCGATGGCCTCGGCCTCGCGCAGATGCTCGAGCATCTGGCGGCCTTCGCCGAGCTGGCGTAGCACCGGCCGCAGTTCGAGCCGAATCTCAAAGCCTTGTCCCAAAGTGGTCCGGGTTTCGGGCTGCGTCTTGAGAATGTCCAGCGCCTGCTCAAAGCACGCCTTGGCATCACAAAGCGCGGAGCGCGCGGCCGCCTTGGCCCCGGATTGGCGCAAATAGTGCACCGCTTTGTCCTTGAGCTCACCCCGCACGGCATGATGCGCGAGCCGTTCAACTTGCTCGCCGAGCCGGCCGACGTAGAGCTTTTCGATGGCCTCCACGATCCGGGCATGGATGTCGCGGCGGCGTTCGACAAGCACGCCATTATAAGTCACGTCATGCGTCAGCGAATGCGTAAACGTATATTGCAGGTCGGGGAAAAGCTGCGTGGCGTAGAGAAATTCTGCGGCTTGGACGTCGTCGAGAAGCCCGCGAAGCTCGTCTTCCGGCAATCCGCTAATCGCGTGCAGAAGCGCAAACAGGACATCATGGCCGATAACCGAGGCGTCCTGAAGCAGACGCTTCTCCGCGGCCGGCAAGGCGTCGATACGCGCCGCCAGGACGGCCTGAACCGTCGGCGGAATCTCATGGCTTACGAACGGCTTGGCCAGATGATAGTTGCTCCGCGCTCCGGCAATAACTCCGGTAGCGACGAGCGCGCGCACGATTTCTTCGACGAAAAATGGATTGCCGCTGGCCCGCTGCACCAGAAAGTTTTTGAGCACTTGCAGGTTGGGATTGGAGCCGAGCAGCGCCTGAAGCAGCGCCGCGAGATTCTCGCTGGCAAGCGGGTCGAGATGCAGCTGGCGGTAATTCGGCCGGTTCCTCCACTCGTCTCGATATTCCGGACGGTAACTGACGACGAGCAGCAGGCGCGAGTCCTGCGCGCGCACGACCAATTCCTTGAGCAAGCCCAGAGTGAGGGAATCGTACCAGTGCAAGTCTTCGAAGATCGCCACCAGCGGCTGCACGCGATTCTCACTTAACAGCAGGCGGGTGATCGCCTGATAGGTGCACTGCCGATGCTGTTGGGGATCAAGCGAGCGAAACGGATGGTTGTCGTCGAGCGTGTCAAGAAGATCCAGCATCGGCAAGATGGCGTCCTGCAATGAAGGATTGAGAGTGAGAATCTTGCCCGGCACTTTCTCGCGAATAGCCTGCTTATCCTCCTGAGCGTCGATTTTGAAATAATCCCTGAGCAATTCGATTATCGGCAGATAAGGCGTCGCGTGGCCATAAGACGTCGAGTTTGACTGCAGAACCAGCCATCCGCTGGTTTGGTTGGAATGGATGAACTCGTGCATCAAGCGCGATTTGCCGACGCCGGCTTGGCCGACGATCGCGACGATCTGGCCATGACCTTGACCGGCGAGCTGCTGCGCCCGCCGCAATTGCTCGAGCTCGACATCGCGTCCGACAAATCGCGTCAAGCCGCGCCCGGCGGCGGCCTGGAGGCGTGTGCGCGCGGAACCCCCGCCGGTCACCTCGTAAATTTCCACCGCCTCGACCAGACCCTTCACCGGGACGGGCCCCAGCGGTTTCATGGCGATGAAGCCCTCCGCCAAGCGGTAGGTGTCCGCCGTTGTGATCACGCTGCCGGGCTTCGCCATCTGCTCCATGCGGGACGCCAGATGCACGGTCTGGCCGACGACGGTGTATTCCATGTGCAGATCGTTACCGATCGCCGAGATGACGATTTCGCCGGAATTGACGCCGACGCGGACCATGATCGGCACGCCATGCGTCCGCTGCACGTCGTCCGAGTAGCGCGCGATGCTCTCTTGCATTCGGAGCGCCGCGTAACAGGCGCGCACGGCGTGGTCTTCATGCGCGAGCGGCGCGCCGAACAACGCCATGATGCCGTCGCCCATGACGCTGCTGACCGTACCCTCGTAACGGGAGACGGCTTCGATCATGCGCTCGACCACCGCGTGGAGGAGCTTTTGCGCGTCCTCGAGGTCGCGATCCGTGATCGCCTCCATCGAACCCTTGATGTCGGCGAACAGCACAGTGACTTGCTTTCGTTCGCCCTCAAGCGCCGCCTTGGTGAGAAGGATTTTGTCGACGAGGTGCTGCGGCGTGTAATCTCTGGGCGAGGAATAGCGGGCGCTCTCGGGCACCCGATTAAGCGCATGGCCGCATTGGGGGCAGTACTTGGCGGTAGCCGAAACCGGACTGGCGCAATTCGCGCATAATCGCGCTAGTGCCGCCGCGCAGGCTTCGCAGAATTTCGCATCGGCCGGGTTTTCATGCTGGCACTTCGGGCATTTCATCTGCAGCCCCGGAAAATTTGCGAGCCCGCCACGATGCGTGTCGTCGTCCGCGGTGTCGGCTTGAGGACGTCGGACGGAATTTTGTTCTAAATCCTCACCGTCTTGTATATAGCTTAGCATCGTTTGCATGATGAGTCCCGGGATTAGCAGTTCCACTTTTAATTGAAATAAAACGCCTTATGCCTTGATGGATGATGGACGCTTAATTTCACAAGTTCGCTCTGGCATTTCGCATTCGGATTTTGCCGCCGCGGGAACAACAGACGCTGAATCGCAATGTCGTTCGGGGCACCGTTGTATCGTTAGCGGGACTATTTCGCCGCCAAAGTGCTGCCTGAAGGACTTGGCGATCTCCAAACCTTCAAAGCCCCAGCTCCAGAACTCGCGCTCGCCAAACCGTTGTGGCGGACCTCGGCGTTGGGTGTTTTTTTTGTAGTGATGCCACGCATTGATGGCATCCAGAGTGCATCCGAAGCCACCGTCAGGCACGACAAGTTGCACAACGAACGGAAATTCGCGTTGGCTGACGCGAGCCGCCGGTTTTTTCAATCGAACTGGACTAACCATGGCTGAACCGCTCCAAAGGCGCGCGGAAGAAACGCTTCCGGCGAGCGTCGACCTCGCTGCGGCTATGTTTGCAGCGATGCCGCAACCGCGACGAAACTCGGAACCAGGATGCAGAGCGCGACTGTCACCACCAGTCCAAGAGCACAGAACATGGCGAGTGCGAGCAGTTCGGGCTTTGTGAGAGCCGCGATAATCCGGTCCAACTCCATCCGATCGCGGCAAATCCGGGGATCCGTAGGATCGGCCAGGAACAAGCGCTCGCTTCCAAAAGATGAGTAGTTCATCGGAGCCTCCACTTTCCTGCCGCCCGCCACATGATCCACAGCAGTGATCTCATGGCGGGATGCGTTCTATGGTGCTCAATATGGAGGCTTTACCCGCGGCTATCTGTGCCTGGGGTCACAGCAAAAACAGGCGCCATAACAGTGCTTTATGGGTGGCAGGGGACCGCGAAATGGAGGCGCTTTAATGCGCGACCTAAGCCGACTCCAGAAGTTCGCGAAGCGCTTCCGGCTTGAGAATGATCGTCCAGCGATTCTTGAGTTCAAGAATGCCTTGACGTTGCCAGTCGCGAAGACAGCGGTTGACCTTCTCGCGCGTTCCGCCCGCCATTTCGGCCAATTCAGTTTGCGACAGCGAAAGCTTCATCGCGCCCCGGCCTTGCGGTTGATAGGAGAGCAATATCTTGGCGAGCCTCACCGGCAAATTGAAGAACGCAATATCGGCCATCCGCTCGTCAGAACGGCGGATCCGCGCACAAAGGATTTCCATGAGCTTCATGCAGACCGCCGGGTTTTTTTCGAGAAACGCCAACACATCCCGGCGCGGCAAGACCATAAGCTCACAATTCGTGAGCGCCATCGCATCGGCCGAGCGCGATCTGCCGTCAAGAAGAGCGATCTCGCCGAATAACTCGCCCGGTTGAAGATCGGCGAGAATGATCTCCTTCCCCCTGACGGTTGGGCGCGAGATGCGTACGGACCCGACAACAACGGCCATCATGCTGTCGCCGTCGTCACCGAGCCGACATATCGACTCGCCTGCGGCAAACCTGCGTGAAACAGCGTGGGCTGCGATTTCGCGGCGAGCCTTTTCGTCGAGCGAACTAAACAGCACGCATTTTTCCAAGACCTTTTGGCCGCGATCCTGCGCTGCGACGTTCGCCATGGTCGACTCTCTCATTGCCGCGTCCTGCACAGACGGAAGCACCCTGCTCTCGCCCAGCCGCCGCGGATAATTTGCGAATTCTGATTGGAAAGAGCCCCGGTTGCAATGAGGTGTTCGATCCAAGTCAAAGCGTCGTTGCTTTGCGGTAGCCAGGATAGTTCATGTACGACCCGAAGCGCTATCCGTTGCCGAATCTTGCCTTTCTGTAGCCGGCCATCGCTGCTGCCTCTGCGCGAGCAACCGTAGGGTAAGCAACGAATGGGCCACGCCTGCGTGCAACGCAACATTCTCAGATACAGGCGATATGTCTCTGATCAAGCGCATTGATCTAAATCAAAGGCACTCGAGAGGCATGTGGTATCGATATTACCAATAATAAATCTAACAAAGGGAGCGACCAAATGGCCGACATTGCAGGACGTGATCCGATGTCGAGTGAAATGGGCATGGCCCAAGCGCTTCGATTCGGGAAGGAGCGGACGGATGCGATGCTGAACGTCCAGAAAGAGATTCTTGAGGAATGTGAGGAGGCCGGCCGGGTGTGGATCGCTCGGGTCAAATCCGAAGTGGAATTGTGGTCCGATCTCGGGACCAAATTGTCGGCGAGTCATACCCTCCCGGAGGGCATGGACGCGTACAGGGATTGCATTTCGCAGCGGATGAAGATGGCCGCGGAAGATGGGAAGATGCTGTTCGAGGAAGGACAAAAATTCATCGGCACGGCGTTTAAATCGCTTGCAAAAGACTGGCCGACTGCAAAGACACAATAAGAAAATGCGGGCCTGTACTCCGATAAAACGGAGGCGCGAACACAAGAAGCGCCAGGGAGAGATCGATGGAACTAGGCCACCAAGATGATGTGCCGGCCCGTAAGCCGGCAACGTCTCAAAAAGTGCCCCACGATTGGGCGCGCCTGATCCGCAAATTGCGCTGGATTGGCCTCGAAGAGGAAGCAAAGAGCATCGAAGCAGCGGTGAGCACAATACCGTCCGGAGAAAGAGGCGACGTCAATTCCGGCCCTTTCAGCACCGACTAGGGCTCCCTTCCTCTCATCCTTTCACTCGCACGGCGACGCGAGGGATTTAGGCCGATCAAGGCACCAACACAGCCGCGCCCTGCAGCCGGCCTGCTCGCAGATCCGACAGCGCCTCGTTTGCTTTGCTGAGCGGATAGCGCACGGTTTCCGTAACGATCCCGACCTTTGGCACGATAGTGAAAAACGTATCGCCATCTTTCCTGGTGAGATTGGCAACCGATACCAATTCTCTTTCCTGCCAGAGCAGGCTGTAGGGAAAACTCGGAATATCGCTCATGTGGATGCCGGCGCAGACCACGCGCCCGCCCTTGCGCACGGCGCGGAGCGCCAGCGGAACGAGCGCGCCGACCGGCGCATAGATGATCGCGCAATCGAGTTCCTCGGGAGGCTTTTCGTCGGAGCTTCGGGCCCAGCACGCGCCGAGCTTTCGCGCAAAGGCCTGCGCCGCAGCATCGCCGGTTCTGGTGAACGCAAAAACGTCGCGGCCTTGCCAGCGCGCAACTTGGGCGATGATGTGGGCCGCCGCGCCGAAACCGTAGAGGCCGATCTTCCTTCCGTCGCCGGCGATAACGAGCGAGCGCCAGCCGATCAACCCCGCACAAAGCAGCGGCGCGGTCGCAACGTCGTCGCCGCGCTCGGGAAGCCGGAAGACGTAACGTGAATCGGCGACGACGTGCGTGGCAAAACCGCCGTCGCGCGTGTAGCCGGTGAATAACGGATCATCGCACAGGTTTTCCCGGCCCTCGCGGCAGTAAGGGCAATGGCCGCAAGTTCGGCCCAGCCAAGGAATGCCCACGCGCATGCCGACTGCAAGCCCATCGACACGCGCGCCAGTGGCGTCGATGTAGCCGACGATTTCGTGGCCCGGAACGATGGGAAGCTTGGTATTCGGCAATTCGCCGTCGACCACGTGAAGGTCCGTCCGGCAAACGCCGCAGGCCGCGACCCGAACCCTAACTTCACCATCCGCCGGCCGCGGATCGGGCAGCTGTTTGAGCTTGAGCGGCTCGCCCTGAGCTTCCAGCGCCATCGCCTGCATCGCTGCGACCTATTCAATCCTGGATCAGCCGTTTGCGGCGAAGTTTCGCTCGGCTATCTCATTCCATAATGTGCAAGAGACTGACCGCTTCGGCTGCGGTCATCTCTTCGTCGCCGCGACCGGCCCTTTCCGAAGTTTGCCGGCGCGGCTTAAGCGCGGCGTCGAGAGCTTTCGCGGCCTGAGCGAGCGCCTCCCGGTGCGGTTCGTCCAGTGGCATGGCGGAAACGGTCTTCGCGAGATCGGAGAGAATATCGGCGAACAATGCGTAGTGGATGTGCATGCGCACCGATTTGCGCACGCTCTCGTCGCCGCCGTGATGAAGCGTGAGCGCAACTCCCATCTCGTCAAGATGTGCATCGAAGTCGGAAGACCGTTCGAACGTCCCAATATACAATTTGTCGGGATATTCCAGAGCGACCTCGGCTTTGTCGGGAATCGGTTTCATGATGGTTCTCATAGGGTTTTCGCGGACGAGATTCAGGCCCCACTCTCGCATAGCCGCCAAACGTCCTATCCGCCCTGATCTAGATCAATTCTGCGACACAAGGAGAACATCTGGCTCCAACCGTTGAGTTGGGCCCTGTCGACGATATCGATAAATTTTAGCGAATTGCCGAAGCCAATTTTTGAAAATTTACGAGATAGTTCCGCGATCGCGTTCCGACGAACCCCCATAAGGGACGACCGAGGTGCATGTTTCGGGAGCGATCCGATCATGGCCGGTGCAGCCGGCTAAAACACCATCGCGGGAGACGAACATGCACGACCGGAAACTTCACTGTGACGATGAACTGGACGGCGGCGAGCCGAGCGGCTTCGCCCTACCTGCCACGCCATCGACAAAGCGCACCACAACGCGCGCGAGCATCTGGGCTGTCATTGGCTTTTGCGTCATCGGCCTGGTGTGCTCGCTCTACGTTCCGTCATCCTATCTTCTTCTCGAACAAACGGCCGCCTTGCTTAACCAGGCCCCTTTGTGATGATGCGAGTAGCCGACACGCTGACTTGTGAGCCAGCGTGAGCTACCGCAATTTCTTCGGGTCATCGTCGGACTGATTTGGCACGTCGATTGCATCGCCGCCGGCGATGACCGATGAAAACTATACTGCGCTGCTGCTCTGGACCATTTGCGTGCTGACGTTCGCCTGCGGCGTCGTGGCGCTTACGCAGCATCCGGAGTGGTTTGGCGCTTAAGGAACGCTTTTCCCTCTCGCCGAGCTAGGCAATTTCTGCCTAGCCGCACGCTCGTCATCACGCATTCGTCAATAAGTGCAGTCGGCGAAGCCCGATTGGATCCGTTCTGTTCAAACGGTCGGCTCCGATCAGACCTTCACATCATTCCGGCGCCCGGAATCCGCCAAATTAAATTGACCGTCCCCAGCAGACCGATTGCGCAGAAAATGGCGGTCGCAACGAAATCTGGATTTGAAATTGCGTCGATGAAGCGGGATCTGGCGGTAATCGCCGGCTGAATCTTGAATCGCGTGCGCGGCAGCGGCTGCAGATGGCGCGGCACGATGACGGCGGCATAAGGCGCTCTCACCCTGCGCCAAAGCGAGTTCTGCGGGCGACCCGTAACATCGTTCATAGCGGCCTCCATTATCGAATGAGAACAACATAGATGTTTCCCGTGTTGAAGATCTGATCAGTGACACGGATTGTCACTCCGCATAGTTTCGGTGAATTGGGCCGACCGCTAAGTTCCAATCGACGGCTACAACTCGACCAGCCGCGCTTCGGTTGATGGGCGCCCGCCCGTGCCCACGTGCAACTCGTTCGCCTGGCAGAGGACGGAGCCGAGTTGCGCGCGGAACGGCCTCGATTGTGGCGTTCCTCCAGCACACAGTTCTTCGAAAACTTGCTAGTGACAAGTTTACGCATGTGTCATGAAAGTTCAGATGGATATTACAATCGCTCCCTAGAGGTCACATGACCGCCAAGATCATCGACGGAATGGCGATCGCGCGTTTGGTGCGGGCCGAGATCCGCGACCGCGCGC
>Ga0209448_10000367_pt1 | contig 15547 bp, 13 predicted proteins | sample BogFormECP14_OM2_FD_188245 | JGI IMG/M metagenome (GOLD analysis project Ga0209448, IMG submission 188245) | Bog forest soil microbial communities from Calvert Island, British Columbia, Canada - ECP14_OM2 (SPAdes) (version 2) | ecosystem: Environmental > Aquatic > Freshwater > Wetlands > Bog ... | reverse complement strand
CGAAACTTGCAGCTCGACTGGCTGGCTCCGATGGCGTCCAACTCGACCAATTGGGTGAACTGCAGTGGCTCGGCTTTCCCCGCTCAAGTAGCCCCGCCTGGTTCGACGAGCTGATAGGGATCCTGCGTAGCCACGGCGTCGACACCGGACCGCCGGCTCCCTATGATCAGCAACTGATCGCTGCAGTCAAGTTCGCGGCCGTCAACAGCGACCAGGCATTCGCGCTCGCGCCTGAGAAAGGGTTGCAACCGCTGCCCGACAACGTGACATGGTCACCCCTAGCCGGCAGCCCGGTGGTACGCCGGACCTGGGTCGTGTGGCCGGCCGAGTCGCGGCGGCGCGATGTCGGGCGTTTCATTGCGTCGTTTCAGGCACCTGCGGACATGTGACTCACGGACGCAGCATTCGAGTAGAGGTCAAGTGGCTGTCCGCGCTGGGTTCGCGCAACACACCCACGAGACGCGCCCGATGTCGATCCGTGCAGAACTCCGGGGGCCGCAATCGGTTATAGGAAATGTAGCGGTTCGTGAGACAAACCGAGGCGCGGCCGTCGTGAGACAGTCTGCAAACGCCCTGGTCAGCAGGTTTCAGGGGTGCAGTCAGAAGCGAGACCCTACAGACGTCGACGACGACGTGTCCGCGCCCCACGCCCAACGCCATCGCCAATGCGTCCATCGAGCAGACCGTTATTCACCAGCAAAGTCATCGAAGTTGCCGACGCCCAAACTAAAGTGGCTCTTCGATTTTGACCGGGCAATCAGCTTGAGGTCTGGGTTGCGGCCCGCTGTTTGGGTGCAGTGGAATCGTATCCGGCGTGCCGAGTTGTCTTGATTGCGGAATCCGCAGCTGACACGTTTGACCTGTTTGACTAGTCGGTTGTAGCCCTCGGTGCGGGCGTTGGTGATGCCGGTCTGCACGAACGCGTTGATCTCGGGCCACCAGTGGTCGACGGTGGCGGCGAGGGTGAGCAGCTCGGGGATCTGGGAGTCGATGCACCAGGTGAGGAATCGGTGCAGTCGATGCCGGGTCAGGTGGGGGTCGCCGCCAAGACGGGCGGTTGCCAGCAGGGTCCGCAGTTCTTCTTTGGCGATCCAAGCGGTCAGGAGCTGTGCGCTGGGGTCCTCGGCCTGGATCTGGTTCCATATCTTCGCAAAGCTCGTCTCCGACAAGCGTTCCCGACCACGTAGCAGGCGGCGCCGGTTCGCCCACTCCGGGTCGATCTTGCGGCCGCGGCGCTCGCGGAAGTCCCAGGTGATGCGGCGGCGGACCTTGGTCAGCGCGTCGTTGGCCAATTTCACCAGGTGAAAATGGTCGACCACCAGGGTCGCGTTGGGCAACAGCCCCGGCGTGCGGACCGCGGAGGCGTAGGCGGCGGCTGGGTCGATCGCCACGTACTGGATGGCCTCGCGGAACGGCACGCTGCGCTCGGACAGCCACGCGATCACCGTGACACCGGTGCGGCCCTCGCGCTGCCCGAGCAGGCCCTGGTCGCCGGCCAGGTCGACGAAGCCGGTGTCCCAGGGGTCGACCCGCACCCAGCGGCCGGTCTCGGTGCAGTGCACCCAGCGGGGCTTACCGCGGCGGGTCTCGTCAATGCCCAGCACCCGGGTGGGTTCCGGCTCGCGCAGCAGCGCCTCGGCGTGGGCAACGAAGGCGCGGTGCGCGGTCGGCCACGACACGCCGTGGGCGATCGCGACCTCGGTCACCGAGCGGGCCGCTTGCCCGATCGCCGCGCCGATCTGGGTGCGCAACCGCCGGGTGGTCCGCGCCCGCGCCGGGATCTGCGCGATCGCCTCGGTGAACGAACCGCGCTCGCAGTCGTCCTCCCGGCATCGCCAGCGGGTCTTAGTCCACCGCACCATAATCCGGTCCTCGCCGTAGCCGATATCGCGAGGCGAGGTGCGCACCCTGCCCTTCACCGACCCAGAGACCACCCCGCATGTCGGGCACGCCGCTGCCGCTTCGTCGGCCGTTGCCACATGAACCACCCGGGTCCCGTCGGCGAGCCGCTCGACACGCTCAACCCGTACTCCTGGCAGCCCGAACAACAATGTCGTACCGTCAGACACGGCCCTTGGTTTCCCTTCTTCGGTCCGAAAGCATCGCAACTCTCAGACTTCGGAAGGCCAAGGGCCTCCTCATGCAACGACACGCCCTATGAGAGCGAAATCACAACTGCCCCTTTAAAATTGAAGAGCCACTAAAGTCGACTACTTCGCTTAAGACGCCTGACCGGATCTACCCGTAACATTCCAGCTTTCGTGACTCGGACGCAGGTTAAGCGCTGCCACCGACACCACGACCATCATGGGCTCCGCCGCCTAGTGCGTGCGGTGCGGCGGTTTGCAGCGTCGGGCACATTGCCGAGTTGCGCTAGCGCGTATTTCAGGAAACGCACTCAACATCAGACCCGCTCAACTTTGCTTGGTCGCCGTCGTGGCGGGGCGGTTTCGGTTGCCGGGGGGCTCAGCAGCCGGCGCAGCGAGGGTTTGTCAATCTTGCCGACGGGGTTCTTGGGAAGCGCTTCCATCACCGTAATCTGCACCGGTAGTTTGTATTTCGACAGCTGACTGCGCAGTTAGGCATCGATCGCATCGGTTCCCAGCGTGGCGTCGTCGTGCTCGATCCGCATTCCTCCGCCGGTGCCGAGTGTGTTGGATTTCGTTGCTTCGAAACGCGCGACGATGAACCGGAGGCAAGGCTCACCGTTAGATCCGCGTTGCTGATCTGCAAGGCCTCGATGAATGCCGAGCATGCGCGTTACCGGAGCGGACGAATATCGTCACGGCTTTGGTCTTGTGATTATTCATCGGTGGCCGGCACCGCCAAAGCCTCAGCAACCGCCCGGTAGGCGTGCCGGTTAAATGCCAGGCCGAAGTGACTTCCGCGCACCTCCACACACGTCGCGTAATCGGCGACACATGACTGCCAGCGCACCACTCCGTCGTTGCGCGAGTAAATCGATGTGAATCTGACCTCGGCAGGAAACGGTGCGGCAAAACCCGCGGTGTATGCGCAGGTGCATCGCAGGGTGAGGCATCCACGCTCGGATCGCGCGGAGTCACAACCGGCCAAGGCGCTGCGCATGACCGCAGCGCCGCACTTGGTCAACATCGAGACGTCAAGTGGATCCTCCACCCCGGTGCCCATCGTGACGATGTGAGAAACCCGATCGGGATAGCGTGCCGCGAGGGATCTGGCGTAGTGGCCGCCACGGCTGTGCCCGACGATGGCAAGGCGCCGGCCGCCCATCGAGTACTCGCGGTCGATGACGCCGACCATTCGCTCATCGAAGCTATCGCCGCACCCGGAATTGAACCGTATTCCGCTGGCAACCGGACGGTAGCCGATGCGCCCTAAAAACCGGGCTAGCAGCCTCAATGTCGCGTCGGGAGCGAGGAGGCCCGGTAGCAGCAGCACGCTGCGGCCGTCACCGTGGGGCACGCCGAGGCCCCGCAATACAGGGTCTGTGCCACTCCGGCATTGTTGACAAGAATATCTACGCGCCCATAGGCCGTCATGGCCGCGTCGACGAGGGCTGTGCAATCGTCCGGGTCCGCGACGTTGGTGCGTACGGCGATAGCGTGGCGTCCGGTGTTTTCGACGAGGGTGCAGGTTTCTGCGAGGCGGTCCGCTCGGCGGGCGCCCAGGGCGAGGTCGGCGCCGGCTTCGGCGAGCGCAGCAGCGAATCCGACGCCCAGGCCGCTGGATGCGCCGGTCAAAATGGCGACCCGGCCGTCGAGCCGAAATCGGTCGAGGATGGTCATGATTTCCTTTCGTGATGGATGTGTGGCACCGGTTGTTGGCCGGCGCGAGGCTCACGACGGACACCGACATAACCTGCGGCGGCTGCGGACTCGACCCGTTCGGCGAACACCACGTTCAGGGATGTTGTGTGGTAACCGAAGAACGGCTCACGCGGTTGGGTCATGTTCTGTCCCCGAAATCCACGGATGTCTCGGTGGGGAAGGTGATGACGCGGCGCACGTATCCGCCCGGCGCGTCACCCACTGGCGGGTAGGTGTCGCTTCCCAGTCGCATCGGTGCCGGCCGCTTGCCGGGGGTGTGCTGCTCGATCCACGCGTTCCAGTGGTCCCACCAGCTGCCCTGGTTGTCGACCGAGCCGGACAGCCAGGTCTGCGGATCGGTACCGCTGATGTCACCCGTGCGGTAGCTGGCTCGCGCGCTGCCTGGCGGTCTGGCGATCGCGATGGCGTGTCCGCCTCGTGCGAGCACGAACGTCACGTCGCCGCCGACCATCGACACCGTCCGATAGCAGTTCTGCCACGGCGAGATGTGGTCGGTCGATGCGGCAAGGACGTAGGTGTCGACGGTGATCTGTCCGGCGTCGATCGGCACCCCCCTGATACTGACTCCGCCGGGCCGGGTGAGTGTGTTCTCCAGCGCTGCCTCCATCAGCTGCGCGCCGAAGCGGGTGGCCAAATTTGTATGGTCAGCCGCCCAATAGAGCAGTCCCACGGCCGGTGGCGGCTTGCCGAGCAGGTAGTTGTGCACGGCGTTTGCCCAGATGCCTTCGATGGGCCGGATCAGCGCGAACGACCACGCCGACTCTCGGGCATCGAAGTAGCCGTGCTTGACTGCGCGCCGTACAGCACGGTCGACCTGCTTGCGGTCGAGATACGCCATCGCCGACGGGCCTCGGTGGTAATCGAGGACGGCGATGGCGATGGTCAATGTCGCGAGTATGTGCTGTTGCTCAATCGCGGCCAGGTATGCCGCGGTCATGAAGGCGAGCACGCCGCCGCCGCACAGGCCGATCAGGTGGCTGATGGTAGAGCCGCTGATGTCGGAGACTGTCTCGAGCATCTCGACGGTGCTTAACACGTAGTCGTCGAAGCCGATGTCGGCGTGGCTGGCGTCGGGATTGACCCAGGACGCCACGAAAACGCTGCGGCCGCGGTCCAGCTCGGCGCGGACGACCGACTGCTCGGGCTCGAGGTCAACCAGGTAGTACTTGTTGACCGGTGACGAGACCAGCAGCACCGGGACCTCGTCGATCTCGTCGGCGCGCGACTGATATTGGATCAGCTCGTAGATCCGGTTCCGTTGGACCACCTTCCCGGTCGTGGCTGCGATGTTTTCGCCGATGCGGTAGGCCGACTGATCGACGCTGCTCGGCAACTTGGTGGGTAGGCGGAGGTCGGTGAAAAGGTTGTCCGCGCCCGCTCGCAGGCTCCTGCCGCCGGAGTCAATGAACTCCTTCCAGCAGGCCGGGTTCGTCAGCGGGTTATTGGTCGGCGCTGTCGCAGCCAGCACGTTGTCGATGAACAGCCGAAGCCGTTCTCTGGTGCGCCAGTCGACATCGGCATCGTCGAGCGCGCCTTCGACGGTGTCGCAGCAGGCCAGGTAGGACAGTGCCACGCCGTTCAGCAACGAGTTGTCCGCCCAGGCGCGATCCCTGAAGCGGCTGTCCAATCGGCCGGGCGCGTCCGCTGGTTTGCCGCGTCCGATCCCGACCAGCTGAGTCGCGAGCTGCCCGATCCGCGATGCGACCGGTTTCGGGTGTCGGGCCACCGCCCACGCGAACCGGGTCAGCTCCGGAAGCGGAAGCAGACCGCCGATTCCGGCGGAGGCCGCGTTCGCCATCGCGGCATCGAGCCCGCCGCCGGCGCTGCTGTAGGCGAGGACGTCCTCGGCAGGAGTTGTTGCGATGGCGTCGGTCATCGCAGCGCGGCGCCGCCGGTGCAAAGGAATTGGAACGGCAGCTCTTTCACGCAAACCTCACAGCGGTGCGTTGGGTGCCGAGATCGATGGCGCCGTCATTGGTCGCAATTGAGAGTTCCAAGACGTCGCCGTGCTGTAGGTATTTCGGGTTGTAGGCCTCGCGCATCAAGAAGGCCGCAAACTTTGCCTCCGGCGGCTGCCGAGGTGCGAAGTTCGTCATTTGCGCCATCACGCGGCAGGGCACGGTCACGGGGGAGATAAGGCGGAGCCTGTCGACCGGCACGGTGTGGGCGCTGTGTACGGCGGCGTCGATGGCCGGCCGGTCGGTCAGCAGCTCACCCGTGGTAGCTGCGAGCGTGTCGATTCTGGCTGCGCCATCAGCAGTTTGAACCCACCAGCCGTCGGTGGTTCGAAGGATTGAGGTGGCCATTAGTTGGCTACTTTTGGGGGCTGAGGGCTCATCTCGAACCGTTGTTGTCGCAATACGCCACACACGGAAATGGGCACGTGGTGAGGCAATCTCAATGCTGATGCCAGAGGCGCCCTTTGGTACCGGAGATCTGCCCTGAACTGTGCCGAGCCCAGCTTCAGGGTGGAATCGAACGCGTCACGCGCGAGTAGGTCAACTGGTCGAATTGAAATCACCGGAATGTCAATGCTTGTTCGCAACCCGCTTCTTTCAGGCTCGCGATGTCCTTGAATCCGCAGATCGCCAAGCACAGGTCCAGCTCGGCCAGGAAGGATTTCAGGTAGTGGGTCAGGCTCTCGGCGCCGCCGTAGGAGAGGGCGTAGGCGTAGGACCGGCCGATACCGACGGCGGTTGCTCCCAGTGCCAACGCGATGACGGCGTCTGTGGCGCTGCGCACGCCGCCGTCGAACATCACCGGAGTGGAGCCTGCCGCCTGGACGACCCCGGGCAGCAACTGAAGGGTGGGGATTCCCGAATTTGCCTGGCGGCCACCGTGATTGGTGACGTAGAGCACGTCGGCACCGTTGTCGATGGCGAACCGGGCGTCATCGGGGTGTTGAATCCCCTTCACTGCGATGGGAAGTTTGGTGTTGGCACGGATCCAACGAAGGTCTTCCCACGACAGCGGGACGGCGAAGATGCTCGCGTAATAGCGCAGCGCTGCTGGCTGATCTTCGTGCGGTGGCTTCACGAGGTGTTTGGTGAAGTTTTCGTCGGAGTAGTAGTTCTGCATGCAGAAGCCGCGCGCTTGCGGATAGTTTCCGATCGCGAGGTCAGCCGGCCGGTAGCCCAGCGTCCAGGAATCGACGGTCACCACCACGCTGGAATACCCGCTGCGCTCAGCACGATCGAGGAAACTGGCTGCCAGCTCCCGATCGCCCGGCAGATACAGTTGGAAAAAGTTGGGCGTCGACCCAGCGTGCTTGATGACGTCCTCCATGGGGGTTTGGGAGAACGTTGACAGGGTGAACGGCACAGCGGTCTCAGCGGATGCCGTTGCTGCGGCGACGTCTCCGTAAAAGTCCGGCGAGCACAACCCGATCAGGCCTATCGGAGCCATGAACATCGGCGAGGGGAGTGGCTTACCGAACAAGTTGATGGACAGGTCGCGCTCGGGCGGGCTGACCATCATTCGCGGAATGATCCCGTAACGCGAATATGCATCGATATTGGCGCGCTGGGTGCGACCGTCGCCGGCCGCAGCCGAGACATACCGGTACACCCAGTCCGGAAGCGCGTCAAAGGCTTTCCGCTCAATCGACTCAAAGTCGAACGGGAACCGCGAGCTTATTCCGCGAACCGCATCGCCATAGACGCTCCACTGAAAGTCCCCGAAGTTCTTTGCCATAGCGCTTCCTTCGCGTGTCGGGAATTACTGGTCGCAACGACCACTCACGACTTCCAGGGTTGCGAGAACGTTCAACCATGTCGATGTCCTTGGCGACAAAAAACCGGGCACTGACCTCTGTCCGGCCGCACACAACAGTCTCGAGCCTCAGGGTCTTCACAGGTGCGTTCGCTAACGGGGCCGGCGCTCGGACGGTCATTCCCTGCTTCGCCGATGCGCTCGCGAGCTGCGGAGTCGCTGTGGGCGCCTTTGGCCGGCGCTTGATCCGATGGGGCCTGGGAGGATCCACAACCAGCAAGCTGTTGGTCCACACCAGCGCCACCGAGCTACCAAAGATGTGCTCGAGCACTACCTTCTGCGCTCGACTTTTATGCTGGCGGATAAAGACAACCCGCGAAGTGCTGATTAAGGCTGTGGGTGTAACACGGCGCGGCCTGCACCCAACATGCTCGAGCCCCGTCTGCATATCCGAATGCTCGACACAAGGAGGTTCAAATGCCCGATGCGGCGACGGTTACGGAGAAGACCGGGCTAACGGCGGCGGGAGTGGAGAGGTACCTCACCGAGTTGTCCAACTGGGGCCGGTGGGGCGAGGATGACCGGGTCGGGACGCTCAATCTGATCACCGACGAGGTGAGACTTGCCGCGGCGTCTGCGATCCGGACCGGCCGGGCGATTTCGCTGTCTCGCCCCATCGACCCGCTCGACCCGGACCCGCTGGACTCGGGTTTCGCACTGGTGCAGCGTTTCATGACGCTGAACGAGGTTACTGATCACATCGGTCATCAGTTGCGGTACGAAGCCGTCACGGAATACGTGGGCATAGCTGCACATGGGTCCAACACTCACATGGACGGTCTTGCCCATTATTCCTGGGACGGCAAGAACTACAACGGCTTCCCGACAAGCGACACCAACTCAATACATGGCGCGCGATCGCTGTCCATGGAGCAAGCCGAGCACGGCTTCATCACACGCGGGGTGCTATTGGACATTGCCGCCCTGTACGGCGTCGCCTGGCTCGAGCGCGGTCACGCGGTCACGCCGGACGAACTGCTAGCCGCTGAACATCGCCAACGCGTCACCGTCCGTCCTGGCGACGCCCTGCTCGTGCATACCGGCAATGCAGCGGCAATACTGCGCGAAGGGCCCGACGGGGAAGGCGGCCTATCGGCGCGTCAGGCAGGCCTGCACGCCAGTTGCCTGCCGTTCCTGCGCGAGCGTGATGTGTCCGTCCTCGGCAACGACGGCGTTCAAGACGTCCAACCGTCCGGATTCGGGCTGGACTTCATTCGGCCTATTCACACGTTGGCAATCGTCGCCCTGGGCCTCTGGCTGATCGACAACATGGACCTCACCGAACTGGCGGAGGCCTGCCGGGATGACAAACGGTGGGATTTCTTCTTCGCCGCTCTGCCGTGGCGAATGAAGGGCGTGACATCGAGCGCGATGAACCCCATGGCCGTTTTCTAAGCGAGGGCATCAAAGGCTGAGGCGGGTGCGGCGAGCGGTGATCCGAGAAGCCGGATCGTCATTGGGCTACTAGTTCTCAAGAAAGCTCGATCGATAGCGCAAACGGTATCGCCGAACATTCGCATCCCACACGCTGATTAATCTTCAAAAGGTCACGATCACAACATATTCGGCGTCCACGGTGTTCGGAGGCCCCAACTATGCGCGCTCATCGATATCCAATACCACGCCCGGATCGTCATTTTCGGCCGTAAGACCCAACGAGCCGGCACTTGTTCCCCGAGACCGGTCTGCGCGACTGGCTGGCCGGGCTCAATTACCAGGAGCGCATCGCGCCCGCGATAGTCCGGGATGTTGTCACGGCGCTGTCCCGACGTATTGGACACCGCTACCGCGAGACCATCAGTCAGGTGTCCCACTATCCCGGGTTGAGAACAGCTGCTGGTTTTGTTGGCCGTTAGTGGACAACCGGTTGTTGTCGGACCTGTCTGGGAGCATCCGGGTGTGGGTCGTAGGAGCGGGCAGTCGCTGCGGGAGTGGCGTGGGGTGACGCCGGTGGCGGCGCCGTTTGGGGTGGCGGTCACGACCCGATCCGTACCACGGCTGCTGATGAGGTGGCGTTGCATGCGGTGGCGGCGCAGATCGGGTGGTTGCGGCGGGTGGATCTGGCGCAGGTGGTGCGCCCGGAGCCGCTGGCGGTGGGCCTAGATGCCGATCAGCGCCGGGCGGCTCGCCGGGATCGGCTCAATGTCCGCAAGGCGGGGTTGACCGCCCAGTCCAGCGCGCGGTGGGCCAACGCGATCATCGCGGGCAATGACGATCAGTACCGGTTGGCCCGCGACGCCCAGTACCGGCACCTGACCCAATTGAAGGCCGCGATCAGCGCCATCGAGCAGCGCCTCGCCGCCCCCACCGCCGACACTTTGACGGTGCAAGCACGCAAGAATCGCCGCACTTCGCAGGCGGTCAAAGGGTATGCCACCCAGGCCGAACGCTTCCAGAACCAGCGGCGGCTTCAGCATCTGCGCGCCGAATTGGCCGCGGTGCAGCGAGATCGGGCCGACGGGCGAGTGCACGTCGTCGAGGGTGGCAAGCGGCTGGCCAAGACCCGCCATCACCTGGGCGCCGCGGGCCTGACCGAAGCCCAGTGGCGCGAGCAGTGGGCCGCGGCGCGGTACCGGATCAGCGCCAACGGATCCGGAGATGAACCGTTCGGGAATCTGACCATCACCGTCACTCCGAAGGGCTGCTGCACTACACCCGCCGGCATCACATCACCATGATCGCCGTGGAGGACCTGGACTTCGCCGACGCCCGCGCCCTCGGACGCGAGACCCTGGGCCGCGGCCGGCAGGGCAAACGGTTTCGCCGCAGCGTGTCCGGGATCCCGACCGCGGTGTTCCGCAACCGCCTCGCGGGCCAGGCCGCCACGGCAGGAATCGACCTTCTGGCGGTCAATCCCGCGTACAGCAGCATCTGGGGTGCCCAGCACTGGCAGCGCCCCTACCCCAACGTCACCCGGCACCAGGCTGCGGCCACGGTGATTGGGCGTCGCGCCCAAGGGTTTACGGCCCGGCGGCGGTGCGGTGTGACACAGCCACGACCAGAGGATCAGGCTGTGAGAGCTACCCACCCGACCAGGCCCGACACCCCCACAGCGAGCATCACCGGTAACCGCCACCAGACAGGGACACGAGGAACTACATCTCGCCGCCCCCACAAGGTACGAACGCGGCACCCGGGCCGGACAACCGTTACCCCGGCACAATCGGCCCACAACGGCCAACAACAAAAGTAACGGTCCAGTCCACTGATGCGTGCCGGAGGTACGGTTGTTGCCACTTCCGGTGCAGCGGGCGGCGGATTTCACGGTGCGGGGCGGCGCGATGGAGTTGGTTGACCGTCATCGCGAGCGCGCGGCGCTCGACGGGCTGCTCGACGCCGTTCGCGCCGGTGAGAGCCGGGCATTGGTGGTGTCTGGCGAAGCGGGTGTGGGCAAGACCGCGTTGCTCGACTATCTGGCCGGGCACGCTTCGGGATGTCGACTCGCCCGCATCGCGGGTGTGCAGTCGGAGATGGAGCTGCCGTTTGCCGCCTTGCATCAGTTGTGCGCGCCAATGCTCGAGAAGCTGCCGGGTTTACCGGCACCGCAGCGTGCCGCCCTGGAGGTTGTGCTCGGCACGAGCTCCGGACCGGCGCCGGACCGGTTTCTGGTCGGCCTGGGGGTGTTGAACCTGCTGTCAGGCATCGCCGAGCAGCAGCCGCTGGTGTGTTTGATCGACGACGAGCAGTGGCTCGATCGCGCCTCTGCCCAAGTCCTCGGCTTCGCCGCCCGCCGGTTAGGTGCGGAGTCGGTGGGGTTGGTGTTCGCGGCCCGCGTCGCCAGCAGCGATCTAGCCGGATTGCCCAACCTCGTCGTGGAGCGTCTGGGGGACACAGATGCGCGAGCGCTGCTTGATGCCGCGCTGACCGGGCCGTTGGACAACAGGGTGCGTGATCAGATCCTTGCCGAGACTGACGGCAACCCACTGGCATTGCTGGAATTGCCGCGGGGATTGACTCCCCAGGAGCTAGCCGGCGGATTTGGGCTTCCCAGCGCGATGCGATTGTTCGGCAGCATGGAAGAGAACTTCCGCCGGCGGGTCGAGGTTCTCCCGGACCCGACCCGGCGCCTACTGCTGATCGCGGCAGCCGATCCCGTCGGCGATGCCGCACTGGTGTGGGGGGCCGCGGCGCGCCTGGGAATCAAGGCCGACGCGGCGGCGGCGGCGATCGAGGCGGGCCTGGTTGAGTTCGGGGTGCGAGTACGGTTTCGTCACCCTCTGGTGCGCTCGGCGGTTTACGGTTCGGCGTCCCCGCAGGAGCGACAGCAGGTGCACGGTGCGCTGTCAGAGGTCACCGATCCAGTTCATGATCCCGACCGACGCGCCTGGCATCGGGCCCATGCCGCGGCCGGGCCGGACGAGCAGGTCGCGGTGGAGCTGGAGCAATCGGCGGGCCGGGCACGAGCGCGTGGCGGCATGGCCGCGGCGGCGGCATTCCTCGAGCGCGCCACGACGTTGACGCTCGATCCCACTCGTCGCGCCGAGCGGGCGCTGGAAGCGGCGTCGGCCAAAATCAAGGCCGGCGCGTTCGGCGCGGCGCGGGAGTTGCTGTCTGTCGCCGAGGCTGGGCCGCTGAGCGACTTTCAGCAAGCTCGCATCGAGTTAGTTGGGGCTGAGCTCGCGTTCCTCAAAGATCGGAACAGTGAGGCCCCGCTCATGTTGCTGAAGGCCGCCCGCCGGCTCGAGCCGATCGACGCAGAGCTTTCGCGTAGGACCTACCTGCATGCCCTGACGGCGGGCTACTTTGCCGGACGCCTTGCCCTCGGTGAGGGGTTGCTGGAGGTCGCACACGCGGCTGCGGCCGGCCCGCCGTCCGCACACCCTGCGCGCGCACCGGACCTTCTCCTGGACGGCCTGGTAGCGCACAAAATCAAGGGATACGCGGCCGGATTGCCGGCACTTCGTAAGGCACTCCAAACCTTCGGCACCGACCTGTCGGTAGACGAAGCGCTGCCCTTACACTCGGTGGCCGGCATCGTCGCCCGTCACCTATGGGACGACCAAAGCTGGCAGGTGCTAACGGACCGGCATGTTGAGCTTGCACGTAGTGTCGGGGCGCTTAGCGAGTTGCCCGTGGCCCTCAATGCGCGGGCATTCGCGCTGCTGTTTACGGGTGAGCTGGCCACCGCGTCTTCGCTGATTCAGCAGCGACAGGCGTTAGCCGCGACCGGTATCAACCGCTTTCCTTACTCGGCCCTCGGCCTGGCCGCGTTCACCGGTAGGCAAGCCGAAGTGGCGACGCTGATCGACGCGATCAACCAGCACATCAGCCTTCGGGGTGAAGGTGTCGGGATCACCATCATCGAGTGGGCGAGCGCGGTGCTGAACAACGGTATCGGTGACTACGAGGCGGCCATGGAAGCAGCGCAGCGCTCGACCGACTACCTGGAGGAAATGATCACACCACCTTGGCCGGCGGTCGAGCTCATCGAAGCCGCCGTCCGTAGCAGACGCAGCGACATCGCCGCCGACGCCCTGCGCCGGTTAGCCGAGGTCACCAGCGCCAGTGGCACGGACTGGGCTCTTGGCATTGAGGCTCGTTCACGTGCGCTGCTGAGTGACGGTCAGACGGCCGAGAGCTGGTACCGCGAGTCGATCGAGCGGCTTGGCCGTACCCGCATCCGTGCCGACCTCGCCCGCGCGCACCTGCTGTACGGCGAGTGGCTACGTCGGGAGCGTCGCCGTATTGACGCCCGGGCACAGCTTCGTATCGCCCACGACATGCTCGAGACGATGGGAATGGAGGCGTTCGCGGAGCGGGCCAGGCGCGAGCTAGACGCCACCGGCGAAACCATCCGCAAGCGCACGGTCGCCCCGGGCGATGAGCGGCTGACGGCGCAGGAGGCGCAAATCGCCCGAATGGCCCGCGACGGTCTATCGAATGCGGAGATCGGCTCCCGTTTATTCATTAGCTTGCATACGGTCCAATATCACCTGCGCAAGGTCTACTCCAAGCTGGGCATCAGCTCCCGCAGCCAGCTTGACCGCGTCCTACCAGAAGGACCTGCCGCCGACGCCATCTAGTCATGGGGGCCTCGACAAACGTCGAGACACCGATGCCGGTCGATGGCGGAGTAATCGAATAGCACTAACCGTTGGGGGATGCGAACGCGGCGTTGTAAGGCCGACTATGGGCGCTGACATCTCAATGTCGCGGTGTCCGAGAATCCAGAACCGCGCCGGGAGTTGAGTTTCTACGCGGCGATCGATGGGGTGGTGATTCATGGGTGAAGCCATCGATGAACTCCCAGTCGTCGAAGAACCTCCCGACGGGCAACTTCCCGAGTCCGTTGACGATGTCACGCTGTACGCCGAGTATCGCCGGGCCACCGCAGATCAGGCGGCCTCGCGCCGTCTGGCCACGCTGGTGGCCCGGGGGGCGGAACCGGCGGAGGTGTTCGAGGCGGTGGTCAACGAAATGCGCCGCTGTGCGTCCGCGCACACCGCCGGATTGTGGCGCTATGAGTCAAACAACGAAATGACGAAGCTGGCCGCGGCTGAACATCCGGGACTGCTGCTAGCGGAGTGGCCCGTGGGTACCCGAAGCCCGATCGACGGCGGCACCCTTGCAGGGATGGTGCGACGTACGGGGCGGCCCGCGAGGATGGACAGTTACGAGAACAGCACCGGGTCGCTCGCGGCGCGGATACGAGACGCGGGCGTATACGCGGCGGTCGGTGTGCCCGTCGTCGTCGATGGACGCGTGTGGGGCCTGGCGGCCGTGGGTTCGGTTGAACCCGAGCCCATGCGGGCCGACACCGAAGCGCGCATCAGTGCCTTCGCCGAACTGATCGGCACCGTCGTGGTGGCCGGATATCGAGACGAGCAGAAGCGGCTGCTACTGACTGAGGCGTCGCAACGGTCGAATCGGCTCGATGGTCTGATTGCAGGACGCGGTTTCGACGACTGGAGTCTGCGGGACATCGCGGGTTACCTTCGGTTGCCGACCAGTGGTCCGTTTGTGGTCATCGCCGCCCACGTTTCGGCGGTGGGTGACGAGCCGCTCCCCGAGATCGAATCTAAGCTTCGCAGCCTTGACATATCGTCGGCATGGCGGCTGCTGCCTGATTTGCAGGTCGGGGTTGCGCGCGTCACGTCCGACGAAAAACTCGGTGCGGCAGTCGCCCTGATGTCTCGGATGACAACGGCCCGAGTCGGCGTTAGCGCGCCTTTCGAGGATTTACGCGAGACGCCGATGGCTCTGCATGTAGCGCGAGTGATGTTGAGGGGCTGCGGCGACTCCGGATCCTCGGTCGCTGTGTTCGACGGCTCCATCCTGGCCGCCGCCGTAGTCAGCGCACCGGAGGCGATGATCAGGACGGTCGGCCCTGCGTTGGACGGGTTTAGCGACCTTCCCGCGGAGGAACGCGAAATGCTATTCGACACGTTTCGGGTGTGGCAGGACAATGATGCGTCCGTACGCGATGCAGCTGAAGTACTCCTTTGTCACCCCAACACGGTCCGCTACCGGTTGCGCAAGATTGAAGTACGTAGCGGCCGATCCCTTTCGCGGCCAAAGGATGTCGTCGAACTATACTTAGCCTTCGAAGTACACCGCCGCCTTATGTAGCCGAAACCTATTGACGACGTTGAGCTCAACCAGCGCGAGCACGAGACCTTCCTCCGCTACTGCAGTTCCCTTTCAGGAAATTTCGCAATAGGCGATGCCAGTCAGGTTTCCTTGCGCGACCAGCAGCAACTTCGGGTCCGATCCATCGAGCTTGGCCGAAAAGACGTTGCCTCCGAAGTCGGTGATAAACATTCGGTCGCCCTTCAGATCCAGGGCGATGCCGATTCCCTCCATCAGGTGGGTGAAGATGATCTCAGGAGCGGGGCGGTCCTTCGCATCCGCATCCATCGGCGCGCGATTCACCGTGTTGCCGCGCGGCGGATCACCCCGGTCGGTCCAATAGATGACGCGATTGTTGAGATCGAGCTCCAGATCGATCGGCTCGGGCAGCCCGTCAT
>Ga0209448_10000366_pt1 | contig 15560 bp, 18 predicted proteins | sample BogFormECP14_OM2_FD_188245 | JGI IMG/M metagenome (GOLD analysis project Ga0209448, IMG submission 188245) | Bog forest soil microbial communities from Calvert Island, British Columbia, Canada - ECP14_OM2 (SPAdes) (version 2) | ecosystem: Environmental > Aquatic > Freshwater > Wetlands > Bog ... | reverse complement strand
AGGTTTTAGGCTAAGTTGTTGATTCCACGGCTGGGGACGTAGTTCAGTTGGTTAGAACGCTGCCCTGTCGTTGGTTAGAATCCCGCACTGTCACGGCAGTCCTGTTGCTCCGCGCTATCATTAATATATATCGCCCCACCAAGGCGTGCCGTTCTCCAACCAGAAGCCCCATTCGACTTGCCTGAAGTCATTTTTTCCCCTGCGCTGAAGATGACCAACCCACGGAGCAGCAACACATGACGATTGATCTCACGCCGGAACAAGAGCGTCGGCTTCGAGCTGTCCTCGACCGTGGTGCCTACAAATCCGTTGAGGAGGTTGTCGAGGCTGCTTTAACGGCCGTTGAACAACGCACCGTACCAGGTTTCGCGGGAACACTGGAAGAACTCGATACCCTGCTCGCTGAAGGGCTTGCCTCAAAACAACTCACGGAAGATGAGTTTTAGAGTTCCGTAAGCAAGCGAACAGATGCGCTCCTGGCTGAACACGAGATCGCCCTTCGCTTCCGGGAAACGGTCAGGCGCACCATTCAGTCATTAGGCCAAAATCCTCATGTGGGTCCGCGATATTCTTCCAGCAATCCGCGAGTTCAAAATCTTCGATCATGGCCGGTTGCTGGATTTGAAGCCATTCGGATTTATTACGCTCTAGAGGCAGACGCCATGCACATTATTCGTATCCTGCACGGCAAACGAGACGTGAGGCGAATCCTTCAAAGTGAATGAGTGGGCCTGCTTCAGATTGGAGGCGATGGACCGAACGCCGCCTTGCCTCACTTAAGACCTCTTATTCGCCAAAGCTCCGCGACGCCTCAGCGTCTTCTATGTAACATGTTACACGGCGGCGTCTCTGCATGTTATTCATTGCGAAAGGCGCTCTTAGTCTTGGCGAGGGACAGGGCTGCAAAATCAGTGTCCCGATCCAGATACTCAGCTCCAAGACTTCAACGGAAGAGTAAGGAAGTAAATTCTGCCAGATTGCGGCGCCAGACCATCCAGGTATGCGCGCCGGGCGTCTCGATGTCCACGTGCTTGATATTCTTGGAAGCCAGCCAGGCACGGAATGCCCTGTTGTAAGCGATCGAGTCGTCGTCCGTACCGCAAGCGATCCAAAGCAGGCGCAGTTGCGCGGTGGTCTTGGAATTTAGCGCGGGGAATTTTTTGTCAGACTCTTCCGCAATCCCCCCGGAGCTGAAAGAGCCAATCCAGGCAAACTTGTCGAGCGTATTCAAGCCTGTCAGCAAAGATTCGAACGCGCCCATGGAGAGGCCAGCGATGGCTCGTGAGTTGCGATCCTTGTTGACTAGATAAGATGCTTCAATGCGCGGGATGACCTCTGTGAGCAAAGCCTCACGGAATTTATCGTAGTTTAGATCGGCCAGCGAGCGATCGCGAAGCGCTTCAAGGCCCCCAGCAAGAAATTCCGGAGAACCATAACCGAGCGGCATAACCACGAGCATGGGTTTGGCTTTGCCTTGGGCGATTAGATTATCCAGGATCACGTTGGCGCGGCCCACGACTGTCCAGCTCTGCGCGTCGTAGCCGAATCCGTGCAACAGGTAAAGAACGGGATATTTTTGTTTTCCCCGCGGGTCGTAACCGGGCGGAGTGTAAACGAAAAAGTCCTGATCCCCCATCACCTCTGACCTGTAGAAATGATGATGAATCTCGCCTTGCGGCACCACCCCGGTCTCCCAGGAAAGAGAAGCTGGCCCAGGAACGTGGAGGATGTTCGCCTTAACGAGCAGGTTGGGGACTTCGTTGTGATTGAAAGGATCGCCCAGCCACACGCCACCGACGATGATCGTGTACCAATAATAATCGGGAGCGAGCGGAGCGGTGGTCACGCTCCACACACCCTGATCGTCCTTCTGCATCGGGAGGGGCTTGGCAGCGCCTTCGACATAGACGGCAACTTCTTTGTCGTTGGGACCACGGAAACGAAAAGTTACGCTTTTATCGGCGTGCACCTCGGGCGAGACCAATGGCGGCGGTGGTGGCGGTGGATACTGCGCTAGCGCGGCAGTGGGTATGCAGACCATAAGCAGGGCCCCGGCATGAATTGCAAAGAGCCTGAAGATCGAGATTCGAGTAACTGCGACATGTCGCATAGTGCCCTCCGAGAACGCGAGAGCGCGATTTTATATCGAACTGTATGGCTAGCACACCGTCGACATTGAGATCATTCTGGAACGGGCCAAAGAGCGGTATTCCGGAGTTAAGCCTCGGATCATCTCCGACAACGGCCCTCAATTTATCGCCAAGGACTTCAAGGAGTTCATTCGCATTTCGGGTATGACACACGTCCGAACTTCACCCTATTACCCGCAATCGAACGGCAAAATCGAACGCTGGCACAAATCACTCAAAGGGGAGTGCATCCGCCCTGGCACGCCGTTGTCGCTGGAAGATGCACGGCGTCTGGTTAAGGGTTACGTGGAGCATTACAACAACGTTCGTTTGAACAGCGCCATCGGGTACATCACGCCGAAGGACATGCTCGCCGGGTATCAGCACGAGATTCAGGCCGAGCGGGATCGGAAATTGGAGGCAGCGAGGGAACAGCGGAAGAATCGCCGCCAGCGGGTCGCGTGACGGATGAAACGGATTACTACCGAGTAGCCAGGCGGCCTTGCGGCCGCCCGGCTACTCGGTAGTTGAGACAGATGGGCGTGGTGGAGCTACAATGATCTTGCCGGGTGAAACGGAAGCAGGCTCTGCGGGGACGCAACCATGCTGAGGGATAGCCTGGTGGTCGTATCGATGCCTTGAAAATCCCCGCCCGAAGGGCGGAATACTCGCTAACGGGAAACGCCACCTCTCCATTTCAGGCTGAACCAACACATGAGGTTCAGCTAGCGGAGTTTTGGCGAACGACGGCGACTGGCATATTGTCTTGCGCAAGGATAAAGTTGAAATCGGAAATCCCAGCATAAGAGCTTAAGGGAGGTTCCATGCGCGCAAAGATGTTTTTCGGTGGTTCGGCGATCCTATTGGCTGCGCTGATGATACCGATAGACGCAGCGCAATCCCCCTCTCCAAATTCTCCGGTGTCTTCCCAGGTAGATCACCAACCGCAAGCCACGCAGTCCGATTCTGCAGTGAAGGTTAAGACGCGGCTGGTTACGCTGGACGTGATTGCCGAGAACTCACGCGGAGACACTGTGCGCGACCTCAAGCCGGAAGAGTTCGAGATTTTTGACAGGGGGATGCAGAAGGTCGCCCGCTGTTCGTTTATAGACAAACAACCGAACGCCTCAGCCACGAAATCCGCCAATGCTGAACAGCGACGACCCAAGGGCTTTTATGCCAATCAGGCTGCGTTCGCGAGCTTGGCGATGCCGCCGACCGTCGTTCTGATGGACGCGCTCAATACGAATGGCGCGAACCAGGCGGAAGCGCGGCGTCACATGATCGGCTTGTTGAAGACCCTTCCTCCAGGCACTCCCGTGGCCGTGTTCCTTCTAGGTCATTCGCTGATGGTGGCGCAAACCTTTACCAGCGATCCCGCGGTATTACACGCCGCCGTGGGTAAGGCGGGGAGACCTTCCGGGTCACTCAGTTCGATATCAGAAAACGATTCCAATAGAATGTCGGTGGTGGCGCTGGAAGAAAATGGCGAGCAAGAAAATTACGTCTCTTGGCAAATCGAGGACTATCAAAAGGAAACCTACACGGACACAATGAATTATCGCGCGGAAATGACCATCAGCGCCCTAACGAACATCGCGCGCTATCTCAGCGGCTACCCGGGCCGAAAAAACCTGATCTGGGTTTCCGCGTCATTTCCCATCTCTCTTGACCCGAAGCCGTCCTTCCAGAAGGACATTTTCGGCGGAACCCGCGCTTACGGAGAACAAGTGCAAGACGCCGCCGACGCAATGACTGACGCCCAGGTGGCCGTGTACCCCATGGATGCACGCGTGGCCGAAACGAAGCAGCTCCCCCCCATCAACGGCAACGGCGGCAGCATTGCTGCAATTCTTCAGGGCTCTCTTTCTGGCCGTCTCAACAACGAGGAAGATATGCGTACGCTATCTCACGGCGCGATGGACGAACTTGCCGAGGACACCGGCGGCAAGACGTGCAAGAACACGAACGACCTATCCGTCTGCGTTGAGGGGGCGCTGAAAGACAGTTCCTCCTACTACGAGCTGGCCTACAACGCGCAGAACGTCAACTGGGACGGAAGCTTTCTCAATATTTCGGTGAAGACTACCCGGCGCGGCATCAAGCTGAGATACCGCCGCAACTACTTCGCCCGGGACGCCGAAGCGCAAGCAGAACGGCAACCGCAACCGGCTGAACAGCGCCTAAAGCGAGCGTGTCGGGATTTGCTGCCCTCCACGGCAATTCCTCTGGCGGCAGAGGTTGTCCCGCAGGGGCTGAGCGGCGGACTTACGTACCTGCTGTCCGTTCCCCCGGGCGCGCTGAGCCTCACGCCGCTTGGAATTTCGAACGAGTTGAGTGCGCGGACGGCGCTCTGCGAGTACGGTGCGAAGGGTGGCTGGATTGTGTTCTGTCTGATGAAAGCACAGACCGTTTCCGATGCCGCCTATCAAAGCTGGCAAGCGCACGGATTTCAAGAGTACGTGGATGTCCCGCCGATGGCCGGTACCGTTGGGGTACGTATCGCCGTTCTGGATACGCGCACCGGATTAACCGGTGCTCTTGATATTCCCATGCGCGTGGCGGATCTCGCCAAGGCCGCTGTGCCGCCCGAAGACTTGCCGGCGGCATTAGGAAGTCCCAAAGCGGGAGTTCCGGAAAATCCTCCGTCGCTGCTGGCTTCCCCGGTCGCCTTTCATTCGAGTTCCGGCGGAGCCAGCGCGCTCGACTGGAACGGCGATAAGCTCTCTTATCACGGCGACATTGGCGTGGGGCAAACCGCGCCCGCGTATTTCCACCAGGCATTGGGCGTCAAGTTTCATTGTGAGAATGGAGAACTGATTCCCCGCGATGGCAGTGAGGAGAAGCCGAATTTGCATTTTAGTTTCGGAAATCCCACCGGGCAGACGGCCGAGGTGGACCTCACGGGCAGCGAGCCGCAATATTCCGGTGATCTGACGGTGGACTCCAGTGCGAAGCCTTTCTTTGAGACCCTCTGGTATCTTTGCCATTGCCGTGGCGCCCCCCAGCGCCTCGCGGACCCTCCTGGAAATTGAAATCAGGGATGGGTTTTAATTGGATTCAAAAGCGATGAACCGCAAATGAAAAAGGCAGGAGCAGCCGTTTCGATTCTCATGGCGCTGGCGGTCGCGGCGCTCGGACAAACGCAGCGGACGGACATTCACGGATATTACATTGGGGAGACATTCCCGGAGTTTGCGGCGCAATCGGGCTTCGACCTGACAGTGTGCAGCCGCGGCGAGGAGCTGGCAAAGCCGCAAGAGAGAGTGTGTAAACATGCCGCGGAGGCGCAGACAGGGAAAGAGGTTACAGAAGACATTGTCCCACGCGACAACAACACGGCCTACGCTCCGTATCACTTTCTCTTTGAACGCGGAAAGCTCGTGCTCGTGACAACTCACGCTAAGAACTTCTCTCAAGTTCTCACCGATGCTACGGCTAAGTATGGATCGCCGGCAAGATATGGAACCATCAGAACCGTCACTGTAGAGAACGGCTACCGCGCGGTGTTGGACACAGGGTATGCCCTCTGGAACATGCCGGACGGCGTTATGATTACGGCTACTGAGAAAGTGAATATGGGGTCGGTCCTTGGCCCCGCGCGCTCGACAGACATGACATTTTGCTCGGCGGCAAAACATAAAGAACTAGATGCCATCGGACGTAAGCCTTAAATACTTCCTCGGCAGGCCACATCACCTATGTCATTCATTTCAAAGGTGCTCCTAGTTTTGGCGAACCACAGCCGTGCCCACAGGCCACTGGCTCGCCGTCTTCCCGTTGGGCAGGGTGATTTTCTGGTTCCCCCAGTCCTGCCAGACGTCGAACTTTCCAAAGCGCGTGAACGCGCCATGAAAGTCGAGCGCAAAACCCTTCCCGTGCCGGTCGCTGTCAGAGCGACCGACTCCCATGCCACCCCAAAAGATCGTACTGACGCCCCACTTGCTCGATTTCAGATGCTGCGCGAGCCGCACGGCGAGCGCCGCCATCCGCATGTCCATCGGTCCGGTGCGCGCCCATTTCGCGGCGGCCTTGCTTTCTGGAGTGAATTGGACGCCGCCAATTTCGAGGCCGAGCCTAACCTTCTCGCCGATTGCCGGGAAGGTTGGATTCCCCTGCTTTCCGAACACTATCGGCTTCTCCAGATTCAACCGACGGTTCAGCGCATAGTAGACGGTGACGTCGCGCGCTTCCACTTGCGTCAGGGTACGCGCGGGCTTGGAGGCGCCGGCCGGCGGAACACCATGGCTCAACATCAGAAGCGCGGTCACGGGGTCCGGTATGGTCATGACGATTCCTGGGTCGCATCGTTCTGGGCGGGCGCGCCAATGAATGCAATATACCATTCCTCCATCCCTAAATCACAACCAACGCTGTGGAGCGATTCTCTTGGCCGATTTCTCGTGACCGTCGTTCCGTGCCGACAAAGTGGCGAAAACGTGTTCGATGAAGTCTAAAGTTTAGACTGACTTCGGCCCTGACACTTCTAGAGCCCTTGTGTCTGCGCGGACACCGGACACCGAACGCTGAGCAACGATCTCGAAGCGCAGGCCTCTTACCACAGGCGTGTGTTCGTGCCTTGTTTCTTGCGACATGTCTTTAGCTAATCTTTGTACAAACCGCTGAGGTCCACTTTCACATACTGGTAGGGATCGCCACTCTTGGTTGACTTTCGGGTAGAATTGCCGTGTAGAAAATCGCGAGATGCGTTTTTTGTGGGAGAAACTTTAAGGCCTAGATGGCGCTGTCTGTCAGATAAAGTCGGCCTGTTGCCCATGAGCAAGCCGGAACGTTTCCGTGTGGAGTACTTTCCCACCGTTTAGGAGTGCAATCGTGTACTTGTTTGGGCCAGCAAAGCTCTAAATCTGAATGCAAGGTAGCTGTCCCCCATCTCAGGCGAGAAAACAAACTCAAAGCCTTTGGGCACCACCTCCGCTTCAATTCGTGTCCCATCAGGATTACGAAATTCCGCTTCAACAACGTACTTTCCTTCCGCGGGCTCACCAGCGAACAGAGCGGAAAATGCAACGGGCATTTTGAAATTAGCAATTTTGATGACGACATGAGGCGTAAAACCGTAAACCTCCATCAAGCTGCTCAAATTACGCCGTTCAAATCGGATGTCTTCGCAAATGAGGACGTGTTTAAGCTCCGCGGGATCCATCGTTGGCCCCCGATCCTCCTTGTTTGGTGTCCGCTTGCGGCTAGCCATGGTTTCCGCCAGTCCTGTTTTTGTTCGGAGATTTTGCTCCATCAGTCTATCCGCACAGGTGCTAAAATCAACTGATTCTGGTGTGAGGCTCCCATGACGGGCAAGACGGCGTTGAGACAAGTGATGCGAATTTACATTCGGGGGACTGCGCCGCGGCACGAAGTTTACCTATAGCGATCTCTACAAACGCGCCGAGAGGAGCATGCCTGAAGCTTGTGCGTCGCGTGGCGACGCCCGAAGAGAACCACGGGCCAAACACGATATCCGCGCCGCTGTGTGGGACGCGATGCGGAGCGGATGGATTAAGCACACCGGAAAACGGGGAGAGCGCGAGCGGCTCTAAGGCTGACCATCAGGCTCAAAGTATTTTGCGTACCGATCACCACTAAGGATCACCCCACCAATTCTCTACTCGGAGTGGATAGTCTTAACGCGTTCATTGATGGCAATGACATGCTTCTTGCCGTTGCACTTACCGGAGAGGTCGCATGGACCAGCCTCAAGGTAACCAATGACCGCTTCAAACAGTCCATCGCTGCCTAAGGCAGCCTCGCCGGAGGGGATGAGTTCCCGCATCCCAAATGGCTTTTCAGGTTCTGGATTGCGTTTCATCTGAACTATTCGGTTCATCGGGTCCTCCTACCGTCACATGATGGACTTTGACAGAGCCCTCGTCAGGCAATTCCGCGATGCTTTTGTCCGATAAGGTACTTGGGAGCATCGGGATGACGTTCGTCGCTTTGTTTGATTCTTTTTGATTATGCGGGGCATCTGGCACGGGTGTCAGCCTTACCTTGCGCAGCATTTAATTGTGCTATAGCCTCGGTACCGCAATGCAGGTCCGGCCTCACCGCGGCCCAACTGGCTTCAGCCTTCTGGAAATGCTGATAGCCCTCAGCATCCTGATGTTCGGCATTGTCGCGGTTGCGCAACTTATCCCACTCTCAATTATGCTGAATTACCAGAGTCGCATCGACTCCGCCGCACTGATTGTTGCCCAACGAGAGGTCGATCAGTTCTTGGAACAGCCGCTCAGGTCCACTTCCTTTATCGATGCGGATGGCAACCTCTGCTCACTCGGTGACCCTACGAATCCCAATCCACAGCAAGGTAGTCCGGTCATACCGTATCCGCCAGCCAACCCAACTCAGACGATCATCGATTTTACCCAGGCGACCGTTCTCAACTACAGCTTTACGTCCCCCCGTCCCACAGTTTCCGTCGGCCCTCCCGTTACGAGCTGCAGCGCAGAGCTTTCTGGGGATGTTTCAAATGCAGCTTGAGCCCCACCGCGCACGGCGTTATTTCTTCCATGCCACCATCGAACTGACCGATCTGCAGTCGGAAACTCAAACTAAGGAACAAACCAGAGACCTGAGCCTGTTCGGATGCCATGTGGACACGCTGAAACCCTTACCGCCGGGGACAAAGGTCAGGATAAAGATCTCTCACAGAAGTGAGAACTTCGAAGCTTTGGGTAAGGTGGTTTATACTCGGGAGAACGCGGGGATGGGTATCTTGTTCACCAGAATTGAGCCGCACGACCAGTTGGTCTTAGATAAGTGGATCACTGAACAAAGAGTCGAGTGAGAGCACCTACCAGGAACTTTCCAGAAACCGTTTGTCGCACGCGGCCGCAGCCGATTGATTCAACGCTGCCGAAAATGACCTAGTTCCCGTTCCAGAACGCACTGTTTTTGGAATCAGAGTAGGTCGCTCAAGTACACGCGGTAAACAGGAATCGCCTTCGGAGTCGTAACTCTCTCTTCTTTGTGGACCGCAACTACCTTCCACTGTTTTCTTTTGCGCTCGACTATTGCTCCCTGAGTCGGAATGGTTTCTTCACCCTCGAGATCCGCAACGTGCTCCTCTGTGGCCGGGTCACCGTTGTAGCGAAAGACTATCTGCTTCGCTGTTCCCATTGATGCCCCCCGCAAGCAGCCGCAAAGCGTTGATTCCGCATCTGCGGGACAAACTCCCCCAGCGCTTTCCGGCCGCCCATTTCTGGTGCGAGCATTCGGAAACCGAGCTGAATTGGCGAAAAGCTGATGGGGCAACGTTCTTACTGAGACTTTTGGCTGTGCGCCCAGGCGTAGTTCGCCGTGGCAATGGAAATCAGGAGAAACAGAAGCGCTCCCTTAAAAAAACTCATATACCAGATAGTGACACCCTGCGTAAGCACGCGAGGAAGCCATAAGCCGAGCGCGTTCAACGCTCGTAGAGCTAAAGCGATCACGGCACTTGCCAGACCCAGCCTATAACTCCAAGTGAGGATGTGGTTTTTCACGATAAGTCTCCTCTTTGCGTAAATTGGGGCCTTCCCGAGGGGAACGATGGAGTGGCCTTACGCTACGTCCGGAACTACATCCTGTCAATCAAAGAAGCTTCCCTATCGAATCGCAAGCACACGAATCAGCGTGCGAATCGCGGTCATGGCTGGGTATTTCAGCGACGCTGATCATGCTTCTCACGCACAGGAAAAGGAAGCAGTCGCGCCAGCGGCGATTTCACCTTGATGACCGTTTCGCTACTCGCCGGCTTGCAAGGAATACACCCATGATAAAATTGTCGTCAATATACTCCCCAACAAAAACGAGCACCCCCAAAGCCGCGTCTGAGAGCGCGGCGTTTTTATTTCCAAGTCCAATCGCCTCCAACGCACATACGGATTCCAATGTTTTTTTTCGACTCTGATGGCAAGTCGGTGGTAAGGCCGAGCGAATCATTCGGCAAATCTACGCACTCCGTATAGCTTTAGTTCTCATGGTTCCCTCCCGAGTCTGCAAAAACTATGTATCTGAACCCGCTCACTTCTGGTTCGCGGCTAACCTTCGCAGGCAAGCCTCACATAGGCAGTCAGAAAATCGTGCTCGTAGTTCCGTTAGTGTCGTCGTATCGAGACGCATGGTCGCGCACCAGCATCCCGCCTCTTGCTGGCAGCTGAATGGCTCCCCACAGGGCGAGCACTTTTTCTCAACAGTCGATGACACGGGTTCTATTTCTGCCCCTTAGCTCTTTTGTCCTTGTCCCATGGAGGCACACCCTCCAGCTCGTGCCGCTCCAGTATGTGCTTCAAAGTCTGCAAGTCACCTTGGTCTGTATGCCGGATGCAACCTGCAATCACTTCCGCCAGTTCCTTGTTATTCAGTAAGCGCCCCGCCTCGACATCGGCAATGAGCTGGTTAACTGCGCGTAGGGCCAGAGCTTTCCTCACCTCTTGAGTGAACATGTCCTTTGTGTCCATGGGACTCCTCTGCCAGGGCGGACGATGCAGTGGGGCAAACTGAAGGAGAGAACAGTAAGTCAAAATGAAGCAAAAACTTGGCGTGGTCACCCGCAACTAATCCCATTACCTCGGACAATTTGCTGGCCGAAGTGTGCGCGCTAATTTCGAGGAAGTACAGGTAGTTCTCGAATGAGGGGACCCGCAACGTAAGCCGCTGAAACTCGCAGCGAATTTCTGTAAGCTGGAGCGGGTGGATTGAGTTTGATGCACCCTGGCGGGGAATCTGTGTGGGGTAGGCTGCCCCTTAAGGAGGTCCGATGTGGGATAAGAAGAAACCGGATATGCAGCAAGATGCGGCTTCGGAACCGAAAAACTTGCTGACAAACAAAGAGAACGCAGTTGCGATGCGTCCGTTGGATGCAGGACCAGATCATGCGACGGGGTGGCTGGGGTCGAGCCTGCATGTGAAAGGCGGCATCATCGGTACCGAGGATCTGCGGATTGACGGCTCGGTCGAAGGACTGATCCAGCTTGATGAACGGAAGCTGACGGTCGGAAAGACGGCGAGGCTAACGGCTGACATCAACGCCCGCGACGTGGTGGTGTACGGCTACGTGAAGGGGAACGTGCGCGCGAAAGGTCGAATCGAGATCAGGAAGGACGGTTCGGTGATCGGGAATTTGACGACGGCACAAATCATGATCGAAGACGGCGCGGACTTCAAAGGTTCGATCGAAATCGACAGGAGCGTGGCGAGGGAAGCCGACAACACCAGCTCCTCGCGGTCGGCGGCGGCTGGTGCGGGGCCGAAAAGCAATTAACGATTGCAAGATCACCGTTGTCGGCCGGAAATGGCCGTGCCAAATGCCCCGCAAAATCAGAGTTTCCACCCAATATTCCCTGCCCATGTTTGGCTTGCCTTCCGCATCGTCCTCTTCGAGAAGGGGTTGTAGTCTTCGCGCAGTCAGGATCACTGTCGCAAGCAAGTTTGCGTGTTTCCGTTCTTCAGTCATTGGAGTTCCCGCATTCTAGGTTTAAATTGCATTAGAGGCAGGAGGTGAGCGAAAGCCTTTCGAGAATCCCTAATTCCGTCGGCGCGGGCCGCGGATTGATTCACCGAGGGTTGTGGGCTTCCAAAAATGGCCGCCTGGCTTTCGACAAAGACTTGGTTTGAAAGCTTACGCGCCGCCGCTTGTCGCTCGAAGTGAAGACTGTAGCGGTTCTCCTCTTGACAATCAGTAGGAGAGGCGTATTCTTCCTCTTGATCCTCAGGAGGAATGCGTCAATGGCAGAAAAGACGAGTGATCTCGTCCAAGGCACTCTGGACATGCTCATTCTGAAAACGCTGGCGCTCGAACCCATGCACGGATATGGGATCGCCATCCGACTAGAACAGATGAGCAAGGGCGTTTTCCGCCTCAATGCAGGTTCGCTGTTTGTCGCCTTTCAGCGCCTGCAACGAGCGGGGCTGATCACAAGCGAATGGAAAGCCACCGAGAACAGCAGGCGTGCAAAGTATTACGTCCTAACAGACCAGGGGCGAAAGAGGCTCAATAGCGAAACACGAGAATGGGGAAGGCAAGTGGCGGCGATCGCCAGAATCTTGGAGACGTCGTAAACGGTCATGTCGGTACTGCGAAACATATCGAGCGGACTCCGATCACTTTTCCGAAGGAAGCAGGTCGGCCGGGAACTGGACGAAGAGCTAAACGGTTTCCTGGAGATGGCAGCTGAAGAAAAGATGAAACAGGGGATGAGCCGCAAGGATGCGCTTCGCGCCGTGCGCTTGGAGCGGGGGAGTCTCGAAATTACAAAGGAAGTTGTCCGCTCTGCTGGCTGGGAGTCTTTTGTCGAGACGCTGTGGCAGGATTTGCGCTACGGCGTGCGCATGCTGCGCACGTCTCCCGGTTTCTCTATTGTCGCGATTCTGACGCTCGCACTAGGCATCGGCGCTAACGCAGCGATCTTTTCTGTGGTGAATGGTGTGTTATTGCGGCCGCTGCCGTTTCCGCGCCCAGACCACATTGTCCTCATTTACGAATGTCTACCTGGGTTCGGGATCAATTCGCCGTTCAATGCCCCCGATTTCCGTGCATTCTCAGAGCGTCAGCGAGCATTCGAGAGCCTCGCGATGTACAGCAACCAGCGTTACGAGCTTTCGGGCGGCGGTGAGCCGGAGCGAATCGAGGCGGCGCGTACCTCGGCTGCTCTCTTTCCGCTTCTCGGTATCGAACCGATCCTTGGCCGCACGTTTGCCTCCGACGAGGATCAGCCGGGCCATTCGGTTTTGGTTCTGAGTTACGGTTTGTGGCAACGGCGTTATGGTGCGGATCCGAACATTCTCGGACGAACCATCTTGCTCGACCGTCAGCCATTCACGGTTATTGGCATTATGCCGAGGGGTTTCCAGTTCCCGATACGGGGAGAGCGGTGGAATGGCGCTCCCGCCGAATTGTGGGTCCCGCTGTCGTTTACTTCCCCCGAATTCCAAGCGTGGGGAATGGAGTACAACCATACACTGCTTGGGCGGCTGAAGCGTGGAGTCACGCTCGCTCAGGCGCAGCGTGACGCGGCGAGAGTGATTGCGGAAGTTGAGGAGCTCTACCCTGCGCAGGTAGTCGCTTACTTCAGGGGCCTGCATCTGGACGCTAAGGTCCTGCCGTACGGTCGCGAGATTGTCGGCAGCGTGCGCACGTCGCTGCTTGTTCTGCTCGTGGCGGCGGGATTAGTCCTGCTGATAGCGTGCGCTAACGTGGCGAATCTGGTGCTTGCACGCGCATGCGGAAGGCAAAAAGAAATGGCCATCCGGGCAGCTCTCGGTGCGGCCCGCTCGCGGTTGCTCCAGCAGATGCTGTTGGAAAGCCTCTTGCTCGGCATCATCGCAGGAACAGTGGGCCTGTTTATCGGGCATACGGGCACCCGTTTGCTGATCTCGCTTTCGCCAGCCGAGATTCCGCGGATGCAAGGAATCGGAATGGACGGACCAGTTCTCATCTTTACTCTTGGGCTTTCGCTCTTAACTGTTGTTTTCTTCGGATTGAGGCCGGCCATCGAGGCCTCGCGGACCCACCCGAATCAAGCCCTGAAAGAGACAGGCCGAGGAACGACACAAGGGCGCGCGCGCCGGAGCGTGCAGAGCATACTGATCGTTTCGCAGACAGCACTGGCTGTGATCCTACTTACGGGCGCAGGGCTCCTGCTGCGAAGCTTTGCCAAGCTTCTCGAAACCGACCCTGGGTTTCACCCGCAGCGTGCCCTCGCAATGAGCATCCCAGTCCCGCTGCGCGCTTATTCGCACGCGCACGACATCCGCGACTTCTATCAAGAGCTCCTCCGGCGCACGGCTGCATTGCCGGGAGTAACTTCTGTGGGTGCTTCGACCGATTTGCCGTTGAGGGCGCGCGAGCACGATGGCGTGGTCCAAGTCGAAGGCCGCGAGCTGTCGAGCCCAATCGAAACTGCACACAGTTGGATCTTGGGCGACTACTTTGCTGCCATGGGAATCACACTAAAGCGCGGAAGGATGTTCAGGCCCGAAGACCGTCTGGGAGCACCGGAAGTCGTCATCATCAGCGAAACGGCGGCGCGTACCTACTTGCCGGGCGAAGATCCGCTCGGCAGACGCCTTCTCTTCGGTGGAACCTGGCACACCATCATCGGAGTTGCAAGCGACGTGAAGGACTCGGCTATCGAAAAACCGGCTGACCCGCACAACTACACACCGTATCTGGCCATGTCCGATGGTGCTCTTGCAGATCCGACCTTTGACGGGCTTCGCACACTCCATCTGGCTGTGCGCGCCCGGAGCGATCCCGCAAGTGTCCTATCGGAGGTGCGCCGCGAAATCGCCTCGCTCGATCCACAACTCGCTGTCGCCGATGCCAAGACCATGGATGCGGAAATCCAGGAATCGTTGGCTCCCCAGCGGTTCAATTTATTCTTGATCGGTTTATTCGCGATTCTTGCAGTCTTTCTTGCGTCCGTGGGTGTTTACGGCGTGCTTTCGCAATCGGTGGCACAGAGGACACATGAATTCGGCGTGCGCATCGTGCTCGGAGCAAGAGCGCAAGATGTTGTGAGGATAACAGTGCGCGAGGGAATGAAGTTGGCGTTCCTTGGAGCGGCAATTGGATTTCTCGGGGCGTTTTCATTGACGCGCCTGATGGCTAGCCTCCTTTACGGAGTCAGCGCGCAGGACCCAATTACGTTCATCGGCGTTGTGATCACGATGTGCGGGGTTGCGTTTCTCGCTTGCTACGTCCCTGCGCGGCGGGCGATGCGCGTCGATCCCATGGTGGCCTTGCGTTACGAGTGAGGGTCCATGTCACTGCTGCGAAGCCTATCAGACGGATTGCGAGCGCTGTTCCGAAAGGAGCAGGTCAGCCAGGAACTGGACGAGGAACTAAACGGCTTCCTAGAGATGGCAGCCGAAGAAAAGATGAAGCAGAGTATGAGCCGCAAGGACGCGCTTCGCGCCGTGCGCTTGGAGCGGGGGAGTCTCGAAGTTACGAAGGAAGTCGTGCGCTCCGCCGGCTGGGAATCTTTTGTCGAGACGTTGTGGCAGGATTTGCGCTTCGCTGTCCGCATTCTGAGGAAATGGCCAGGATTCACGACCGTTGCTATTGTTAGCCTCGCCCTCGGTATTGGCGCCTCAACTTCCATCTTCTCGGTTGTAAACGCAGTGCTGCTGCGTCCGCTGCCGTTCCGCGACTCCGGGCGTCTGGTATGGATTTCGAACGACGGCCTCGGCAGCGAGGAGTGGAGTACCCAGGTGGGCCATTTCCTGGATCTCCGGCAACGCAACCAATCCTTCTCCGATCTGGCGGGCTGGTTCGCGGGTTATGGCACAGGCGACAGCAAACTGACTGGAACCGGCGAGCCGGAACGCCTCACCAGCGTTCCCGTTACGCAGAATTTGTTTTCTTTGCTGGGCGTGCAGCCGGCGATCGGGCGATGGTTCACCGCTGAGGAGTGTCAGGGGAGATTTGGCGCT
>Ga0209448_10000363_pt1 | contig 15630 bp, 14 predicted proteins | sample BogFormECP14_OM2_FD_188245 | JGI IMG/M metagenome (GOLD analysis project Ga0209448, IMG submission 188245) | Bog forest soil microbial communities from Calvert Island, British Columbia, Canada - ECP14_OM2 (SPAdes) (version 2) | ecosystem: Environmental > Aquatic > Freshwater > Wetlands > Bog ... | reverse complement strand
CGGCGGTAACCCCGATTTCCGGTACAACGCGATCATCACCGAAGAAACCACGGCCGGGCGTTACAGCGGGATCGGTTTCGGCTTACATAACGACATCGTGGCGCCATACTTGCTGGACCTGGCGACCGAAGCGCAGAAGCAGCGTTGGTTACCCAAATTCTGCACCGGCGAGCTGATCACCGCGATCGCGATGACCGAGCCGGGAACCGGCAGCGATTTGCAGGGCATCAAGACCCGCGCAGTCAAGCAGGATGATCACTACGTGCTCAACGGATCAAAGACATTTATCACCAACGGAATCAACGCCGACCTGGTGATCGTGGTAGCGCAGACCGATCCGGATAAAGGCGCGCAGGGCTTTTCGCTGCTCGTCGTCGAACGCGGGATGGAGGGATTCGAACGCGGCCGCCATCTGGACAAGATCGGGCTGGACGCGCAGGACACGGCCGAGTTGTCGTTCACCGACGTTAAGGTTCCGGCCGAAAACCTCCTTGGTGAGCAGGGTCTGGGGTTCGTCTACCTCATGCAGAACCTGCCACAGGAACGGATCTCGATCGCGGTTATGGCGGCCGCGGCAATGGAGCAGGTGCTGGAACTGACACTGCAATACACCAAGGAGCGCAAAGCCTTTGGCAAGCCGATCGGCAGCTTCCAGAACAGCCGTTTCGTACTGGCCGAACTGGCCACAGAGGCCACTGTGGTGCGCATGATGGTCGATGAGTTCATCCGGTTGCACCTCGACAGGAAGCTGACCGCTGAACAGGCCGCAATGGCTAAGTGGTACACCACCGAGAAGCAGGTGCACCTGACCGACCGCTGTCTACAGCTGCACGGTGGGTACGGCTACATGCGCGAATACCCGATCGCCCGTGCCTATCTCGATGCTCGCGTGCAGACGATCTACGGTGGCACAACCGAGATCATGAAGGAGATCATCGGTCGCAGCCTGGGCGTCTAGCCTGCCAGAACGGAATCCTGCTGTTGTGCAGTGACAATTTTGGCCGGTCAGCGCCGGTACGGCGAAATCACTGACGCTGATCGGAAAGACGACATTTGCTCAGGTGGCCGGCAGCAATATTCGATACCGAGCGATTTTCGGGTAGATCGCTGACCGGCTGACGGTCTCGCGTACCGTCAGCACATGTGTCTTGCGGACCCCGGTCGCGATTCGGGCGTGACTCGGCATCATTTCGACATCGGCGCGGTATCCGTTTTCGCACTATTCGCGAAATGACTTCGCAATTATCCTTCGCTGGAGCACAGTTATGCGAGCCCAGCGATAATACGGACCGTGGTCGGGGTACTACCCGCTCGCGGGGTCTGCGGGGTACGGGCATGGTCACACATAGTGGCCTATCGGCGGGCCGAGAGGCCCAGGAGGCTATGTGAACGGGCAGGGAGGTCAGTTGCGCAAGCTGTTGGGGCGTGCGCTGGTCAGCTTGGCGACCACCGCGGTGGCCGTCGCATTGCTGGCGCCGACTGCCTCGGCGTCTCCGATAGGCGATGCCGAGGCGGCCATCATGACGGCCTGGGAGAAGGCCGGTGGCGACAGTTCACCGCTCGGCGCGAGGAAGGGCGACGTCTACCCGGTCGCCGACGGTTTCGCCCTGGACTTCGACGGCGGCAAGATGTTCTTCACCCCGGCTACCGGTGCCAAATTCCTTTACGGGCCGATCCTGGACAAATACGAGTCACTCGGCGGCCCGGCCGGCAGCGATGTGGGATTCCCAACGATTAGCGAAGTTCCTGGTCTGGCCGGGCCCGACAGCCGAGTGGCTACGTTCTCGGCCAGCGACAAGCCGGTGATCTTTTGGACGCCTGACCACGGCGCGTTCGTCGTGCGTGGGGCGCTGAACGCCGCGTGGGACAAACTCGGCAGCTCAGGCGGCGTTCTTGGTGCCCCGGTCGGGGATGAAACCTACGACGGCGACGTCTCCGCTCAGAAGTTCAGCGGCGGTCAGATCTCCTGGAACACGAAAACCAAGGAGTTCACCACCGACCCAGCGATGCTTGCCGACCAACTGAAAGGCTTCGAGGTACCAAACGACCCCACCGCGGCCATCAGCATGGCCTGGCGTGCGGCCGGTGGCTCCGGCGGTCCGCTGGGGGCCAAGCAAGGCGGGCAGTATTCCATCGGCGGTGACGGAATTGTCCAGGACTTCGCTGGCGGCAAGGTGTATTTCAGCCCGGCCACCGGCGCGGGTGCCGTCGAGAGCGACATCCTGGCGAAGTACGAGTCGCTGGGTGGCCCGGTCGGCAGCGACCTGGGTTTCCCCACCGGCAACGAGGCTGACGGCGGCATCGCACCTTCCAGCCGGATCGTCACGTTCTCGGCGGCCGACAAGCCAGTGATCTTCTGGACCCCGGACCACGGTGCATTCGTCGTGCGTGGAGCTATGAAGGCCGCGTGGGACAAGCTCCGCGGTGCCACCGGCAAACTGGGCGCGCCAGTCGGCGATCAGGCTGTGGACGGCGACGTGGTCTCGCAAAAGTTCACTGGCGGCAAGATCTCGTGGAACCGCGCGAAAAACACGTTCACCACCGACCCGGCTAACCTGGCGCCCTTGCTGTCCGGCCTGCAGGTGGCGGGTCAGAGCCAGCCGAGTAACTCGGCGACGCCGTCGCACGCCAAGAAGTTCGCGTGGCATTGGTGGTACGTGCTGGCCGGCGTTCCGCTGCTGGTACTGGTCGTGTTGTTGGGGCTGGTGGCGTTCGGCTGGCGCCGCCGTCGTCGCGCCGCCCGTAGCAGCGCTGCTGGCTACCCGCCCGATCTCGACGAGGACGTTGGCTACGACGCCGCGGATGACGGGCACTGGGGACCTGACGACGATCTGACCACCGAGCACTTCGGATACGGCGACCTGCATCCAACGGAACATCAGCTGCCACCGGATGCTGCGGCGAGAGTCAGCTGGCAACGTGGCGCCAGGGCCGACGATGTCCCACTCGCCGAGGCCTACGGTGGCGACGCGCCGCCCGGATCCGAGGAGGATTTCCGGCTCGAACAGCAAGACCCCGACGCGGTCGACACCACGCCCACCCCCGTCGTGTCGGAAGCCGTTCTTGCCGACGCCGGTTACGATTCGCCCGCACCGGACGCCGCCCATCCCGACGTCGGCGGCGCGCCGGATGGCGTCTATACGGACGCCGGCTATCCGGAGGGGGCCTATCCGGACGCCGGCTATCCGGAGGGGGCCTATCCGGACGAGGGCTATCCGGAGGAGGCCAATCCGGATGTGGCTGTCCCGCGTAGCCCTGGGGATGCAGGCCATGCAGCTGCCGCGTATCCGGATGTCGCCGTTCCACATTCCGCACCGGATGTCGGGTTTTCCGAAGCCTCCGCTGGGGATACCGACATTTCGGACGAAGCAGGTTCCGGTGCCGAGGCGAGAAGCGGGCGCCATGCGGCCGCGGCACCCGAAGATGCTGCAGAATTAACTCCAGGAACAACGAGCGCGGGACCAGGCCCGGCTGGGCGCCCGACGATCCACCTGCCGCTGGACGACCCGTACCAGGCGCCTGACGGATACCCCATCAAGGCCAGTGCGCAATTTGGCCTGTATTACACGCCCAGCAGCGCGCTCTACGACGACACCATCGCCGAAGTCTGGTTGTCCAGCGAAGAAGTCGCGCAAGCCAACGGCTTCATCAAGGCCGACTAAGCCAGGAACTGCTTAAGCGACTCGGCGGCGCTGCCCAGCGCTATATCTTGCGAATCACGGTGACGACCTTGCCGAGCACGGTCGCGTCGTTGCCGGGGATGGGATCGAACGCCGGGTTGTGCGGCATCAACCACACTTGACCGCCCGCGCGTTTGAACGTCTTCACTGTGGCCTCACCGTCAAGCATGGCCGCGACGATATCGCCGTTGTCGGCGACGTTCTGCTGCCGCACGACCACCCAGTCACCGTCGCAGATCGCGGCCTCTACCATCGACTCGCCGACCACCTTGAGTAGGAAGAGGGTGCCCTCGCCGACCAACTCACGCGGTAGCGGGAAGACGTCTTCGACAGCTTCTTCGGCAAGGATCGGTCCGCCGGCCGCGATGCGCCCCAGGACGGGAACATAGGTGGGCACTGGCAAGGCGTCCGACCCGGCGACGTCAGTGACCGGTGGTGCACCCAGGGCGTCGTCGGCACCCCGGACGTCGACGGCCCGCGGGCGGTTCGGGTCACGGCGCAGGTACCCCTTGCGCTCTAGGGTGCGCAGCTGGTGAGCAACCGACGATGTCGACGTAAGACCGACCGCGTCGCCGATCTCCCGGATGCTCGGTGGATATCCGCGGTCGGTGACCGAAGCGCGGATGACGTTCAGTATGGTGCGCTGCCGCTCGGTAAGCGATGAATCGATGGAACGCAAGCGGCCGTCCGCGCGGGCGGATGAGGTGTCGTTGCTGTCGCTCATGGCACTGAATGTAGCCGCCCGCAAGCCAAGAATCAAACATGTGTTCGACAGGCGTGTCGCGGGCCCGCGTCCGGCTCAGGACCTGGGGAATAACAAGCGTGTAACTCGTGTCGATACGGGGTACTTGTGCTCCATGGCAGTGACGACGACCGACGAACTTTGTCGGTGGTGTGGTCTAGCGTTTTGCTCGTCCGACACGCTTCGATCAAATGTTCGGCCTTCGAACACACGAGCGATATAGTCGAACACGCGAGCGAGAATTTAGTCGATCGGAGGAACGCACATGACACTCATCCACACAGTCGCACCGCGTACCAGCAACGTTCGGCGCTCGATCGACGTGCCGGTCCAGCGGCCTCGCGACAGCCGCGACAGGCTGATCCGATCCCGCAGACCTGGCCCGACGAGGCCGGCGGGCGCGCCACCGCGGTACCGCGGCACCGGCGTCGCGATATCGGTCGCTCCGCATAGCAGGCGTCCGGTCACGCTCGCGACGACGGTGGGGCTGGCCGTGCTTGCCGGGATAATCACACTCTGGCTCGGTCTGGTCGCCCATTTCGGGCAGCTGGCCAACGGTGAGTCCACCGGTTCGGTTGCTCACGTACCCGACCAGCTCGCTGTCGTCCGGGTCGAACCCGGGGAATCCCTTCAGGACGTGGCTGCGCGAGTGGCACCTGATGCGCCCGCACACCAGGTTGTCGAACGCATCCGCGAACTCAACGACCTGGGCTCGCCAACACTGGTCGCAGGCCAGACCCTGATCGCACCGGTCGGCTGACGGCGTCCCGGCCTATTGTGAAAATCACGCTGCGCCAAGGCCTCTCGGTTCTCCATGCAGTGAGCGCACCCGGAACGGGTCAGTATTGGCCCTGTGGGGGAGCGCGCAGGTACTCTCAGGGTGGATTTCGGTAGCTGAATGTCGGCGCGGCGAAGGAGCGGTCATGCACTGTCCGTTCTGTCGGCATCCCGACTCGCGGGTGATTGATTCCCGGGAAACTGATGAAGGCCAGGCCATTCGGCGCCGCCGGTCTTGCCCCGAGTGTGGGCGACGGTTCACCACCGTGGAAACCGCGGTCTTGGCCGTTGTCAAGCGCAGCGGTGTGACCGAGCCTTTCAGCAGGGAGAAGGTCATCAGGGGTGTTCGTCGGGCATGCCAGGGTCGCCAGGTGGATGAGGATGCGCTGAATCTATTGGCCCAGCAGGTGGAAGACACCGTGCGCGCTGCGGGGTCGCCCGAGATCCCGAGTCACGAGGTCGGCCTGGCCATCCTGGGGCCGTTACGTGACCTTGACGAGGTGGCCTACCTGAGATTCGCGTCGGTATACCGGTCCTTTTCTTCGGCGGATGATTTCGAGCGCGAGATCGAAGCGCTCCGCGCACACCGCAACGTATCCACTCCGAGCTGACAGAGTGCATCGCCGAAACCCGGCGCAATTGGGCCGGCGGGTTGACTAGGCTGTTCCTATGCTCCCCGAGCTGCACCCTGATCTGGAGGCGCTGGCACCACTGCTGGGTAGCTGGGCTGGTCAGGGCGCGGGCAAGTACCCGACGATCCAGCCTTTCGAGTATCTCGAGGAAGTGGTGTTTTCCCATGTGGGCAAACCATTTCTGGCTTACGCGCAGAAGACCAGGGCGGCAGCCGACGGCAGACCATTACACGCCGAGACGGGGTATCTTCGCGTACCGCAACCGGGTCGCGTTGAGCTCGTTCTGGCCCACCCGAACGGCATCACCGAAATCGAAGTGGGCGCGTATACGGTGACCGGCGACCTTATCGAACTTGCGTTGTCCACGACAGCGATCGGACTGGCCCCGACCGCCAAAGAGGTGACCGCGCTTGGCCGTTCCTTTCGCATCGACGGCGACGAACTCTCGTATTCGATGCAGATGTGCGCGGTCGGCCAACCCCTGCAGGATCACCTCACCGCGGTGTTGCACCGAAAGCACTGAGATCACAACTCGGTTGTGTCACAACGTCGTTGGCCAGCGATGATCAGGTAGCGCTGCGTTCGTCGGCACCCATCGCGTTGAGCACCGCGACGCGAGTGTCGGCCGAGCCGGTAACCGTTCGCTCGCCGCCGCCGGTGCAGAGCAACGCACGAAGAGCGGTCTGATCATATTCGGAGGGCTGGGTGGTGTCGATGAAGCGCTGGACGACGTCGATGAAGCGGGCTGGGTCGTCGTGGAACGGGAAATGGCCGGAGCCTTCAAAGATCTCCAGCCGGGAGCCGGGCATGGCCGAGTGCGCCATCCAAGCGTGCTGCACGGGCACCACCACATCCTTCGTGCCCCAGATGATCTGCACCGGGATGGCTTGGGTCAAATAACATCGATCCAGCATGGTGACGATCTGCCCGCGCCAGTCCACCACTGCCCGCAAGGTGCGGGTGAACGCCGATGAGGCGGTCGGTTCCGGTAGGTCATCCAGTATCCGCAGTACATTCGGCAAGTCGCGGCCCAGGCCGGTGGTTCCCAGCGCCGCGCCCAACACTTTCCCGGCTACCTGAACTGCTGGCAGCACCAGGGGTAACCGCAGCAGCGCTAGCGCTTCGCTGCCCATCGGCAACGAGGCCCACCGGAAGACGACGTTGACGTCCTTGGTGACGCCGCCGGCGGAGACGAGAATGAGCCGTTCAACCAGGTGCGGGAATTGGTAGGCGAATTGCATCGCGACGCCGCCGCCAAGCGAATGACCCACGATGGTCACCCGCTCGATGTCGAGCACGGTGAGCAGGTCACGCATCCCGTTGGCGTACGCGGCCACCGAGTAGTCGGCGCGTGGCTTGTCAGACTTCCCGTGGCCCAAGAGATCCGGGGCGATGACGGTGAACCGCTGGGCGAGCTTGGCCTGCACGGTATTCCAGGTGGTGGAGTTGTCGCCGATGCCGTGGATCAGCAGAATCGCCGGCCCGGAACCGGCGATCCGGTACGCCCGCTGATAACCGTGGATGGTGCGGAACTGCAGCGAAGGCGCAGTCACTTCCCGGACCGGGCGAAGGTTGCGCTGCCGCTCGGTCATCTCGCCAACCTCGTTGTCGGGCCGGGCTCGGGGCGTTTTGGAAAACTCAAGCCGGGTCGTCGTCGTCGAACTTTTTCTCTGCCTGCTGGGCCAGGAATCGCTCAAATTCTGCGCCAAGCTCGTCTCCGCTGGGCAGATCCTCGTCGTGCGCCAGCAACGATCTATTTTCCTGAGCGTCGATGAAGGCATCGTACTGGCGCTCGAGCGCGGCCACCACTTGAGCCACCTCGGCGCTTGCCTCGACCTGCTCGTCGATCCTGGCACGGATCTCCGCCGCTGCTTCGGACAGCGACGACAGCGGTAGCTCCAGCGACCCGGTCTTGGCCACCTGCTCGAGCAGCGCTTGAGCGGCGGCAGGGTAGTCGGTCTGGGTCAGGTAGTGCGGGACGTGCACGGTGAACCCGACAACTTCATGTCCGTGCTGGGCCATTCGGTATTCCAGCAGGTTGGACGCGCTCCCCGGGACCTGGATCTCGCTGATCCACGGCTGGAAATCAGCGATCAAATCCCCGTTGTTGGAGTGCGCGGTCAGTGTGATCGGCCGCGTGTGCGGAACCGCCATCGGGACGGTGCCCAGGCCGATGGTCTGCCGTACTCCCAGGCGCTCGGCCAGTAGCCGCACTGCGGTGATGAACCGCTCCCACTTCAGATCCGGTTCCATGCCGGCCAGCAGCAGAAACGGGGTGCCGATGCTGTCGCGCAGCGCGTACAAGCTCAGCTCTGGATCGTCGTAATGGGTGAAGTGATCGGTTTTGAAGGTCATCACCGGTCGCCGCGAGCGGTAGTCCAGCAACTCGTCGATCGCGAAGGACGCGACCAACTCGGTGTCCAGGGCCCCCCGGAGGTGGGCAGCGGCCAGCCGGATTGCATGGCCGGCGTCGGAGAAGCCCTCCAACGCGTGCACCAACACCGGGCCGCGACCGTCGGACGTCACCAACTGGGGCGCCGGGAACTCAAGCTCGTACATGCCGGGCTGTCCTGGCTGGTAATACTCATCGTCGGGGTCTTGATGGTGGGACATCGGGGTTGCCTCCTGTCGGGGGTCTTTCCAGGGTGCCCTAACCAGTGTCCCCCAAATCAACCGGGCACCAATCATTGAACGGCCAACGCCGCTTGCCTTTATGCCCTCAGCGCAATAACGCGTAATCTGCGTGAAACATTTCGGATGGCGGCGAATTTGCCGGCGAATGTATTGGCACACTGTGACCCGTTGAACCACCGCGCGTTCAGGCATGATGGGAATCGATGCGCATATCGACGGTATTGCTTTGCCCGCTGATCGGCCTGGCGACGTTGCTGACGTCGTGTGCCCGGCCCGGGGTTCATGCGTCGAATCCCAGTGTGTCCACAACGCGGATCAGCTATCCGGTACAGCGGCTCAGTGACCCCCGGCACGGGGCGGTTGCGGGTCCGATGGACCCGGACCTGCGCGTGGGCCCGATCTTCCTGAACGGTGGCCCCATGCATGTTTGCACCGGCTCGGTGGTGCATTCCGCGCGCGGCAACCTGGTGATGACCGCCGCCCACTGCCTGGCCGGCGCGTCCCAGATCGCCTTTGCCCCCGGTTTCGCCGGTGATGCCGCGCCCACTGATCTGTGGACGGCCGACGCCGTCTACCTCGATCAACGCTGGATTGCCGGCAAGGACCCACACGCCGACTACGCGATCGCCCGGGTCAGCAGCGAGCGCGGGGGGTCGGTGGAGTCGCACATCGGCTTGGCCCTGTCGCTGGGCAAGGCGCCCACTTCCGGCAGTCGCGTCACCGTGATGGGGTACCCGTCGGGCGTGGGTGGCTCACCCATCGGCTGTCAGGCCGGCACCGGTGTTACCGATAGTGGGTTTCCGTCATTAGCTTGCGAAGGTCTGGTCGGCGGCACCAGCGGCGCGCCGTGGGTAAGCGGTACCACGATCACCGGGCTGATCGGGGGTCTTCAAGGTGGTGGGTGCGCCGAGAACGTCTCGTACTCTGCGCCGTTCGACGAATCCACTGCGCAGCTACTGACTCGCGCCGATGCCGGCGGCCCCGGCGATCCCGTGCCGAACGACGTCGAGGACCCTTGCTAGCTCGGCGTCCGCCAAATATCGGGGTCAGCGGAGGAACTGGGTGAGCGCCCGCATCTTGTTCGTCACGTCCAGCGCGGCGACCTTGTAGGCCTCGGAGAACGTCGGATAATTGAACACCGCGTCGACCAGGTAGTCGACGGTGCCGCCACAACCCATCACGGCCTGCCCGATGTGCACCATCTCGGTGGCGCTGGTGCCGAAGATGTGCACCCCGAGCAGCGTGCGATCGTGGGTGGAGACCAACAGCTTCAACATGCCGTAGGAGTCGCCGGCGATCTGACCGCGGGCCAGCTCACGATACCGGGACACCCCCACCTCATACGGGATCGAGTCCTTGGTCAGCTCCACCTCGGTGGCCCCGACATAGGACACCTCGGGAATCGAGTAGATCCCGATCGGCTGCAGCGCGGTCATGCCGTCGCATTGTTCGCCGAACGCGTGGTAGGCGGCCAGCCGGCCCTGGTCCATCGAGGTCGCGGCCAGCGCCGGGAAGCCGATGACGTCGCCGACGGCGTAAACGTGGTCGACTTTGGTCTGGAAGTGGTCGTCGACAAAAATCCGTCCGCGGTGGTCGGTCTCCAAGCCCGCGTTCTCCAGCCCTAAATGCTCCGTTTGGCCTTCGCGGCCGGCGGAGTACATCACCGTCTCGGCGGGTATCTGCTTTCCGCTGGCCAGGGTGGTGACGGTGCCGGCGGCCCCGACGTCTACGGCGGTCACTTCCTCGCCGAACCGGAAAGTAACCGCCAGGTCGCGCAGGTGGAACTTCAGCGCTTCGATGATCTCCGGGTCGCAGAAGTCCAGCATGTCGCTCCGCTTCTCGACCACGGTCACCTTGGTGCCCAGAGCGGCGAACATCGAGGCGTACTCGATCCCGATGACCCCGGCGCCGACCACGACCATCGACGCAGGGAGCGAATTGAGATCCAGGATGCCGTCGGAGTCCAGCACCCGATTCTCGTCGAACTCCACCCCGGACGGCCGCACCGGCTTAGTGCCAGTGGCGATGACGATGAAATCGGCGCTGACGGTAATTCGCTCGGCCTGCGAGTCCTCCTCGATCTGGACGGTGTGCGGGTCGATGAAGCGGCCGTGACCCTCGATCAGATCGATCCGGTTGCGCATCAGCTGCGAGCGCACCACGTCGACCTGCTTGCCGATCACGTGCTGGGTTCGCGCCAGCAGGTCGGCCGGGGTGATCTTGTCCTTGACCCGGTAGCTCGCACCGTAGAGCTCGCGCTGGCTCATCCCGGTGAGATAGACCACCGCCTCGCGCAACGTTTTTGACGGGATCGTGCCGGTATTGACACAGACCCCGCCGAGCATCCCGGCGCGCTCGATGATCGCGACGGACTTGCCCAGCTTGGCTGCGGCGATCGCTGCCTTCTGCCCGCCCGGCCCTGAACCAATAACGACGATGTCGTACTCCCGCATCGAACCCATGAGATAGACGATAAGGCTCACAGTCGCGACTTTCTCCCCAGACGCGTGGCTCGAACAGGCTGCGCGAGCACCGGATGACGGTGCCGGTTGTCAGCGTTGGCGCTTATGACCAAGCATCGACCTGACTTTGAACTCAACCGCCCCGGGGCATTGATCGCCGCGTTACCCGCCGTTCTCGGGTTCGTACCAGAAACTTCACTCGTGCTGGTGTCCTTAGAGGACGGCGGAATGGGGTCGGTGATGCGGGTCGACCTCTGCGAGGGGCTCGTCGACCGGATTGGGCAACTCGTCGAGGTTGCCGCCGCGGCCGACCCCGAAGCCGCGATCGCAGTGATCGTCGACGCCGACGGCGCGCAGTGTCCGGGGTGCAACGAGGAGCACCGCCATCTGTGCGAGGTACTCAGGGAGGCGTTATCGCAGCGCGATATCGACCTGTGGGCAGCGCACGTGGTAGATCGGATAGCCCTGGGTGGGCGCTGGCATTGTGCCGACGGCTGCGGTTCTGCCGGCGAAGTCGACGATCCCTCGGCGTCGCCGTTGGCCGCGGCGGCGGTGCTGGACGGTCGGCGGCTCTACCCGCGGCGTGCTGACTTGCAGGCGGTCGTCGCCGTCGAGGACCCTGCGCACAGCGCTGAATTGGCCGGTGCGATCCAACAACAGGCGGCCATGCGCGAGGTCGCGCATTACGCCGATCCTGCGGCTTGTAGCCGCCGCGACGTGGAGAACGCGATGTCCGCCGCCGCCCGTGTCGCCAGCGGACAATCCTTGCCCGACAACCAGCTGGCGCAGCTGGGCTGCGCGCTGCGCGACGTGCAGGTGCGCGACACCCTGTATGCCCTCGCGGTTGGCGAGGACGCCGCGCAAGCCGAGTCATTGTGGGCGGCACTGTCGCGCACCCTGCCCCAGCCATGGCGGGTCGAGGCGCTGGTGCTGCTCGCGTTCAGCGCTTACGCCCGCGGGGACGGGCCGCTGGCCGGGGTGTCGCTGGAAGCCGCACTGCGCTGCGAGCCGGAGCATCGGATGGCCGGCATGCTGGACAGGGCGTTGCAGTCCGGGCTACGGCCTGAGCACATTCGTGAACTCGCAGTCACCGGCTACCGGCTGGCTAAGCGACTCGGAGTGCGACTACCGCCGCGACGGGCGTTCGGCCGACGCGCAGGGTAGCCCGCACCGTCGCGCGACGATTCAGACCTTCTCAACTTTGACCGCGTGCGCCATCTCGTGCGGCAAGGTGACGTTCTCGTGGCCCGGTATCACGATGGTCACGCCGCCGCCGAGGGGGCTGGTCTCGACAGTGACTCGAGCATTAGGCACGACGCCGGCGTCTTTGAGCCGCGTGATCAGATCGATGTCGCCCTGCACATGCTCGGTGAGTTGGCGGACGACCACCGCTACCGGAAAGCCGGCAGGCAACTCGGTCAATCGCACGAGGTCGGCGTCCCCAGCGCCGGACCTCGGGCCCACGCCCAAGTCCAAAAGACCCGGAATCGGGTTGCCGAACGGGGAAGTAGTCGGGTTGTTGAGGACCTTCACCAGCCGACGTTCGACGTCCTCGCTCATCACGTGCTCCCACCGGCATGCCTCGGCGTGCACCTCTTCCCAGGGCAATCCGATGACGTCGACCAGCAGCCGCTCGGCGAGCCGGTGCTTGCGCATCACGGCGATGGCCAGCGTCCGGCCCTTATCGGTGAGCTCCAGGTGGCGGTCGCCGGCCACGTGAAGCAGCCCGTCCCGCTCCATGCGGGATACGGTCTGGCTGACGGTCGGTCCGCTTTGATCGAGCCGCTCTGCAATCCGGGCACGCAGCGGGGTAACGCCCTCCTCCTCGAGGTCGTAGATGGTCCGCAGGTACATCTCGGTGGTATCAACCAGGTCGTTCATTCACCAACCCTCCATTGCCGATGAGTCTACTTGGCCAGTTGCGTGAATGGTTGCTAACGTTCCCAGGCAAGCAGTATGCCCGCCGTTGGACGGCGGGCATACTGTCTGCTACCTAGCTGTGGTTGGCGACCTTAACTGGCAGCCTAGGCCGGCATCTCAACTCGCATAAGAGCGCAACCGATCGGCGCGCTCGCCGTTGCGCAGCTTGCACATCACGTCGCGCTCGATCTGACGGACCCGCTCGCGGGACAGACCGAACAGCTTGCCGATCTGGTCCAAGGTGTGTGGCTGTCCGTCGTCCAGACCGAAGCGCAACCGGATCACCTGGTGCTCACGCTCGTCGAGAGTGGCCAGCACACTTCGGATGTCGGTGTGCAGCAGCTCGGCGATCACCGCGTTCTCCGCGGACATCGCTTCGGCGTCTTCGATGAAATCGCCCAACGGGGCCTCTTCCTCGGAGCCGACCGGCATATCCAGGCTCACCGGGTCGCGGCTGTGCTCCAGCAGGTCGTTGATCTTCTCGATCGGGATGCCGGATTCGGCGGCGAGTTCCTCTTCGGTGGCTTCGCGTCCCAGGTTCTGGTGCATCTCCCGCTTGATCCGCGCCAGCTTGTTGACCTGCTCAACCAAGTGAACAGGTAGCCGGATGGTGCGGCTCTGGTCGGCCATGCCGCGGGTGATGGCCTGACGGATCCACCAGGTGGCATACGTCGAGAACTTGAATCCCTTTGTGTAGTCGAACTTCTCCATCGCGCGGATCAAGCCGAGGTTGCCCTCCTGGATCAGGTCCAGCAACGGCATTCCCCGACCCGTGTAGCGCTTGGCCAACGACACCACGAGGCGCAAGTTCGCCTCCAGCAGGTGGCGCCGCGCTGCCTCACCATCGCGCACGACGGCCGCCAAATCGCGTTTGCGGTTCTCGCCGAGGCGCTTACGGGTTTCCAGCAGGTGCTCGGCGTAAAGCCCGGCCTCGATGCGCTTGGCCAGTTCGACCTCGCCTGCGGCGTTGAGCAAGGCCGTCTTACCGATGCCGTTCAGATACACGCGCACCAGGTCCGCTGCTGGGCTTTGAGCATCCAGATCACCGTCAAACCGGCTTGTGGTGGCGTTCGCCATGGCGACCTCCCAATAGGCTTGTCCTGTCATGTGGTTTAACGACAGATTCGCCCTCAGAGTTCCCGCCCGGCCCTCATCTCACACGCTTTGACGTGCTGAAATGTGCCGACGACCTGAGAATGTCCTGAGAAGTGAGGCGAGCGGCGCTTTTGCCGGAACCCCGGCCGGCTGCGCCTAATCCGACTAACCCCAGTGCTCCGGGTCAGGAGGCGACTCCTGTTGCGGTGTCGGGTCTCGTCGAGGCTCAAGTGCCGGCCGTTCGGCCGTTGGGAACAGCGGAGTGCGCCGCCGGGCATCGTCGAACCGTCGAGGTTCGTTGGAACCCAGCGGGGGCCGGTCGTTGGCGATCAGCACGGCCATCCACGGCAACGGCACCGACCCCGCCACGATGAGCAATGAGATGAGACCGTTGTGCCAGGCGCCATATGCCAGGGCAGCCAGGATGAGTGCCGGAATCCGAAACGCCATCAGGGTCACATACTTACGCACCCGCGCGCGATGCTGCTCTTCGTACGAGGGTGCAGCGGCAGTTATGAGCACCGGCCGGCCCTTGTTGTCGAAGTCGTCGAAGCCGTCTGCGAAACTGTCACCGAACCCCTGGTCGGCGCCGCGCTTCATCACTCCACTGTCCCACACGTGACGGATTCCGGCCTAAAGCACTTTCCGGCGGAGTTAGGAGGCACAATGTGGGGTATGGAGACCCAGACCATCGAGCGCACCGACACCGACGAACGTGCCGACGACGGGACCGGTAGCGACACTCCGAAATGCTTCCACTACGTCAAGAAGGACAAGATCGCCGAGAGCGCGGTGATGGGTAGTCATGTAGTCGCGTTGTGCGGTGAGGTATTTCCCGTCACCCGCGCCGCTAAGCCGGGATCGCCGGTCTGCCCGGACTGCAAGAAGATCTACGAGCAGCTCAAGAAGGGCTGATCAGCGCGGCGGTTCTGCCGTCGCGACATCGCGCGGCTCGTGGGCAGGATCCGGAGCCGAATTGGACTGTGTGACCGCACGCGCGCGCCACACCAGCCAGTTACGCAGCCGGTGGGCGTGCGTCGCCGGTGCCGGGAATTCCTCCTGAATGGCCGCATTGAGTTCGGCGCCCAGCATGATCGCAAAACCGCCGAAGAACGAGAACAACAGGAACGCGATCGGCGTGGACAGCGCGCCGTAGGTGTAGCCGGTGCTGGTAATCCACCTCAAATAGATCCGCAGGCCCAGTGTGGCGATCACGAACACCGCTGTCGCCAGTACCGCGCCGATGATCAGCCGATGCGATGGCAGTGGTACCGGCAGCGACACCCGGTACAAGATCATGACCCCGAGCAGCAGGCCGAGAATCAGCGCCGGGTAGTAGCCGTAGCGCAGCACGTTGGCCAAGCCGACCGGGATGTGTTCTCCCACCTCGCGCGGGCCCACTACCACTAAGGGCGCGGTCACGACTACGACAATCAGCCCCACCAGGTACAGGAACAGCGCGAACAACCGCTGTCGCACGGGATGGCGCAACAGCGTCTGGTCATGCGCTTCGACCACAGAATCGACGAATGCCGATATCGCCGACGATCCCGCCCAGAGCGAGATCAAAAAACCCAGCGACACCACCTCACCGCGTGCGTTGTTGGCGATGTCACGAATCGTGGGTTCGATGATCTCGTTGACCACACTGGGAGAGAACACGCTATGAGCCGTCGAAATCACCTGAT
>Ga0209448_10000362_pt1 | contig 15660 bp, 21 predicted proteins | sample BogFormECP14_OM2_FD_188245 | JGI IMG/M metagenome (GOLD analysis project Ga0209448, IMG submission 188245) | Bog forest soil microbial communities from Calvert Island, British Columbia, Canada - ECP14_OM2 (SPAdes) (version 2) | ecosystem: Environmental > Aquatic > Freshwater > Wetlands > Bog ... | reverse complement strand
TCGACGATGCCAGCCCGATGGCGGTGGTGAAATCGTCGATGGCGAATTTATGTTGGCGCTGGCCCTGATAGAGCAGGCCGCGATTGTAATAGGCCTCCGCATTGTCGGGCTTCAGCGCGATAGCCTTGTTGAAATCGCCGAGCGCCTGACTCGACTTGCCCTGTTCGCGATAGACGACGCCGCGGCCGAGATACGCCTGGATATATGACGCGTCGATCGCCAGCGCCTTGTTATCGTCGGCGAGCGCAAGGTCGAGCCGATTGGTCTTGCGATAGATCAGCGCGCGATTGGCATAGGCCTGCGCGTAATTGGGGTCGAGACTGACGGCTTTGTCGAAATCGGCGAGCGCTTGTTCGTTGCGGCCGGCCTCACCGTAGACGGCGCCGCGCATATTGTAGGCCTGCGGATCGTCAGGATGCTTTTCGATGACTTCGCTCAGCGACGTCAGGTTCGATTGCGAGGTCGCATAGAGCGGGGCGTCGTTGTCGGCCGTCGGCGGATTGCCGAGTGTCGTGCAGCCGGCGAGCGCCAAGGCTGTAACTAAGGCTGCAACCGCAATCGCCGGGACCGCGAGTGCCGACCTCACCGGTCGCCTGGACGCACTACGGCTGACGATACTTCCGGCCCCGGCGAGAGCTGATCGTGTCATTCGATGCCCCGTGGCATCACGCCCCGCGCTGATATTCGTCCACGGCAGAAAAAGACGATAGTACCCGAGAATGCCAAAAAAACGGCGCGAGCCGTAACAGCATGATCCCGAAAAGCTTGCCCTCGGACTTGATCCGGGGGTGGTCGCCGGTTTCCGCCTTCACGAAGGCCGTTTCGGCGGGCGAAGGAAAGGTCAGATCAGATCATGCACAAAAAACAAGAGCCTCATCGAACCGATAAGGCTCTGCCGCGCCGCCGAAAACCTTGTCTTTATGATCAGCCGAAACGGGGCGTGCGTGCCGAACCAGCGGACCGGCCGCCGCCAACGCCGGCGCCCGGACCGCCCACGGTCGGCTTCGGCTTCATCGGCAAGAGCCCCTCGCGCTGCAACCGCTTGCGCGCCAGCTTACGGGCCCGGCGGATCGCTTCCGCCTTCTCCCGAGCCTTCTTTTCCGAGGGTTTTTCGTAATGGCCGCGGAGCTTCATCTCGCGGAAAATGCCCTCGCGCTGCATCTTTTTCTTCAGCGCCTTGAGGGCCTGGTCGACATTGTTGTCACGGACGAGAACCTGCACGCGTGCTCCTTTTGCAGTCTATTCGTGGGATTGCTTGGTCGGATGGGGCGCAACGCCCGAACCACCTTGGCGCGGCGTGTAGCAGAATAAGGCCGGAAAGTCCACCAGCCCCAGTCATTAAACGCGCGGCAAACCCGTGCCAGACCTGCGCCCCGACCGCCAAATTCCCGGTTCAAAAGACCCTGGTGACATGGCCCATTTTGCGGCCGGGACGTATCGCGGCTTTGCCGTAGAGGTGCACCGAGGCGCCCGGCACGGCGAGCCAGCGTTTATAATCCTCGACCTCGGCGCCGATGAGATTGACCATCTCCACCCGGCCGTGGCGGACCGGCTTCCCCAAAGCCCAGCAGGCGACCGCCCTGATATGCTGCTCGAATTGCGAGATCGAGGCGCCGTCGAGCGTCCAGTGACCGGAATTGTGCACCCGGGGCGCGATCTCGTTGACCAGAATGCCGCCGTCGCGCAGCACAAACATCTCGACCGCCAGCACGCCGACATAAGCGAATTTTTGCGCGATGATTTCGGCGATCCGCAGCGCCTCCCGCGCGCTCGCCGCCGAGACCGCCGCCGGCACGCGCGACACTTTTAAAATGTGATCGCGGTGTTCATTCTCCGTCACATCGTAACATTCGACCGCGCCGTCCTGCCCGCGCGCCGCGACCACCGAGACCTCGCGCTCGAACGGCACGAAGGCTTCGAGGATACAGGGCTGGCCGCCAACTTCGCGCCACGCCGCTTGCGCATCGCTGCCGTTCTTGATTGCCGCCTGGCCCTTGCCGTCATAACCAAAGCGCCGCGTCTTCAGCACGGCCGGACGGCCGACCCGCGCGATCGCGGCCTGCAGCGCCGCGGCCTCGCCGACTTCGGCGAACGGCGCGGTGCCGATGCCGAGGCTCGAGACAAAGTTCTTCTCGGCGAGCCGGTCCTGCGTCGTCGCCAGGATTTTTGGATCGGGCAGAACCGGAACGCGCGCGGCAAGAAAAGTCGCGGTCTCCGCCGGCACATTCTCGAACTCATAGGTCACGACATCGACATCGGCGGCGAAGCGATCGAGCGCCTCGGTGTCGGTATAGTCGGCGCGCGTGACGCGATGCACGACGTCGAAGGCCGGTGAGTCGGGGATCGGCGAAAAGATGTGACACTTGAAGCCGAGCCGAGCCGCGGCGAGCGCCAGCATGCGGCCAAGCTGGCCGCCGCCGAGGATACCGATCGTGGCCTCAGCCTGGAGTGCGGAAGGCGCAGCGCTCACGCGCCGTCCTTCGGTTTTTCGGCAACGGAAGCGGTCTGGCGCGCGCGCCAGGCTTCGAGGCGGCCGCCCAGCGCCGGATCGCTCAACGCCAGAACGCTCGCGGCGAGCAGCGCCGCATTGACGGCGCCGGCTTGGCCGATGGCGAGCGTGCCGACCGGAATCCCGGGCGGCATCTGGACGATGGAATAGAGCGAATCTTGTCCGGACAGTGCTTTCGATTCGACCGGCACGCCGAACACCGGAAGGCTGGTCAGCGCGGCCGTCATTCCCGGCAGATGCGCGGCGCCGCCCGCTCCGGCGATAATGACCTTAAAGCCCTCGGCTTTCGCGCCTTTGGCAAAAGCATAAAGCCGTTCGGGCGTCCGGTGGGCGGAAACAATGCGCGCGTCAAAACCCACGCCGAGCGCGTCGAGCGTTTCGGCGGCATGTTTCATGGTCGCCCAGTCCGACTGGCTGCCCATGATAATGGCTACTGATTTCGCTTCCGGCGGCGCCACGCGAAAATTCCCCTGCGCGAAGGAAGCGCTGGATTATAGGCCCACCCCTTGGCGTTACAAGGCGGCTATGATGATGTCACCACTCGTTTGGTTAAGAGACATGACTGGCTAAGAGATATGGCGGCTGGTTAAGGGACATAGAGCTGGCTGAGAGACTTGGAGCGGTGCGGCAATGCAGATGGGCCAATATCATTACTTGCCGCTGGCGCCCGGCTTCTTCGCCATTCTGGTCGGCATCTTTTTCATCGTGCTGGTGCTGCGCTCGGTGCGGTTCGCCTATGAAAGCTTAGGGATCAGCTCCGGCACGGCGATGTGGCTGTTGTTCGGCTCGCTGATCGGCAGCATTTTCAACATCCCGGTCGCCGAACTGCCGCCTGAGCGGGTAATGTCCGACCAGGTCATCAACTTCTTCGGCATGAGCTACCAGGTGCCGGTTGTCAGCAATCTCGCCGGCACCGTGATCGCGGTCAATGTCGGCGGCGCCGTGATTCCGACGCTGATGTCGATCTATCTCCTCGTCAAACGCGATCTCTGGACCAAGGGCTTGATCGCAACCGCTCTCGTCGCCGTGGTGCTGCACATGCTCGCCGATCCGGTGCCTGGGCTCGGCATCGCGGTGCCGGTCTTCGTTCCGGTGGTGACGACGGCCGCCGTCGCACTCCTGCTGACGCGCCGGGACGCCGCGCCGCTTGCTTACATCGCCGGCAGTCTCGGCACGCTGATCGGCGCCGACCTTTCAAATCTCGACAAGGTGCGCGGGCTGGGCGCGCCGGTGGCGTCCATCGGCGGCGCCGGCACCTTCGACGGCATATTCCTCACCGGCATCCTCGCGGTGCTCCTCGCCAGCATTTTCCCGCATCCCAGGCAGGTGCGGCCGTTCTAGCGATCTAACGACCGACCGCGGCATGAATCGCTTGGCAGTGACGCACGATATTGTCGTGCGCCGCGACGAATTGTTTGAGCGGCGTATCGATGGTGTAGAAATAGATATTGGCGATGAAGCCATAGATGCCGGCATCGATGCTGGTCGGCTGCGGCCCGTGCACATAGCCCGACGCCGGAATGAGATGCGCCAGGACCTTAAGGTCGGCAAGCCCCCGCGCGAATGCGGCGTCGGGCGCATAGCGGCCAATGCCTTGGAAATGATAGCGCTGCGCGTTGAACTCGCGCGCCTTCTGCAATGCCGCCTCGGTGAGACCGGGATGTTGCGCGAGCAGCGCGTCGCGAAACGCCGGCCAGTAGCGGTCGTCCTTCCAGCGCGAATAGGACATCACCCAATAGAGATCGTCGAGCATCCGCGTGACCAAATGATCGGTATCGCGTTGCGCGGGAGTCAGCGCGTCGTCGATGGCTAGGCGATATTTACGGGTGAGAAAAGTGATGATCGTGTCGCTGTCGCCGACGGTCTCGCCGTCGTCGGTGATATAAGGAAGCTGCCCGCGCGGCGCCGCCGACGTATCGACGATGTGCTCGTGGCGGAACGGGACGTTGCACAGGCGCAAGAAGGCGAGCACCTTTAGACCGTAGCCATTGTTGTCCGCGACGCCGAACAGTTCGGGATAGGAGTAAAGCGTCAGCATGGCGCACACTCGATTTGCCGCAGCTCTGCCGCGGGGGTGGATTGTCAGCCGGCGTCGTGATTGTCAGATGACGTCTTGCAGAATAACGCACAAGATAACGGATACGAAACCTAGAGGCTGCCCACGATGGCCGACCCGACCGATATCGAGGACTATCACGCTCACGTCTATTACGATCCGGCGAAAAGCCGCACCCGCGCCGAGCGCTTACGGACCCGCGTTGCCGAGGTATTTCCCGCCGCGAAGCTCGGGCGCTGGCACGACGAACTGGTCGGGCCGCATCCGCAGTCGATGTATCAGATCGCGTTTCCAACCGACATGCTGGCCACCTTCGTACCCTGGCTGATGCTCAACCGTGACGGCTTGACCGTGCTGCTTCATCCCGAAACCGGCGACGATCTGACCGATCACACCACGCATGCCGCGTGGTTCGGCGCCGTGCTGCCGCTGCGGCTCGAGGCGTTCAAAAAATCGAAGAATGTGCGGAGCTGATGCTTTCAAAGGCCGCGTTCGCGTTTGACCCGGTCGATATAATTCTTGATCTCGGGCGGCAGAGTTTGCAGGCCCGTCTGTCCGGCGGCGGAGAGATATGGCCGCAGCTTTTAACCAACCAAGAGGGCCGGTTGGCGATCGGCCGGAATGAGGCGGTCGAACACAATGACGATCAGCACCGCGACAAGAAAGACGCGCACGGCGCTCAGCACCGCGCCCGCGATACGGTCGAACATGCCGATATCGTCGCCGGTGAGCGCATCCACGAGATCGCGCAAAAGCACGCTGACGAGAAGGCCAATCGCGACGAACACCAGAAACAGCGCGATCCAGGTCTGGTCCGGCGGTATCGCGAATTGGCCGAATATGGCAGCGGTCAGCTGCGGCGTCAGCACGACGGCGATCGGGGCGGCAATCAAATAGGCGAGTATGGCGGCAAGGCTGCGCAACACGCCCGACTTGAAGCCCATGACGACGGCAAGGATCGTGACGGCGGTGACAACGGCGTCGAAGGTATTCATTGGAACCGATCGAAGCGGTGGATGTTCTTTCCCGATGGAATGATTTTCGGAGGTCGGATCATGAAGAAACTTTTCATCGCAGCTGCGATTATCGTGGCCGGAACCTCGGCTGCGCTGGCGCAGGGTTTCGTCTATTACGGCTCGCCGTCCGGTTATGTCTACCAATATAGCCCGGGTTACGCCGTGTACGGTTATGCCCCGGTCTACGCTGGGGCCTACGGCACCTACTACGCCGCACCCGGCTACTGGTATGGCGATTTCGACGATTCCGACAGCAGCGTCAGACAGCCAAACCCGCATTCTACGATCAGGTCGGTTCGCTAGTTGAGCGAGCACCTCGGGCCAGCAGAAATTCGGCTCGCCCCGCCGGATCGTCCCTTTAGAACTGTGTTCGACTATTGCGATTTGACGTATTTGATGACCTGCTTGAACTGACAGGCCTGGCATTGGCCAACGACGCGCTGAAACAGCGAGCGTGTCACCCCTCACGCCCTCGAAAAAGGACGCCGGCTAAGATATTTGACTTTGTCAACTATCTAGCCGACACTGCCGCACCCTGTTTCAATTCAGCAATGGTCACGCAGGGAGCCAGCATGACCGCCTCTCCCCACGCGCAGCAACATACGACCGTCGCCGTGGTCGGCCTCGGCAGTATCGGCGGCGCGGCGGCCGGCTGCCTCCTCGCCGCCGGCCGGAACGACGTTGTCGCCTGCCTGCGCCGGCCGATCGAGCACCTCACGCTGGAACGTCACGACGGTACCGTCGAGTTGCCGCTGCGGACGCTCACCGATCCGGTGCGCGCCGAGCCGGTCGATTGGGTGTTGTTGTGCACCAAGGCGCATCAAACGGAATCGGCGGCGCCGTGGCTGGATCGTTTGTGCACGCCGGCGACGCGCGTTGCCGCGCTACAGAATGGCATCGGTCACGTGGCGCGCGTCGGCCCGCTCACCAACGGCGCCACGGTGCTGCCGGTGATCGTCTACTACAATGGCGAGCGGCTCGCGCCCGATCGCGTGCGGCTGCGCCGCGCCGGCAATCACGATCTTGTGGTGGCGGACGACGAGACTGGACGCGCCTTCGCAAGTCTCCTCGACGGCACCGGATTGCGCGTGTTGCTCAGCAACGACTTCGCCACGCTGTTGTGGCGCAAGCTTCTCATCAATGCGATCGCCAATCCGATCACCGCTTTGGTGCTGCAGCGGCAGGCGGTGCTGCGGCGCCCGGACATTCAGGACCTCTGCCGCACAGTGCTCGATGAGGCCGTGGCGGTGGCGCGCGCGGACGGCGCGCGGCTTGCCGATGATGAAGTTCCACGAACGATTTCGACGCTGATGATGTTTTCCGGCGAGCTTGGCACTTCGATGTATTTCGACCGGCTCGCCGGGCGAGAGCTTGAAGTCGAGGCGCTGACCGGCGCCATCGTTGAGGCCGGCGAACGCCACGGCATTGCGACGCCGATCAATCGTGCGCTGCTGACGCTCTTGCGCGCCATCCACGACGCGGCGGGAAAGTGAAGCGAGCGGGCCGAAATCCAGTCGAGCCCGCTGGAATCCAAGAGGCGTTTTCTTTTTTGATGGGCCTTGCATTCCCGGCGGAAAATTCCGCTAATTGACGGTCGCCACTCGACGAGTGGGCCTAGCCCCAAGGCAGTCGGAAGAACCACAACCGGAAGAACCGCAGCCGGACGAACCACAGCCGGGAGAACCACATCATGTCTGAAGCCGCACTGAAATCCGCACCGGCGCATGCGCATGGCCACGCCGAAGGACACGGACGCGTTTATGACTCGATCACCGACACGATCGGCGCGACGCCGATCGTCAGGCTCAAGCGCTTGCCGAAAGAGCGCGGCGTCAAGGCGAATATTCTGGCCAAGCTCGAATTCTTCAATCCGATCTCGAGCGTCAAGGACCGCATCGGCGTTGCGATGATCGATGCGCTGGAAGCGCAGGGCAAGGTCAAGCCCGGCGCGGTGCTGATCGAGCCGACGTCGGGAAACACCGGCATCGCGCTCGCTTTCGTTGCCGCCGCGCGCGGTTACCGGCTGATCCTGGTCATGCCGGATTCGATGTCGATCGAGCGCCGCAAGATGCTGGCCTTCCTGGGCGCCGAACTGGTTCTGACGTCGGCGGCGCAGGGCATGAACGGCGCGATCAAGCGCGCCGAGGAACTCCTGAGCGAAACGCCCAACGCCGTCATGCCGCAGCAATTCCGCAACCCGGCCAATCCCGAAATCCATCGCCGCACCACGGCGGAGGAAATCTGGACCGATACCGGCGGGGCGATCGACGCCTTCGTGGCCGGCGTCGGCACCGGCGGCACCATCACCGGCGTCGGCCAAGTGCTCAAGCCGCGCAAGCCGTCGTTGCGCGTGATCGCCGTGGAGCCGGAAGACAGCCCGGTTCTGTCCGGCGGCAAGCCCGGGCCGCACAAGATTCAAGGCATCGGCGCGGGCTTCGTGCCCGAGATTCTCGATCGCTTCGTTATCGACGAGGTCGTTCAAGTGAGCAATCAAAGCTCGATCGATACGTCGCGGGCCCTTGCCCGCCTTGAGGGCATTCCGTGCGGAATTTCCTCCGGCGCCGCCGTTGCCGCGGCGTTCACCGTCGGGGCGCGCGCGGAATTCGCCGGCAAAAATATCGTCGTCATCGTGCCTGATTTCGCCGAGCGTTATTTGTCGACTGCGCTGTTCGAGGGCATCTGACGGCGCTTGGGAGTACCTAAGCTCGCTCGATACGCGCGGCGTAGCAGCCGGGCGCGGCGAAATGCGCGTGCAGATAGGCCGTGCCCGGATCGGCGAACAATTTCTCGATCGCCTGTTCGAGCTGCGCGCCTTCGGTCAATTCCCAACCGATCATCATCGCTTCGGCATCGAAGCCGCGCACGGCGAGCGTGCGCTTGCGCAACTGCTCCGGCACCGCGTCGACGGCGTCGAAGGTTTTCTCGTCCTGGCGGACATAGATCGCAAACCGCATCCGGTAGGGCGACGCAACCGCGTGATGCTCGTAATTGACGAGGATGAGCTCGTCGCCAGCCTGGGCGTCGGTCAGGCTGATGCGGCAAGGGCGCGGCCCGTCCGCGATCCGCCGCACCGCGCCGTGTTCCACGAGTGCCTCATCCGAAAGCGCAAACAGTGGCGCGAATGGTTCGGCCGGCAGGCCTTGAATGCGAAAGTGCATGATGATGTCCTCCGTGTTGTGGAGGAAAGACATGGGACAGGCGAACACCGCGCGACACCCGATTTCTGATTCCGCCCCCGCATGCTATCAAAGGTACCGCTCCACAAGGATATCGACATACAAGGACATCACCATGGCACGGCGACCGACCGATCCGCACACCGCGGCAGAGCTTGCTTTCAAGACGGCGACTGCCAAACCCATCGAAGGGCCGCCGAAGCCGCCGCCTGCGATCCCCGGGGTCAAGGAACTGGTGTCGCTGCGCATCGACCGCGACGTGCTCGACTTCTTTCAGGAAGACGGCCCCGGCTGGCAGGACCGCATCAACGCCGCGTTGCGGAAGGCCGCCGGCAAATAACAGCCCGGCAAATCGCGCGGTTCATTGTTTGCTCGTGACCACGTCGAGCGTCACCAGCGTCAATCCTGAGAACTGCAAAAGCTTTGCCGCCGCCGGCGACACGTCGATAAGCCGATCCTTGTTGAACGGTCGGCGATCGTTGATGCGAACGACGACGGTGTGGCCGTTGCGCATATTGCTGACCCGCACCATGGTTCCGAACGGCAAGGTGCGGTGCGCCGCCGTGAGCTTGTCGGGCGAAAACCGCTCGCCGCTCGAGGTCATGCCGCCGTTCTGGGTACAGACCGCGGCGATGCCGGCCGTGCCGGCGGCGGCCGCCGGCACGGCCGTCGTCAACGCGGCGATTGTTAATATGAATGCGCAGCAAAATGCCGCCTTCAAGGTCATCATGTCCCGCTCGTTTGGATCAAATAAGCGGCTGTTTGGTGTCGTTTACCAACGCGCCGCCCGTAACCAAGTTGCCGGTTGCGCCTCGCCAATTTGCGCCGCAGGTTGTATGCCGGTACCCAATCAACGCGATTCCTCATAAAGGGACAGTAAATATGGCCGAAAGTTCCAAAAAGAATGAAGCGAACGCACAGTTCGCCAAGACCCAGCGGGCGAGCGACGCCAAACAGGCCATGGCGGAATATGAAACCGCCGCGGCTGCCATACGCGCCAAGACCGAACGGCTGAAAGCCCTGCGCCTGGCAAGAGATGCTGCCGCGCCGCCGGAAGCGCTCGCGGCCGCGAAGCCGAAATCCGCCGGCGGCAAAAAAAGCAAATCCAGAAAATCCGGCAAGCCGGCCTGACGCGTAGTTCACGCTCCAACAAAAGCAATCAACTTTTCAATGATCTCGACCGAAGGCCGAAAGATCGGTTGTGCCGTCCGACTTGGCTGGTCAGTTCGCGCGGTCCATAGCCAAATCCAAGCGCCAACGGGGATTATAACCTTGACAAAGCAGCGTCGATAGATAGTATGGGGTTCAAAGGACAACCCCATGGCCCTCTCTGCCGAAGAACGTATGTCTTTCCTGCTTTATTGCCCGAGATGCCGCCAAAGCACGACAAGGGCCGTCGCTTGGCTTGCATCCCATGAACGGCTGCCCTGCATCACGCCTGATTGCGGCGGCGCTATTGATCTTCAAACCGGAGCTAACCGTGCCTTGGTCGAAAAGCTTTCCGACTATTGCACCGCCTTAGATGAGTCACTGAAATGACCGCGAACCTGCAAAACCCGATCTTCCTCGACGACAGCAAAGCCCGCGAGTGGCTAGAGGCACGGGTCTGGCCGAAAGGCCCTGTTTGCCCTCACTGTGGCGCTACGGGCGACGACGTGACCGCCTTGAAGGGTAAGGCGCACCGTCCGGGCCTCTATCAGTGCAGCCAATGCCGCGAGCAATTCACGGTCACGGTGAAAACCGTGTTCGAGCGTTCCAAAGTGCCGCTGAGCAAGTGGCTGGCCGCGCTGTTCATGATGACGGCTTCCAAGAAAGGCGTTAGCGCGCACCAAATCCATCGCTCGCTCGGTATCAGCTACAAAACCGCGTGGTTCCTTTGCCATCGCTTGCGCGAGGCAATGCGCACTGGCGGCTTTGCTCCTATGGGCAGCGGCGGCGGCATTGTCGAAGCAGACGAAACTTTCATCGGCCGCCTGGAAGGCCAGCCAAAGGGTCGTGCCGGTTGGGCACACAAGAACGTCGTCCTTACCCTTGTGGAGCGCGGCGGCAGCGCCCGCAGTTTCCATCTGGATAGCGTTACGGTTGCCGATGTCTCACCCGTCGTTCGCGCGAATCTCTCGCGTGAGGCGCGCCTAATGACGGATGAGGGCACTTATTACCGCGAGGTTGGCGCTGAGTTTGCCAGTCACGAAACCGTCAACCACAGTACCAAGGAATACGCTCGCGGCGATGTGACCACCAACACGGTCGAAGGCTATTTCAGCGTGTTTAAGCGCGGCATGAAAGATACGTATCAGCACTGCAGCGAAAAACACCTGCACCGCTATTTGGCCGAGTTTGATTTCCGCTATTCAAACCGCTCGGCACTTGGCGTGAATGACCTTATGCGCGCTGAGATCGCAATCACCGGCATCAAAGGCAAGCGCCTGACATATCGACGGCCTAACAAAATCGCCAAATCAGAAGCGCATTAAGCGTGCTGCCAAACGCTTTATTTCTTGGTGGGGGAAGCAGCGCGTTTAACGGGTTTCTTGCGGGGCTTTTTTGCCGTTCGATGCTGTGGCGGGGTCTTTGCCACAACGTCAACGGCGCGCTCAAAGCGAGACCATGCATCGGGGTGCAATTCGGATTTGCCTGACATGCAGCCGTTATCCCGCGTCAATCCAAACGCAGTCACTAATTGGGGGCACCCCAATACGATGGCCATGCGTCCTGCTTTGGCGGCTAAGGTAGCACAGTGCATTGCTCATTGGGCGGAAATTGATGTGTTCTTAGGTGCGTTCTTGGGATTTCTGCTCCACGCGAATGAAGCAGCGGCCGTTGCAATGTACTCAGGCATAGAAAATAGAACGGCTCAACTCAAGATGATCAATGCCGCAGCTAAATCCTGCGTGCCAACAGATCATTTTGACGCTTTGTCATGCTTCTTATCGGCCATCTTACGGCCTGTCATGAGAGAGCGCGACAAACTTGCACATTGGACTTGGGGTTACAGCGATGATTTGCCCGATGCACTTTTGCTCGCCGAGCCAGCATACACGTTGGAAGGTTTAATGAGGGCACTTCGTGAGGCACCCGGTGTAGAGCGCGCGGCTGTTCCTCAAAATTATGAAAAAATCTACGTTATCTGCGATCCCGATTTGGACCGCATGATCGATCGCAGCATTGATGCCAAAGACCATCTTAGACTGGCTATGGGGACCGCTTGGGAACACAACCCGCCGCAATTGCGCGCTCAATTCCTCCACCAACTATCCAACGAGCCTCGGATTCTTGCAGGGCTGAACCGCCTCGCGCGGGATCGTCAAAGAACTCAAGCAGCTCCTCCACTATTGCCTGCGATAGAGCCGAACGGGACAGAGTAAGCATCTCGCCTTGAACGGGCGCGCCAGCACCGTGCAAATCACAAGGTGCGGCTGCTGTATCAACGGGTTGTTTGTGCTTTGTCAAGGTTATATTCCCATGTCAACAGCCCTGTGGGATGAGGCGACATGACAATGCGAACGCTTTTTGTGGCTGCCGGATTCGCCTTTGCTGCCATCTCGGCCGCGCTGCCGGGACAGGCGCAAACGATCGGGCCTAGTGAGACCAAAGCCCATGTCGGGCAACCGGTGACGGTCGAAGCCGCCATCACCGACGCGCACACCGCCGGTTCGGGCGTGACCTTCATCGACATGGGCGACGAATTTCCCGACAATAATTTCGTCGCCGTGATCTTCGCCGACGACGCCACGAAATTTCCCAACGCCAGCAGCCTCGAAGGCAAAACCGTGACCATCACCGGCACGGTGCAGATGTATCAAGGCAAGCCCGAGATCATTCTGAAATCGGCGAGCCAGCTCAAGACGAAGTAGCGCCTCAAATCGCCCGGTAGCCACCATCGACCATCACGATCGCGCCGGTGACATAGGCCGACAGATCCGACGCCAAAAAAATCGCCGGGCCGACGATATCTTCCGGCTTGCCGGCGCGGCCGAGCGGGGTGTGGTCCAGGAAGATTTTGACCAGGTCCGGATTGTTGGCGCGCACTTTTTCGTTGAGCGGCGTCTCGATCAGGCCGGGGCCGATGGCGTTGACGCGCACGCCGTCCTTGCCGAGCTCGGCGGCGAGCGCGCGGGTGAAACCGAGCACGCCGTGCTTCGAGGTGGTATAGGCCGGCGAGTTCGGCGTGCGCACATGCACGAAGGATTGGATGGAGGCGATATTGACGATGCGTCCCTTGGTGGCGCGCAGGCTTGCGAGAAACGCGTGCGTCACGTTGAACGGGCCGTTGAGATTCACCGCCATGATGTCCTGCCAATCCTTGATCACGGCGTCGGCATCGCCGGCGAAGGCGTTGCGCCGGTTGATGCCGGCATTGTTGACCAGGATCGAGACGGCGCCGACCTCGCCTGCGATCTGCGCCGCGACGGCGCGGCACGCAGCTCTATCGGTGACATCGAGCGTGAAGGGATGCGCCTTGCCGCCGGCGTCGCGGATCTCGGCCGCCGTCTTTCCTGCCGTCTCGCCATTGATGTCGAGGACCGCGAGTTGCGCGCCCTCCCGCGCAAAGCCCGCCGCGATGGCGCGTCCGATGCCGGAGCCTGAACCGGTGACGACGGCGATGTGATTGTGCAGCAGCCCGGGCATTGCTGACCTCCCCTTTTTGATTGAGGAGGCGAGCATAGCAACGGCACGTGCATTGGGCGTGAGCAAAATTAACGTCGCTAGGCAAAGCCGGATCGGCGCGAAGCCGGATGTTTCCGCCTTCGCCGTGACCCTGCTTAGCGCATGTTCCGTCTAATTCGCGGGCTCGGGCTTCAAAGCCGCACGGCCAAGATCGTCCTTGGCCGACAGGAAGCCTGCCGTATGCGGCGCGTGACGCTCGATGGCGTCGGAATTGCCGCTGGCACGAGGACCGATGCTGTGATCGGCATCGAGCGCCGCCATGCCGAAGATAAGGGAGAGCGACTTGAAGTCACCCTCCTCCGCCATTGCCGACAATTCGAGCGCCATATCGCGGAGATATTCGAGAAGTTCGTTATTCATCGTAAGCCCCTGTCAAAATTCGGCTGCGCGAGAGCCTATAAAGGAGTCGCGCGCCGGACTGTGACCAAGGTCACCCAAGAAGACGACGGCACGTGACGCAGCCGTAGCCCTCATGGTTCTAACGGATCGTGCGCCGGGCAGTTCGCCAGCGACGCTATTGCTGTTTCTTCATCTCGGAGCAGGAGGCGATGCGCGAGGTCGTCGAGACGTACATGTAGCACAGCTCCATGCGGTCAGGCGCCAGCATCGTGCCATGCGTATAGCCCTCGTCGTCGACCATGTAGAGCGTGCCGTCGCGCGCTGCGCGGCGACGAGAACGTGCCGGAGAAGCGGCGGCCCTCCTGCTTGTCGATCAACATCGTGAAGGGAACGCTGGGCAGCTCCGGCTCGGCCTGGGTTTCGGTATGATGCGGGTTGCCGGCGCCCAGAACGATCGTTTCGCTGTCGCCCTTCCGGGTGCCGCGCACGTCGGGCGGCGAAACCTCCGCCGCCGTGGCCGCGGTAGTGCCGACGGCGAATGCGATAATCCAACACAGTTTCGACACTTGCTTTGCCATGTACTTCGACATGGCTTTGGTGGACATGACTTCGGTTGACATAGCTTTGGTTCCTCCCGGCGCGTTGCCGCGTGACATCGTTGCCTCGCCTCGTGAAGCGCACATGAAAACCTCAAGCGCAGGCTCGATACCTGGACTGAACGCTGGACTTGGACCCGGGCTTGGCGGGCATTGGGATTATTGTCGCAGCGATGACGATTGCGGCGGCGAATAGGGAGGTTTTTGCGCGATTTACCTCGCTATTGCGGCCCGCGGCCTCTATGCCCTTCGTTATGGGTGATTCAAGTGGTGATTCAGCGGAAAGGACGTGAAATGGCTGATAAGTCCAAGTATGAGGCGAATGCCCAGTTCGCCAAACTACAGCGGGCGCAAGATGCCAAAAAGGCAGCGTCCGAATACGAAACCGAGGCCGCGGCCGTGCGCGCCAAGACCGAGCGGCTCAAGGCGTTGCGCCTCGCCCGAGACGCCGCCGCGCCGCCGCCGAAGCCCGCAGCACCGAAGCGCAAAACGAAGAAAAAGGGCAAGGAAAGCAGCCTGTCGGACTGGCTCGACGGCCAGGCCAAAGAGGGCCGCAACGGTTAAAATCCCAACACCGACACTCCTGCTCTATCGCGCGGAAACAAAATCGTAACGATGCGCGCATGACGTGTGCGGCCAGTTCCGGAACCAGCCTCAATGCGACTCATTTTTGCCCGATATCGGTCCTATTTACCCGCCTGTTTGGGGGACTCGGGCGATCTCAATTTTGCCCGATAGGGGCGGTTTGTAGCGCCATTGTATCAAGCGCATTTCCGGGGACTGACGTGTCGGATGAGGGTTCGCATTTCTCGCGTTTTACCGTGAAGTTCATCGAGATCTCCGCCGCCGGCATTGCGACGGCGCTGAGCGGCTTTGTCATCGCCCATATCGGCGGCTATTTGATCACGCCTAGTCCGGCGCCGGTTGCCGCCATCCAGGCCGCGCCGAGCGCCGCCGGAACCACAGCGAATCCACTGGCCCCGCCGGTCGCGACTGTTTCGGTGCCCGTTGCCGCGCCGGTTTCTGCACCTCCTTCGACTCAAGCCATGGCGCCGCAACAGGACGCCCCCGCCGCGACCGCGAGCGTGCCGCCGCTGCGGACGACGGTCCCGGCCGAGCCTGCGCGGAAGCCAGTAAAGACCGAGCAGGTCAAAACCGAGACCCCCGCGGCCGAGGCCAAGCAAGACGCCAAGTCTGAAGCAAAGCCGGACTCGATCGAAGCCAAGATTCGTGCGGCGCTGGCGAATGCCGATGCGCATCGGACGGCGCCGCCGGCGACGCAGCTCAACGCGCCGCCGCG
>Ga0209448_10000361_pt1 | contig 15679 bp, 15 predicted proteins | sample BogFormECP14_OM2_FD_188245 | JGI IMG/M metagenome (GOLD analysis project Ga0209448, IMG submission 188245) | Bog forest soil microbial communities from Calvert Island, British Columbia, Canada - ECP14_OM2 (SPAdes) (version 2) | ecosystem: Environmental > Aquatic > Freshwater > Wetlands > Bog ... | reverse complement strand
TGCTTTGGCTATGTCGCCGCCCCGATCACTGTCCAGGGCAGGGCAATTGGGATTCTGCATGCTGACCGTCCGCAACCCGACGGCATCGTGACGATGGAGCATCTCGACCAGCTGGAGGCCTTCGCCGAGTGCCTGGCCGCCGTATTCGAGTGCGCCGTACTTGAAGAGAAGGCATCGCAACAACGCGTCGCAGTCGGCAATTTATGCGCCCATGTAGAGGAACTGCTCGGACGGCCGGCCCGACCGCCGTTGTGGTCAGGCGCTAGCGCGAAACAGCGAGACGATGCTTACCACCGCGGCGATCAGCCGGCTGTGCCATTGTTGACCGCCCGCGAGCGAGAAATCATGTCGTATGTAGCGACTGGGGCCACCAACAGCCAGATTGCCCGGTGCCTGGTGATCTCGGAAGGCACGGTGAAGTCCCATCTCAAACACATTGCCAGGAAGTTCCATACGTCCAGCAGGGCAGCGGCCGTGGCCGTCTTCGCCGGCATCGCTACCGCGCAAACGAGTGACTCGAGATGAGCACCCGCGAGATGGTAGGCAGGCTCAACCATCTGAACGAACAACTGTGTGGCGCATTCGGTGTGCCTCGAACAGGTGATGCGGCAAACCTCGACGAGGCCATCGTTATGTCAGCGGCAACCACTGATCGATTGTTGGTCGGCGACCGCGGCATGTGCGACGACATCATGTCACCGATCGGGCGCAGTACCTTGGCTGAATTCCTTCAGGCGCAGGTGGAAGCGCGCGGGATGAGAGCCGGTGATCACGTCGATGTGGTGCGTTCCTTGACCCATGGGATCCGTCGCATGAAGAAGGCGGGCTCGCTGCAAGGACTGGCCAGGCAAGCCTGTACTGAACTGCGTGACGCGCTCGGCTTCGACTACGCGTTGCTGTCGCTCGTCCTCGACGATGGATTCGTCGTCGAAGAGTCTGGCCACGGCGTCGAAGGCCCAACTATGATCGCGCGTGGTGGATGCGTGGCCGAACGGGACTGTATTCGCTTGGGCGGCACCATCCGAACGAATGAGGTCGACGTGCCCGCGACGCCCGGCTATTGGGAACTGCTCGGCTCCGCGCACTATCTCGTCGCCCCGGTGATCGCCGAATCGCGGGTGGTCGCGCTTCTTCACGTCAGCCGGGGCAGCGAAGACGTCTCCGTCTGTGACGTCGACGTGCTGGATACGTTCGCCTCTGCCTATTCGCTACTTCACGAGCGGATGGTGAATACCGAACGGGTGCAGCACCAGCGGACCTCGATCGCTCACTCGGCGGCGCGGCTGACCGAGGAAGCAGACCGGATCGCTGCAGCAGCCATCAGTCTCGATGTCGAATACGCCAATCGTGTCGAGCCCCCGACCATAGCGCCGGATTCCGCCTTGGCGGCGACGCTATCGGAGCGCGAACGCCAAGTGTTCCAGAGGCTGGTCCTGGGAGCTGCGAACGCCGAGATCGCCGATGAACTTGTCATCACAGTCGAGACGGTCAAGACACACGTGAAGAGGATCCTTCGAAAGATCGGGGCCATCAACCGCTCGGAGGCGATCGCCCTCTACATGGAGGCCAGAACCAGGCCTGGGCGACACAACGTGTTACGTTGAACGGCAAGTTTTTTCACGCTGGTGTGTGGCGTTGGCGGGGTTACGCGGCGGAGATCCCGCCGTTGACACTGATTGCCTGACCGGTTAATCGCGCTGCCGCCGGGCTGCACAGGAACACCGTCAGCGCGGCAATGTCATCCGCGGTCGGCACACCGAGGTCAGCCTGTTTCGCCGCACGGGCGAACAATTTGGCGCTGAACCCGTCGGCCGTGATGCGTTCGGTCGAAGCGGTGCCGTGGACCAGTGACGGCGTCAGCGCGTTGGCGCGGATACCGTAGCGCTTCTCTTCGATCGCAATCGTTCGGGTGAACATCACGATGGCGGCCTTGGCGGCACCGATGACCGCTTCCCCCGGCGTAGCAGTCTTTGCCGCGTCGGATGCCACGTTCACGATGACGCCGCATCTGCGGCTGCGCATGGCTGGCAGCACTGCACTGGCCATGTGCATCGACGGCAGCGCCAGTTGGGTCAACATGCGGCTGATGTCGGTCGTCGGAATGTTGGTGAACAGTTCAGGCCGGACATCTGCGGCGGTGGTGCACATCAGGATGTCGACACCGGACAGGACCTGATCCGCCTCCGCCGCGATCGCGGTTGCGGCGTCAGGATCGGCGGCGTCACCGGCGACGAAGTGTGCGGCGGCACCGAGTTCGGCGATCGACTTTGCGGCCAGTTGGCCGCGTTCGGCGTTGCGGCCGACGACCGCGATCCGAGGTACGCCGGCGGCGACGAGTGCCCGGGCTGAGGCAAGCCCGATGCCGGCGGTGCCCCCAACGATCAGAGCGGAGCATGCGCTGAGGTCTTTGGGCGCGGGCCTGTCGGCCGGGGTGTCGTCGGTCATGGTCTCGTCCTTGCCGCGGGACGCGCTGACACCCGCTCTAACCACTGAAGGAGGTCCTCGATCACCTCAGCGAGGTTGATCTCGTTGAGGATCTCATGTCGGCCGTCGTCGTATACGCGGACGGTCACGTCGTTGAGGCCGGCGGCGCGGTAGCGGTCCACCAGCGCCCACAGCAGGGTCAGCTCACCGTTGACGGGGTCCTTCGACCCGACCGCCAGGTACACAGGCAGGTAGTGGGGCATGCGTGCCACCTCGGCGGGGTCGGCGAGGCGCCGGGCGCCGGCGAACATCTCGCTAACCGACGTGGCGTCGATGCCGAACCCGCACAACGGATCAGCGATATACGCGTCGACGACCGACTCATCGCGGGAGAGCCAATCGAAATCGGTGCGCGCTGGCTGGAAAAGGGCATTGAAGGCGGACAGGTCCAGATCGCTGGACAGGTCTAAGGCCGGTTCGAGAAGGTCGAGAGCCGCGGTTCCAGTGAGGGCGACCGCGTCGACGTCGCTGCCGTGATCCAGCAGGAATTGTTGCGTCGCAAACGAACCCATGCTGTGGGCGACCACCGCGACTGGCAGCCCAGGGTGGTCTGATTTCGCTTGGGCGATAACCAGATTCAAATCGTCGACCAGTGCCGACCATCCATCGTGTCCGAGCTGGCCGGGCTGGTCGTCGGCGGTCAGGGAGGCGCCGTGCCCGCGGTGGTCATGTCCGTACACCGCATAACCGTGGGCTGTGAGCGCATCGGCAACGTGGTCATATCGGCGGAGGTGCTCACCCATGCCGTGTACGAGCACGACGACGCCCGAGTCCGTCTTGCCGTCATCGGCTGTCCAGCGAAAGCCGGCGAGCTGCCTGCCGTCCGCGGCACGGTAGCTCAACGCGTCGGGAGCCGTTGCCATGCCAAAACATTAGAATGGTCAGACCGAAACAGTCAAGACTTGCCTCGGGACGGTGACGGCAACGTTGGTGAGCCGGCGCGTAATTGGCGGCACGGCTTTGCCTTTTGGCCTGCAGCAGCAGTCTACATATGTGTCTGGACATGCATCCAGACACATATGTAGACTCGACATTGTCGCCGCCGCACCGAAGAGAGCCACCAGCATGGTTTCGTTCGAGTTCACGCCTGATCAGATCGCATTCCAGAAGACCCTTACTGACTTCTCCCGCAAGGTCCTGCTCCCCGGCTACCGTGACCGCGCCGCGTCCACCGAGTTTCCGTTCGACATCCTGTGCCAGCTCGGCGAGCTCGGCGTGCTGGGAATCGGGCTGCCGGAGGAATACGGCGGCACCGGAGCCGAGAACCCGGTGACGCTCGGACTAGCCACCGAGACCCTTGCCTACGGAGATGTGAACCTTGCATCCGCGCCAGTGCAGGTCGGCCTAATCGGCTCGCAGCTGATGCACGGGACCGAAGAAGTCCGACAGCGCTATCTGCCGGCGATGATCGAGGGCCGGGAAAACGTCGCGATCGCGCTGACCGAACCGGGCTCGGGTTCCGACGCCGGCGGACTGACCACCGTGGCGAGACCGGTCAAGGGCGGATGGACGCTGACCGGGGAGAAGACCGCGATCTCCTGGGCCATGCATTCCTCCGCCGCGCTGGTCTACGCACGTGAGCCCGGCACCGCCGGCGCCAGGGGAGTGAGCTGTTACCTGGTACCCTTCGAAGTGGACAAGGTCACTGTGCACCACATGCGTGGCATGGGATGTCTGCCGCTGGGGTGGGGCTCGATTCACCTTGACGACGTGTTCGTCCCGACCTCACATCTGATCGGCGAACTCGGCCGTGGATTCCATGCTGTGATGAGTCACTTCGACTTCAGCCGCGCCGCGCTCGGGCTCTTGTGCCTCGGAGCCGCTGAGGCCAGCCTCGACGAAGCCGCCGTCTACGCGACACAGCGGCACGCTTTCGGTAAACCCATCGCCGACAACCAAGGGGTTTCGTTCCTCCTCGCCGAGCACGCCACCTACCTCGAGGCCGCCCGCTGGCTGTGCTATCGCGCGCTGTGGCTTCGCCAAGAGGGCAGGCCCCACACCACACTCGCCTCGATGGGTAAGTGGTGGCCACCTATGGTCGCCAAAGACGCGATCGAGGCTGCGATGAGAATCCACGGCAACCTTGGCTATGCCACCGAATTCCCGCTGCAGCAACGCTTTCGCGACGTGATGGCCTACCTTGTCGCCGACGGAACAGCGGAGATCCAGAAACGCGTGATCGCCAAGGACATCCTCGCCCGCCAGAGCACGGCATTCTGACCGGATATGTCCGGACATGTTGCCGGCGAACGTAGCGTGAGGGGATGACCACCGCGAAAACTGCCCAGAAACACGGGCAGGCGCGTCGAGAGCAGCTCCGCGGGCACGTGTTGTCGATCGTGGAGCAGCAGCTGCGGTCAGGAGAGACGTTCGCGGACATCAATGTCGCCAGCGTGGTCGCCGAGGCCGGAATCTCGCGCTCGACTTTCTACGCCTACTTTGTAGACAAGTCCACCCTGCTGCGCACCTGGTACGCCGAGTTCACACAGGTCATTCTGTACGCGGCGCGGTCGTGGTGGTCGTTGGACGGCTCAGCGACCAAGGAGGACGTGCGTGCGGCCCTGGAACGGATCATGGACGTCTACCGCGCGCACCCCGAACTGATGGCTGCCACGCACGAAGCCATCGGTACCGATCACGGTGTGCGCGAGGCCGTCGATGACGCAATGCGCCGCTACATCGACGGGCTGCGAGCCCACATCGAAGCCGGACAGGCCAGTGGGTTCATCGACCCGTCGTTGCCCGCTGCCGAAACGGCGTACTGGCTGCAATGGATGGCCGAACGAGGCCTGCACCGGATGATGCGGGCAGAGTCGGATTCGAGCCAGGAGCGGTTGGCAGAGGCCTACGCCGGCATCGTGTGGAACTCTCTCTACGCACCCGCACGCCCCAACAGCGGCTAACGGCCTGTCCTACAGGGGAGTGGCTGTGGCACCGGCTCGCCCGCGATCAGCTTTGTCGAAGAACTGCTGGGATCGCTCCATCTCCGCGGTGTTTCCGCCGCACAGCGCGTAGCCCCACATCGCTTCGACGCGTAGCTGGTCGTACAGCGCGCCCGATGATCTCGAGCACCCTCTCCTTGGCCGACTCCATCGCGGCCTGATCGCAGCGCAGGATCCGCTGCACCACGGCGTCGGTTTCCTCCATCAGCTTGTCGTGCGGAACGACCCGGGCAACCATATTCGCGGTCAGCGCCCGTTCGGCTGAGATCGGCTCACCGGTGAGCAGCAGCTCCAGCGCCACGCCGACACCACAGGTGTTGACCAGACGCGGGATCCCCCCGTCGGCCGGATTGCATCCCGCGACGTACCTCGAAGGTACCGAATTGTGCACGGTCAGAGGCGATGCGGATGTCACACGCCATCGCCAGCTCGACGCCATGCCCGACGCACCAGCCGTTGATCGCGGCGACGACGGGCTTGGTGATGCGCGACAGCGGTCCTCGGGTGATCCCGCACAGACCGTCCTCGAGGCGTTCGCGGCCGACCATCGGTCCGACGTTCTGCCATTCGGGCGCATGAGTTTTCAGGTCGGCACCGGCGGTGAACGCATCGCCGGTGCCGGTGATGACCGCGACGCGAAGCGCATTGCCACGGTGCGGCGGCGGCTGCGATCAACCGGTCCGCCGCCTCACGCAGACGTGTTGTGGTGATAGCCATGGTGTTTGGATCCTTCGGGGTTGTGGCTGGTTGGGCGTCAGCCCATGCTGCTGCCGCCGTTGACGTAAATCGTTTGTCCAGTGATGAACCGGCTGTCCTCGCCGGCAAGGAATGCCACAGCCGCCGCCACCTCCGCCGGATCCCCCGGGCGTCCGAGCGGCACGATGGCGGTTCCCTGTTCGACGACACACTCCAGACGCGGTGGCGCTTGGCCGGATTCAAGCAGCTTCGCCAATTCCGGCGTGCGAACGTAGCACGGCGCCACGGTGTTCGCCGTGATACCGGAGGCGGCGAACTCGCGTGCCAGGCCGGCAACCATGGCGTGCACACCACCTTTCGCGGCGTTGTACATGGCGTGATCCATCAGTCCGGTACGTACCGAGTCGGCACCGATGTTGATGATGCGGCCATAACCGCGAGACACCATGTGCGGCAGCACCGCCCGCACACAATAGATCGTCGTCCACAGGTTGTTGTCGACGGTGGCCCGTAGCGTCTCCTCGATGTGCTCGAGCGTTGGCCGGATCACGCCGCCGCCGGCGTTGTTGACCAGAACATCGACATGGCCGAGCGTCTCGACAGCCGTCGCCACCAGGTCGTCGCCCGCGCCGGGCTGGTGGAGTTCACCGACGAAGCCGCCGGCGATGGCCGCATGCTCGTACACGCGTTCCAGGTCTTCCTTGTTGCGGGCCGCCGCGAAAACCACTGCGCCATCCTGGATTAGGCGCGCAGCGATAGCCAGGCCGATACCCGATGCGGCGCCGGTGACGACCGCGGTCCGCCCGCTCAGTGCGGCGCTCACAGGATGATCGCGACGTCGCCGACGGAACGCAGGTCCGTCATGTCCAGCTCGGCTCTCTTGGCGGCGATCCGAAAACCGCTGTGGTCTCGCCGCAGCCGGTAGCGGTACCGGCCGACATAGCAACTCGACCGTCCCATCCGGAACCGCCACACCGTGAACGACGCGGTCACCGAGACGTCATCGCCCGACCCGTGCGCCACCCGCACGTTGAACACCTGGTGGTTGGTGCGCGAATGCGGGTATTCGCGGTGTGCGCGCCGGCTGTTGAGCCGGTCCACCCTGGCCGCCAAACGCGTGTAGTTGTCGTCGACGAGCATCAGGTCGTGCGCCGGGTCGGCGTCGACCGCGTCGTTACAAGGCACCTCGTATTTTGCGTCTTCATCGAACAGCAGCAGCCAGTCGTCGAGTTGCCATGCGTCCAGCAACGCCGCCTCGGCGTACAGAAAGTCCTCGATCTGCTGCCTCGAGATTGCCTGCTTTTTAGGGGCTATCGCGGTCATTGGGCACCTGCCAGGTCCGCCGCGGCGCCCATCTGGTGCTGCCAGCGCCGCCAGAATGCGCGCATCTGTTCCTCGTCGTTGGCCATGGGCGAGCGACCCATGCCGCGAGAGATGTCGTTCCATTCGACCCCGCCGCTAGTGAAGCCTTGCTGACACGATTCCAAAGCCTCCAGGTCGTCGGGAGTGGCGAATCCGCCTGGGCCCAGAAACGTCAGGAAGCTGTCGAGCCGCCGCTCGCGCAGGGAAGGCAATTCGTTTACGGGCGCCAGTTCCCACGCGGTGACGTCGACGACGCCGGGCGCGGGCGGATAGAAGGTGCGCACCGTCACCGCCATGATGTCGTTGATGATCAGATTCGGGTAGATCAGCATGTTGCGGTTCACTTCGGCCATGGTGTGTGCACGGTCCTCGCCGTGGCGGGCCACCAGATCGCTGCGTAGCCGGTCGATTTCAGTGCGGGCGTCCTCCCCGAACAGTGGCTCCCACTTGGCGACTGGACGGCCCCACGGTGAGCTGTATTCGATGACGGCGTGACCGTTGCCGAGGTCGATCGCCCGGCCGCTGACACCGCCGTGCAAGTCGGTGCCGATCGACACCAGGTACTTGAAATAGGTGTCGTGCGTGGACTCCGCATGGTAGCCGTCGATGCTGTTCTCCACCAGCAGCTTCCAGTTGGCGCCGAAGCTGTACTGGTTGGTTCCGCGGACCATCTCGACCGACCCGCCGCAGCCGTCGATGACGAGATCGATGTAGTCCTTGGCGTCGGCTAGGTAGCTGGGAAGGTCGACGATGCCGGGGTCGAAGCTGGCGAACACGAACCCCCGGTAGGATTCCACACGTGCTACCCGCTTGAGTCCCAACTCGGCGAAGTTCACCCCGCCGGCGTAGGCGTCGCGGCCCGGCACGCCCTTGAGCTGTCCTTCCGAGTCAAAAGTCCATGCGTGGTAGAAGCACCGGAACACCTTGGAATTGCCAGACTCCTGCCGGCAGACCAGTGCGCCGCGGTGGGTGCAGGTGTTGTGGAACACGTTGACGTTGCCGGTTTTCACCCCGCGGACCATGAAGATTGGCCGGCCGCCGACCGGCCGTCGGACGAAGTCACCGGGCTGGGGGATTTCCGACTCGTGGCCCACGTATAGCCACGACTTGGCGAAGATCCGCTCGATCTCGGCACGGTGGAAGCGGGGCGAGGTCATCGCCGTGCGGTGTACCCGGAACCGTTGGGCCGCAGGGTCGTCGTTGACCAACGGCAGCTGCGCCGCTGCTTCGGCTTCCTCGGGGCGCCGGGCCTGGACATTGGTGCTCATGGCCGGGCCAGATAGTCGGAGACCAGCGCGGAGAACTCGTCTGCGCGCTCGATCTGGGTCCAATGTCCGCAGGCGCTGAACACATGCAGATCGGCGTTGGACAGCAGACCCAGCATCGTGACCGAAACCTGCATCGGGACAACCTTGTCCTCCCGGCCGTGCACGAGCAGTGCCGGTGTCGCGATGGCACGTACCTCATCCTCGGTGATGCCGAGTTCGGATCCGGCGTGGAGCGGATCGAAAAACATGGTGCGGTATGCCTCGTAGGCACCGTCGGCGATGCTGGCCTCATACCGGATCGCGACGAGCTCGTCGGTGATCATCGTCGGATCGATCGCGAAGTAGTTGCGCAGCAGGTGGCGCATCGCGTCATGAGACGGTTGATAGGCGCGCAGCGCCCCAAGTCCTTCGGTGAGTGTCATGCCGACACCGGGTGCGCCCATCAGCACCATCTTGGTGATCGGGTCCGGTCGGTCGGCGGCCATTTGTAGCGCGATGCGTCCGCCCAGCGAGTTGCCGACGATCGCGGTCTTCTCGATGCCGTGCGCGTCGAGAAACGCCCAGACATGGTCGGTCCAGGTGCGCAGCGAATAGATGACGTCATCGGGCCGCTCGGTGGCACCGAAACCGACGATGTCAGGAGCGAGCACGCGGAACCGTTGCGACAACGTTCCGATGTTGTGCTGCCAGTTGGCCATCGCCGACACCCCGGGGCCCGAGCCGTGCAGCATGACGATCGGTTCGCCGGCACCCGCCTCGAGGTAGCGGGTTTTGATGCTTCCGGCATCGATGGTGCGTGCCTCTAACGCGATGCTTGCGACGGTTGATGTCATCGCGAGCCTCCTTCCTTGAACACCGCAAAACACTTGTTGGAGTTGAAGACATCGGAAGTGACGAGCTCTGACCACGCAAGGTCCAGGCCGAGTTCGTCGACCGCTCCGGTCAGGCAGAACCAGTTGAGCATCTCGTGCTGACCGGAGTCGACGATGTCGCGGCTGGGGGTGGCCTGCCACGTCGCGTAGTCGCGGTCGACGAACAGCTGATATAGCCGGCGGTCGGCAAGGGTGTCGGGGGTGATGTGCCAGGTCTTGTCGGTCAGGAAGGCGTGCGACCAACTCGAGGATGCCACCAGCGCCACCCGCAGTTCGGTGTCGCGAAACGCCTGTGCGACCGCGCGTCCCAACGCGAAGCAGCGGGCGGGCGTGGGCCCCGATGGGTCGAGCCGTTCGTCGGCTATGTCCGCGAACCGCGCCAGGCCGCCCCGGCGGGCGATCGCATGTTGCCCGTAGCAGTTGACCGTGATGGGTATGAGCCGGTACTCGAAGCGCGAACCGGCGTTGGGGTAGTCGAGGAATAACTGGGTGTTGAGGATCGCGTGCGGGAACGGTGCGTCGCTGCGCTTGCGATACGAATAGGCCACGTCGAATCCCCGGCCGATCAGACGGTCGGCGAGCGCGCGGGCGCCGTCGGCATCGCCGTGCAAAGTGACGGTGGCGTCATCGGGCAGGCCCCAGGCGTTCGGGCTGCCGCGACGGGTCATCAGCTCGAAGGGGTTGACCACCACATCGCCGTAGGCGAGCACGCAGAATGGGGGGACGACCTCTTCGCGGAAGTTCTCGTACTGGTCGTCACCCCAGACCACCACGATGTCAGGGGCGAACTCGTCGAGAGCGTCGCGGCATCGGGAAAGGTTCTCCACCAACAACTTACGATGATGCGCCGCTGACGCGACTCCGCCGTCGGTGCCCCATTCGGCGCGCATCGACGCTGACCAGCCAGCGCGATCCTTGGCTTCGGCGGGGATATCGGGATCAACCAGCGTCCAGTGCAACAGGTCCGCCATGTGCTCGTCGGTGCCGGCCAGCAGCGGATAATGGGTCACGCCCAGACCCAGGAAGTTGGCCATCGTGTTCCTCCAAATTGGTGCGGCAAATCCGGCGACGCGGGTCGGCGGGCAGGGTGGCGACGATGTCGTCGAGCGGCTCGGGCATCGCCGCGAAGGGGTAGTCGGATCCGAAGGCGACGTGGTCGCTGCCGAAGACCGCGATCGCCGCGTCGAGGGCCCCACGGTTGTATGTCAGCGAGTCGCACCACAACCGGGCGGCCAGGCGGCTCGGCAGCTCGGGTGAATCGGTGGGCATGCCGGCGATGATCGCCCCTTTGTCGAGTCGCCCGAGCATGGCCGGCAGCGCGCCTGCGCCGTGCGCCAGGCAGATTCGCACTTCGGATCGGCGCACGAGTGCGCCGCCGACCAACAGTGCCGCCGCTGCCAGTGCCGTCTCGATCGGCATTCCGGCGCCGAAGCCCAGTCCGAGCTCGATCACTCGCGGTGGTAGGTCCTGGTCGCTGGGATGGACCAGGACCAGAGCACCAAGTTCATGCGCGACGGCAAAAAACCGGTCCAGGCTGGGGTCGGCGAGTTCGGTATCGCCGACCCGCGAACCGATCTCGACACCAAGGAAGCCCCGATAGCGCATGCACCTGCGCATCTCGTCGACGGCCCGGTCGGGATCCTGCAGGGCGACGGCGCCCAGCGCAGCGAAGCGGGTTGGGTACTGGTGGGTGATCCGGGCGAAGAAGTCGTTTTGACTCGACGCCAGTTCGGCGGCGCCAGCAGCCGAGGCCCGATAGCAAAGCGTCACCGGAATCGGCGAAAGCACTTGCACGGCAACGCCTTGACGATCCATATCGGCGAGTCGGGCCTCGGGCGACCAGCACCGGTGATCGATCCGGCGGTAGTGCAGTCCACCGAACACCAGCTGTGCCTCGCTATCTCCGGTGTGCTCGATGCTGGGCCAGAGGTCGTGCGGATAGGCGGCCCGCAGATCCGGCAGATCCTCGTCGATGGCGTGGGTGTGGACATCGACGAGCCCTGTGCCTGCGAATCGGTGAGCGTCGATGGTCGTGACTCCGTACCAGAGGTTGAACGGTGAGTCCCACCAAGCTACCTATTGTGCATACATAATTCAAGATATGCATGCACAATGCTGTGCGTCACAGTGCGCGATGGTAGAAGTACCTGCATGCACGCAGGAGTGAGCGCACTGCGGAAGCCAGCGGTGAGTCCTCTATCAGCGACGTTCGGTCAAGGCCGCTGCGGGGTGACGGGCGTGCGGTCGGGGTCGTCGGCGCGAATCAGATCTTGATCGTGCCGGTTGATGGCGTCGACGAACGATGCCTGATCTTGCAGCGCGATGGCGGCCACAATGTCGTCGTGGACGCCCAGGCTCCTGGCCAGCAGCGGTTCGTGGTGGCGGACGAACACCACCCCGGTCAGCACAGCCTTGATGCTGGTGACGATGAGCTGGTGCATTCCCTCCAGGACGGGAATGTGAGCCGCGGCCGCGACGACGCCGTGAAACGCCAGCACGGTGTCGAAGAACTCCGCGGCTTCGGTGCTGGCGCGCATCGTGGCCATCGCCGACCGCATTGCGGCGACGTCGTCGCTGGTTGCCCGCTCGAATGCCGCCTTGGTCAGGCCGAACTCGAGGTACAACCGCGCTTCGAACAGGTCCAGGGGATGTGGAACGGAAGGCTGGAACCACAGGTCAAGCGCCCCAACGCGGACCTGTGGTGGCGCGCTCGCCACCGTGATCCCTCCACCCGGTCCTGGCCGGACCGTCACCAGGTCGCGATCACGCAGGATGCGCAGCGTCTCGTTCATCACCGTCGGGCTGATGCCGAACCGGTCCATGATCTCCGAGCGTCGCCCCAGGTGAGCCCCGACCGGCAGGCGGGCACTGAGGATTTCGTGTTCCAGATCAGCTGCGACGCGTTCGGCCCGAGAGGACCGCAGCGCAGGCTCGCGACGTTGCACGCAGCCTCCTTCGAATCGCCGCCGGCCCTAAAGTGGCGCCGTCACTGCAAGTTTCCCAGATGAACCGAAGTGAGGAGTCCGGACCGATGGATCGAACCACCGGCCGAGAAGCCTACCGCGCTGCCCGCGACATCCTGGTGCGACACCGCGACGACTACGACGCAGCGGTCGCGGCCTTCCACTGGCCCGACATTGGGAGCCGGTTCAACTGGGCGCTCGACTGGTTCGACCCCGTCGCGGCGGGCAACCTGCGAACGGCGCTACGCATCATGGGTGAGAACGGCACCGATGACTCGTACTCGTTCGCCGAAATGGCCGCCCGGTCAGATCGGCTCACCACGTCGCTGGCCGCCGGCGGCGTCGCGCCCGGCGATCGCGTCATGGTCATGCTGGGCAATCAGGTCGAGCTGTGGGAGTCGATGCTGGCGGTCATGAAGTTGGGTGCGGTCATCATGCCGGCCACGACCGCGCTGGGGCCCAAAGACCTCGTCGACCGCGTCGGCCGAGGGGAGGTGCGCCATGTCATCACCAATGCCGATCAGGTCGACAAATTCGCTGAAATCCCAGGGGATTTCGGCCGCATCGCGATTGGCGACGCTCCACGTCCGTGGCGGCCGTACCGGCTGGCCGACGCAGCGGCGCCGCCGTCACGGCTCGCCACCCAGACGGCCGCGGACGACCCGATGCTGATCTACTTTACGTCGGGCACCACCAGCCGGCCGAAACTCGTGGAGCACCCGCACAGGTCCTACCCCGTTGGCCATCTGTCGACGATGTACTTCCTTGGACTGCGTCCCGGGTGATGTCCACGTCAATATCAGCTCCCCGGGCTGGGCCAAGCACGCGTGGAGTTCGTTTTTCGCGCAGTGGATCGCCGAGTCGACGATTCTGGTCTACAACTACACCCGTTTCGACGCACCCCGATTCCTGACCGTGCTGCGGCAGGCAGATGTCACTTCGGTGTGCGCGCCACCGACGGTGTGGCGCATGCTCATTCAGGCCGATCTGGGTGCCAGGCCCGCCGCGCTGCGGGAGGCGGTCGGTGCGGGCGAGCCGCTGAACCCGGAGGTCATCGCGCATGTCCAAAAGCATTGGGGGGTGACCATTCGTGACGGGTTCGGGCAGATCGAGACCACCGCGTTGATCGGCAACACTCCGGGTTCACCGGTCAAGCCCGGTTCGATGGGGCGGCCGCTCCCCGGTGCTGCGGTGGAGATCGTCGACCCGGTGAGCGGGCAGCCTGCCAGCGATGGTGAGATCTGTCTGCGGCTCGATCCGCGGCCGGCGAATTTGATGACCGGCTATCTCGGCGATTACGGGCGCAGCGACCTGGCTACCGCCGGCGATTACTACCACACCGGGGACATGGCCAGCCGGGACGCCGACGGTTATATCACCTACGTCGGCCGCACCGACGATGTATTCAAGGCGTCCGACTACAAGATTTCCCCGTTCGAGCTGGAAAGCGTGCTTATCGAGCATCCTGCGGTGGCCGAGGCCGCGGTGGTGCCGGCCCCGGACCCCACTCGGTTGGCCGTGCCCAAGGCGTACATCAGCTTGGCGCCGGGGTGGGCACATGATCGGGCAAGCGCCGACGCGATTTTCGCCCATGCCCGGCGCAACCTCGCGCCGTACCAGCGCATCCGGCGGATCGAATTCGCGGAGCTACCCAAGACGATCTCGGGCAAGATCCGGCGCGTCGACCTGCGGGCGCGCGAAAGCTCTTGTACACCAGGCGATCTAGTGAATGAATATCGCGATGGGTAAACCAGTGTTGCTGATTCGCCGTCGGCCACTTTGCCCGCGCGGCCCGTTCCGGTAGCAACGGTGCTTGGTCGAGTGTGGCCAGCAAACCCACGGGTGGTTAACTGGAAATGACTCCGACGAGGGACTGATTATCCCTCTTGGTGGAGCAGTCACCGTGCTGATCGCCTCGATAGCGTTCCCGCTATGGCGCCGGCAGATCGTGCGTATGAGCAGCTGCGAACGACTTGGGGTGTCGCGACCCTGACCCTGGTCGGTTGCCGTCCTGGGCGTCGACAGCGGGATTCTCTGGTTGGCCGACGCCACCTACATCGCGAGCGCCCACGACGGAACCTGCGGGGCACCCACGTCATGCCCGCGTCGTGGGGGCGCTTGTGGTGACGACGTACTCGCTCACCAAGCCCGTCCGCGCGGTGGGCGGCTTCTTCGCGATGTCACTGGACACTTTGGTGTTGATGTTCAGGCCGCCGTTCGCGTGGCGTGAATACCTTCTTCAGAGCTGGTTCGTGGCGCGGGTGTCAATGGTGCCGGCGCTGATGATGACGCTCCCGTACTCGGTGATATTGACGTTCATCTTCAACATTCTGCTGACCGAAATCGGTGCCGGGGATATCTCCGGAACGGGCGCGGCGATCGGCACCGTGAACCAGATCGCACCCATCGTCACGGTGCTGGTGGTATCCGGCGCGGGTTCCACCGCGATGTGCGCCGATCTGGGTGCGCGGACGATCCGCGAAGAACTCGACGCGATGCGGGTGCTGGGCATCAACCCCGTCCAGAGGCTGGTGGTCCCGCGCGTGCTGGCGGCCACCACGGTGGCTTTGGCACTGGAATCGGCGGTGACCGTGGTGGGTCTTACCGGCGCGTTCTTTTTCACCGTGTATGCCCAGCACGTCTCGGCGGGTGCGTTCGTGACCGGTTTGACGACGCTCACCGGCCTTGCCGATGTCATCGTCTCGATGGTCAAGGCGACGCTATTCGGGATGGCGGCAGGCCTGATCGCCTGCTACATGGGTATCTCGGTCGGCGGTGGTCCGGCCGGTGTCGGTAACGCGGTCAACGAGACCGTGGTGTTCAGCTTCATGGTGTTGTTCGCGATCAACGTCATCGTGACCGCCATCGGTATCCAGTTCACGGTGTCATGAGGTGAACCCATGACGACTGCCGTTCCGAGCAAGCGCCATCCGCGGCTGCAGCGCACGGCGAACGCCGTGGTGGGCGAGTGGAACCGGGTCGGATCGCAGATGCAGTTCTATGCCACGACGCTCGGTTCGATTCCCGATGCTGTCGTCAATTACCGGACCGAGTTGCTGCGGCTGATCGCGCAAATGGGGTTGGGTGCCGCA
>Ga0209448_10000360_pt1 | contig 15692 bp, 23 predicted proteins | sample BogFormECP14_OM2_FD_188245 | JGI IMG/M metagenome (GOLD analysis project Ga0209448, IMG submission 188245) | Bog forest soil microbial communities from Calvert Island, British Columbia, Canada - ECP14_OM2 (SPAdes) (version 2) | ecosystem: Environmental > Aquatic > Freshwater > Wetlands > Bog ... | reverse complement strand
GCAGCAGCTCAAGATTCGTTCGGTGCTGACCTGCGAGACCGTCACCGGCGTTTGCGGTGCTTGTTACGGGCGCGATCTTGCCCGCGGCACTCCAGTCAATATGGGCGAGGCGGTGGGCGTCATCGCCGCCCAGTCGATCGGCGAGCCGGGCACGCAGCTGACGATGCGGACGTTCCACATCGGCGGCGCGGCGCAGATCTCGGAGCAGTCGTTCATCGAGTCGAACTTCGAGGGCACCGTCAAGATCAAGAACCTCAACGTCGCCCGTAATTCGGACGGCGATGTGATCGCGATGAACCGCAACCTCATCGTTGCGGTGGTCGATCCCGACGGCACCGAACGCGCCGTGCACCGCATCCAATACGGCGCGCGGCTCAAAGTCTCCGACGGCGAGCACATCAAGCGCGGCCAGCGCATCGCCGAGTGGGATCCGTATACGCGGCCGATCCTCACCGAGGTCGAGGGCACGATCGGCTACGAGGATCTCGTCGATGGCCAGTCGCTCACCGAATCGCTCGACGAGTCGACCGGCATCGCCAAGCGCGTGGTGATCGATTGGCGCTCGGGCTCCGCCCGCGGCCAACAGGATCTGCGGCCGGCTTTGGTGATCAAGGACAAGGAAGGCAAGATCCTCAAACTGAGCCGTGGCAGCGACGCGCGCTATACGCTCGCGGTCGACGCCATCATCTCGGTCGATCCGGGCGGACACGTGAAGGCGGCCGACGTCATCGCGCGTATTCCGACGGAGAGCGCCAAGACGCGCGACATCACCGGCGGTCTGCCGCGCGTTGCCGAACTGTTCGAGGCCAGGCGGCCGAAGGAATCCGCGGTGATCGCGGAAATCTCCGGCACGGTCCGCTTCGGCCGCGACTACAAGAACAAGCGGCGTATCACCATCGAGCCGACCGACAAGAGCGAGGAGCCGCGGGAGTATCTCGTCGCCAAGGGCAAGCACATCCACTTGCAGGACGGCGACGTGATCGAGAAGGGCGACTTCATCGTCGAAGGCAACCCGGCGCCGCACGACATCCTGGCGATCAAAGGCGTCGAGGAGCTTGCCGGCTACCTCGTCAACGAGATCCAGGACGTCTATCGGCTGCAGGGCGTCGCCATCAACGACAAGCACATCGAAGTGATCGTGCGGCAGATGCTGCAGAAGGTCGAGATCACCGACAACGGCGAGACCGAACTGATTCAAGGCGATCAGGTTGATAAGCTCGAGTTCGACGAGGTCAATGCCAAGGCGGTGGAAGAGGGCAAGAAGCCCGCGACTGCGCATCCGGTCTTGCTCGGCATCACCAAGGCCTCGTTGCAGACGCGGTCGTTCATCTCGGCGGCTTCGTTCCAGGAGACGACGCGCGTGCTCACCGAGGCTGCGGTCAACGGCAAGGCCGACACGCTCGACGGGCTCAAGGAGAACGTCATCGTCGGCCGTCTGATCCCGGCGGGGACGGGCGCCATGATGAACAAGATCCGCGAAGTCGCGATCAAGCGCGATGCGCTCATTCTCGCCGAGCGCGAGAAGGAAGCGGCGGTCAAAGCGGAAGCCGCCGCCGAGCCCGCGGCGCTGCCGGCGGCGGAATAATCGCCGTCAGCCTTATGAAATCGAAGGGCCGCCCGGTAGACGGCCCTTTTTCTTTTGCGCTTGGAAATGTCGTAACGTCCGTACCGGAGAATCCAAAACCTTCGGCGTCCATGTCATCGGCAAAAACCATAAAGATCCTTAGCGGCGGCGCCATGCGCTCGCTCATGACCGAGATCGTGCCGCTGTTCGAGCGCGCGAGCGGCACCAAGGTCGAGATCGAATTCCGCCTGACCTCGGTGCTGAAGAAGGAAATCGAGGACGGCGCCATGTTCGATCTCGCGTTATTGCCCCGTCCGGAGCTCGAAGAATTGGTGCAGGCCGGTAAAATCGCGGAAGGCGCCACCGCCGACGTCACGCGTTCCGCTGTCGGGCTCGCGGTCCGCGCCGGTGCGCCAGAGCCCGATATTGGCACGGTCGCGGCGTTCACGCGCGCGCTCCTTGACGCCAAATCGATCGCCTATAGCGACGGCCCAAGCGGCGCCTACATCGCGGGCCTTCTCGGCCAACTCGGCATTGCCGAGGACATGAAGCGCAAAACCAGGCTGACGAGTGGGCCGGTGGCCGAACTGGTCGCCGCGGGCGAGGCCGAAATCGGCCTCCAGCAAATCGTCGCGATCCTGCCGGTCAAGGGCGCCGAACTGGTCGGTGCGCTGCCTGCGGAATTGCAGAACGTCATTATATATGCCGCAGGCCTCGCCGCCGGCACGCGCGAACCCGCGGCGGCGCGGGGTTTCGTTGCCTTTACCAAGACGCCGCAGGCCGAGCGGCTCATACGGTTAAAGGGCATGGAGCCTGGCTGATCGGGCGCCGACAGCGCAGATGTGCTTGCGCCATCGGGCTTTTGTGCCCATATGCGCTTGACTTGCCGCGGTTACGCCGATACATACCGCCCACTTTTCGGCAGGCGGTGAGCTTCGCTAGTCGGAACGGCCTGCCGGGTCCCCATAAGCTGTTGAAAGTAGTCGCTTTCTTGGCGCTTTCGAGCTGGTTGGATCCGGCGTGACGCCTCGACCAAGGAAGCTCAAACGCTGCCGCTGACTTCGCAAAGTCAGACTATCGGGTGCAAGACCGCGGTCGCCGCATCGTGGTCCTCTGCAAAGCCAAGCGCTCCTCCGCACGTTTTAAGCGGATGGCGCGATTTGGTTTTGCGCGAACGCATTTCTGCGGCGCGCGAACAGGCGCAACCCTGTTCTAGGAATTGAGTGGGGCGCGAGCCCCGAATTGGAGCCTGAACGAGCAATGCCGACGATTAACCAGCTCATTCGCAAGCCGCGGGTCGCGCAGCACGCGAAGAAGAAGGTCCCGGCTCTGCAGCAAAGCCCGCAAAAACGTGGCGTCTGCACGCGCGTCTATACGACGACGCCGAAGAAGCCGAATTCGGCGCTGCGCAAGGTCGCCAAGGTCCGGCTGACCAACGGCTTCGAAGTGATCGGTTACATCCCGGGTGAGGGTCATAACCTGCAGGAGCACTCGGTGGTCATGATCCGCGGCGGCCGCGTCAAGGACCTGCCCGGCGTGCGCTACCACATCCTGCGCGGCGTGCTCGACACCCAGGGCGTCAAAAACCGCAAACAGCGCCGGTCGAAATACGGCGCGAAACGTCCGAAGTAAGGAAACAACGAGATGTCCCGCCGCCATAAGGCAGACAAACGCGAAATCCTCCCGGACCCGAAATTCGGGAACGTCGTGGTCACGAAGTTCATGAACTCCGTCATGCATGCCGGCAAGAAGTCGGCCGCGGAGACGATCGTGTACGGCGCGTTCGAGATGATCGAAGGCAAGACGCGCGGCAATCCGGTCAGTGTATTCCAGCAGGCGCTCGACAATGTCATGCCGTCGATCGAGGTCCGCTCGCGGCGCGTCGGCGGCGCCACCTATCAGGTGCCGGTCGAAGTGCGTACCTCGCGGCGCCAGGCGCTCGGCATCCGCTGGATCATTACGGCAGCGCGCGAGCGTAACGAGAAAACCATGACGGAGCGGCTCTCGGCGGAGCTGCTCGATGCGTCGAATAACAGGGGGAACGCCGTCAAGAAGCGCGAAGACACGCACCGGATGGCGGAAGCCAACCGTGCATTTTCGCACTATCGCTGGTGAAGCCAAGAGAGCGCGCAAGAGACAGCGAAGGATAAATCCCCATGCCCCGCACAAATCCGATCGAGGACTATCGCAACTTCGGCATCATGGCTCACATCGATGCCGGCAAGACCACGACGACCGAGCGCGTCCTCTATTACACCGGCAAGAGTCACAAGATCGGCGAGGTGCACGAAGGCGCCGCGACCATGGATTGGATGGAGCAGGAACAGGAGCGCGGCATCACGATCACGTCGGCCGCGACGACTGCTCAGTGGAACGGCAAGCGCCTCAACATTATCGACACGCCCGGCCACGTCGATTTCACCATCGAAGTGGAGCGTTCGCTGCGCGTCCTCGACGGCGCGGTATGCGTGCTCGATTCCAATCAGGGCGTTGAGCCGCAGACCGAGACGGTGTGGCGTCAAGGCGACCGCTACAACGTTCCGCGCATCGTCTTCTGCAACAAGATGGATAAAATCGGCGCCGACTTCTTTCAGTGCCTGAAAGACATCGTCGACCGCCTTGGCGCCAAGCCCGTGGCGATCCAGTTGCCGATCGGCGCCGAGAACAACTTCAAGGGCGTGATCGACCTCGTCCGCATGGTCGGCGTTGTGTGGGAAGAAGAGAGCCTCGGCGCGAAATATAAGGACATCGAAATTCCGGCCGATCTGTTGGATCAGGCCAAGGAATATCGCGAGAAGATGATCGAAGCCGCCGTCGAGTTCGATGATGATGCGATGACGGCCTATCTCGATGGCAAAGAACCCGATGTCGCTACGCTCAAGCGCCTGATTCGTAAGGCGACCCTTGAAGGCAAGTTCTTCCCGGTATTTTGCGGCTCCGCGTTCAAGAACAAGGGCGTTCAGCCGCTCCTCGATGCCGTCGTCGACTATCTGCCGTCTCCGGTCGACGTGCCACCCGTGAAGGGCGTCGATCTCAAAGGCAACGAGGTCGAGCGCAAATCTTCGGACGACGAGCCGCTGGCGATGCTCGCATTCAAGATAATGGACGATCCGTTCGTGGGTACCATCACGTTCTGCCGCATCTACTCGGGCAAACTCGAGACCGGTACCGGCGTGATGAATTCCACCAAGGATCGCAAGGAGCGCGTCGGCCGCATGCTGTTGATGCATGCGAACAACCGCGAAGACATCAAGGAGGCCTATGCCGGCGATATCGTCGCGCTGGCCGGGCTGAAAGAGGTACGCACCGGCGACACGCTGTGCGATCCTCAGAAGTCCGTAATCCTTGAAAAGATGGACTTTCCCGAACCGGTCATCGAGATCGCGATCGAGCCGAAATCAAAGGCTGACCAGGAAAAGCTCGGCGTGGCCTTGGCCAAGCTGGTGGCCGAGGATCCGTCCTTCCGCGTCCACACCGATCAGGAATCCGGTCAGACCATCATTAAGGGCATGGGCGAGCTACATCTCGACATCAAGGTCGATATCTTGAGGCGCACCTACAAGGTCGACGCCAATATCGGCGCCCCGCAGGTCGCCTACCGCGAGAAAATCACCCGGTCGGCGACTGTCGACTTTACCCATAAGAAGCAGACCGGCGGCCACGGCCAATATGCGAAGATCAAGATTGTGGCCGAGCCGGCCGAGGCAGGCGCCGGTTTTGTATTCGAGAACGAGATTGTCGGCGGCTCGGTGCCGAAGGAATTCATCCCCGCCGTCGAGAAGGGTCTCGAAGGCGTGATGGGTTCCGGCGTGCTCGCCGGCTTCCCGGTTGTCGACACCAAGGTCTCGCTGGTCGATGGCGACTCGCATGACGTCGATTCGTCGGCGATGGCCTTCGAAATCTGCGCGCGGGGTGCCATGCGCGAGGCGCTGCAAAAGGGCGGCCCCGTGCTGCTCGAGCCGGTCATGAAGGTCGAAGTGGTGACTCCGGAGGACTATACCGGGTCGGTCATCGGCGACCTTAATTCGCGCCGCGGCCAAATTCAGGGTCAGGACATGCGCGGCAACGCCAACGTCATTTCGGCGATGGTCCCGCTCGCCAACATGTTCTCTTACGTCAACAACCTACGCTCCATGTCTCAGGGGCGCGCCACGTTCACGATGCAATTCGATCACTACGCAGAAGTGCCCAAGGCAATCGCCGAGGAAGTCCAGGCGAAGTTCGCCTAACACATAGTCAAACGGATTAAGCAGGAGCCGGAACGGAGAGTCCCATGGCTAAGGAAAAATTCAACCGTACCAAACCGCATTGCAATATCGGAACGATCGGCCACGTCGATCACGGCAAGACGTCGCTCACGGCGGCGATCACCAAGGTATTGGCGGAAAAGGGTCAGGCGACTTTCACCGCTTACGATCAGATCGACAAGGCGCCGGAAGAGAAGGCGCGCGGCATCACGATTGCGACCGCGCATGTCGAGTACGAGACCGATAAGCGTCACTACGCGCACGTCGACTGCCCAGGCCACGCCGACTATGTGAAGAACATGATCACCGGCGCCGCCCAGATGGACGGCGCAATCCTGGTGGTGAGCGCCGCCGACGGCCCGATGCCGCAGACCCGCGAGCACATCCTGCTCGCCCGCCAGGTCGGCGTGCCGGCGCTGGTCGTGTTCCTCAACAAGGTCGACATGGTCGATGATCCGGAACTCCTCGAGCTCGTCGAGCTCGAGGTCCGCGAGCTTCTGTCCAAGTACAATTTCCCTGGCGACAAGATTCCGGTCGTCAAAGGCTCGGCGCTGATGGCGCTCGAGGGCAAGGATCCAAAGCTTGGCCATGACGCGATCCTGGAGCTGATGAAGGCGGTCGACGCTAGCATCCCGCAGCCGGAGCGCCCGAAGGATCAGCCGTTCCTGATGCCGGTCGAAGACGTGTTCTCGATCTCCGGCCGCGGCACGGTCTGCACCGGCCGTATCGAGCGCGGCATCATCAAGGTCGGCGAGGAAGTCGAGATCGTCGGCATCAAGCCGACGACCAAGACCACCGTCACCGGCGTCGAAATGTTCAGGAAGCTGCTCGATCAGGGCGAGGCCGGCGACAATGTCGGCTGCCTGTTGCGCGGCACTAAACGCGAGGAGATCGAACGCGGCCAGGTGTTGTGCAAGCCGGGCTCGGTGAAGCCGCACACCAAGTTCAAGGCCGAGGCCTATATCCTCACCAAGGAAGAGGGTGGCCGCCACACGCCGTTCTTCACCAACTACCGTCCGCAGTTCTATTTCCGCACCACCGACGTGACCGGTGTGGTGACGCTGCCGGCCGGCACCGAGATGGTGATGCCCGGCGACAATATCGCCATGGAAGTGACGCTGATCGTGCCGATCGCCATGGAGGAGAAACTGCGCTTTGCCATTCGCGAAGGCGGCCGCACTGTCGGCGCCGGCGTGGTGGCGAGCATCATCGAGTAAGGATCAACGTATCGTCATGGCCGGGCTTCGTCCCGGCCATCACGGTCTAAATACGCACCGCGGTGCAAGGTAATTCGGGATTGCCGGATCAAGCCCGGCGACGACGAGGCAAAGAGACGGGACCATGAACGGCCAGAACATAAGAATTCGGCTCAAGGCGTTCGATCACCGCATCCTCGATGCGTCGACGCGCGAGATCGTCAATACGGCGAAGCGCACCGGCGCGCAGGTGCGCGGACCCATTCCGCTGCCGACCAAGATCGAGAAATTCACGGTCAACCGCTCGCCGCACGTCGACAAGAAGAGCCGGGAACAGTTCGAAATGCGCACGCACAAGCGTCTGCTCGACATCGTCGATCCGACGCCGCAAACGGTCGATGCGCTGATGAAGCTCGATCTGGCCGCCGGCGTCGACGTCGAGATCAAGCTCTAAGGTTTGGAGAAGAGAGAAATGCGTTCCGGGGTTCTTGCCCAAAAGGTCGGGATGACGCGTCTCTTCACCGAGACCGGCGAGCATGTGCCGGTGACGGTGTTGCGGCTCGGCAATTGCCAGGTGGTTGGCCACCGCACCAAAGAAAAGAACGGCTATGTCGCGCTGCAGCTCGGCGCCGGCCAGCGCAAAGTGCAGACGACGACCAAGGCCGATCGCGGCCACTTCGCCGTCGCCAAAGTCGAGCCCAAGCGCAAGCTTGCCGAGTTCCGCGTCGACGATGACGCGCTGATCCCGATCGGCGCCGAAATCACGGCCGACCATTTCGTCGTCGGGCAGTTCGTCGACGTCACCGGCACATCGACCGGCAAGGGTTTCGCCGGCGGCATGAAGCGCTGGAATTTCGCAGGACTCCGCGCCAGCCACGGCGTATCGATCTCGCACCGCTCGATTGGTTCGACCGGCGGCCGTCAGGATCCCGGCAGGACGTTCAAGAACAAGAAGATGCCCGGGCATCTCGGCGTCGATCGGGTGACCACGCTCAATCTCAAAGTCCGCCAGACCGATGTCGCGCGCGGCCTGATCCTGGTCGAAGGGGCCGTGCCCGGCGTCAAAGGCGGCTGGATCACGGTACGTGACTCGGTGAAGAAAAAGGCGCCGAAGGACCTGCCCAAGCCCGGCAAGTTCAAGCTCGTCGACAATGAATCGACGGCGCCCATCGCTGTCGGTCAGGAATCAGCAGGCGGCCTGGATGCGCCCGCGAGCCAAGCTGCGCCTGCGAGCCAAAATGCGCCTGCGAGCCAAGGGGAGGGCGCGTGATGGAACTCAAAGTCACCTCCCTTGACGGCAAAGCCGCCGGCTCGGTTACGTTGTCCGACGCCATTTTCGGGCTCGAGCCGCGCAAGGACATTATCCATCGCTGCGTGCTGTGGCAGCTCGCCAAGCGTCAGCGCGGCACCCACGAAGTGCAGAACCGCGCCGATGTCCACCGCACCGGCAAGAAGATGTACCGGCAGAAAGGCACCGGCTCCGCTCGTCACGGCTCGGCCCGCGTCAATCTGTTCCGCGGCGGTGGCCGTTCGTTCGGCCCGCATACCCGCAGCCATGAGATCGGCTTGCCCAAGAAGGTCCGCGCGCTGGCACTGCGTCACGCTTTGTCGGCGAAAGCCAAGGACGGCGGCATTCTGGTCATCGATGCGCTCTCCGTGAAGGAAGCCAAGACCAAGGCGCTGCGCGGACATTTTGACAAGCTTGGTGTTTCGAACGCCCTCTTCATCGACGGTGCCGAAGTTTCAGCCGATGTCCGCACCGCGGCGCGCAATATCCCGAATATCGACGTGCTGCCGGTCGCCGGCATCAATGTCTACGACATCATGCGGCGGCATAAGCTCGTTCTGACGCGGGCCGCCGTCGATGCACTGGAGGCGCGATTCAAATGACGACCACCGATCCGCGCCTCTACGACGTCATCGTCGCGCCGCTCATCACCGAAAAGGCGACCAACGCGTCCGAGTTCAACAAGGTCGTGTTCAAGGTCGCCATGACCGCGACCAAGCCGCAAATCAAGGAAGCGGTCGAAAAGCTGTTCGACGTGAAGGTGAAGAGCGTGAACACGCTGCGCCGCCGCGGCAAATGGAAAGTTTTCAAGGGCCGTTTGGGCCAGCAGTCCGACACCAAGCGCGCGATCGTGACCCTCGAAGAGGGCCAATCGATCGACGTCACCACGGGACTGTAAGGAGCGGGCGATGGCACTCAAAAGTTACAATCCGACCACGCCCGGTCAGCGCCAATTGGTGCTGGTCAACCGCACCGGTTTGCACGCCGGCAAGCCGGTCAAGGCGCTCACCGAGGGCAAGAACTCGACCGGCGGCCGCAACAATAACGGCCACATCACCTCGCGCTATCGCGGCGGCGGCCACAAGCAGGCCTACCGCAAGATCGACTTCAAGCGCCGGAAGTTCGATATCCCGGCCAAGGTCGAGCGGATCGAATACGATCCGAACCGCACCGCTTTCATCGCACTGGTCAAATACGAGGACGGCGAGCTCGCTTACATTTTGGCGCCGCAGCGGCTGTCGGTCGGCGATTCGATCGTCGCCGGCGAGCATGTCGACGTGAAGCCGGGCAATGCCATGCCGATCGCCAGCGTTCCGGTCGGCACCATCGTCCACAATATCGAGATCAAGATCGGCAAGGGCGGGCAGGTCGCGCGCTCAGCCGGCGCCTATGCGCAGATCGTCGGCCGCGACGGCGAATACGTGATCCTGCGGCTCAATTCGGGCGAGCAGCGCCTGGTGCACGGCCGCTGCATCGCCAGCGTCGGCGCGGTGTCGAACCCCGACAACATGAACGTGTCGATCGGCAAAGCCGGCCGCAACCGGTGGATGGGATGGCGCGGCCATGTGCGCGGCGAGACGATGAACCCGGTCGATCACCCGCACGGCGGCCGCACCCGCGGCGGCCGGCATCCGGTGACGCCGTGGGGCAAGCCGACCAAGGGCATGAAGACGCGCAAGAACAAGTCGACGGCGAAGTTCATCATGGTGGATCGCCGCGCCCGCAAGAAGAAGAGCTAGGAGCGATCATGACGCGTTCAGTCTGGAAGGGTCCGTTTGTCGACGGTTATCTGCTGAAAAAGGCGGATGCCGCGCGCTCGTCCGGGCGTCACGACTTGATCCGCATCTGGTCGCGGCGCTCGACCATTCTGCCGCAATTCGTCGGCCTGACGTTCGGCGTCTACAACGGGCAGAAGCACGTCCCGGTGATCGTCACCGAGGAAATGGTCGGTCATAAGTTCGGCGAATTCGCGCCAACCCGTTCGTTCTACGGCCATTCGTCGGATCGTAAGGCCAAGCGGGCCGCAGGTCCCGCCGCCGCCGCCCCCGCAGTCGCCGCTCCTGCGGCGTCCGGCTCGTAAGGCTTGAGGAGGCGTAGATGAGCAAGAGAAAACGCGACCGCGACCTCGCCGAGAACGAGGCCAAGGCCGTCGCGCGCACGCTGCGGATCAGCCCGCAGAAGCTGAACCTTCTGGCTCAGCTCATTCGCGGCAAGAAGGTCGCAACCGCGCTCGCCGAGCTCGAATTCTCGCGCAAGCGCATCGCGCGCGACGTGCGCAAGTGTCTGGAATCCGCGATTGCGAACGCGGAAAACAATCATGACCTCGACGTCGACGATCTGGTCGTCGCCGAGGCCCATGTCGGCAAGGCACTGGTGATGAAGCGGCATTCGCCGCGCGCCCGCGGCCGGTCCGGCGCGATTTTAAAGCCGTTCTCGCACCTCACCATTGTGGTGCGCGAAGTCGAAGCGCAGGCGCAGGCCTAGAGAGCGGTCAGGAGAAGAAAATGGGTCAGAAGGTCAATCCAATCGGGCTTCGGCTTGGCATCAACCGCACCTGGGATTCGCGCTGGTATGCCGGCAAGGCCAGCTACGGTTCGCTGCTGCACGAGGATATGAAAATCCGCAAAGTGCTCCTCACCGAGCTCAAGCAGGCGGCGGTGTCCAAGATCGTGATCGAACGACCGCACAAGAAGTGCCGCGTCACCATCCATTCGGCGCGCCCCGGCGTCGTCATTGGCAAGAAGGGCGCCGACATCGAGAAGCTGCGCCGGAAGGTTGCGGCCCTGACCGATAGCGACGTTGTCATCAACATCGTCGAGATCCGCAAGCCCGAACTCGACGCGCAACTGGTCGCCGAATCGATCGCGCAGCAGCTTGAGCGCCGCGTCGCCTTCCGCCGCGCCATGAAGCGCGCCGTGCAATCGGCCATGCGGCTTGGCGCCGGCGGCATCCGCATCAACTGCTCGGGCCGTCTCGGCGGCGCCGAAATCGCCCGCATGGAGTGGTATCGCGAGGGCCGCGTGCCGCTGCACACGCTGCGCGCCGACGTCGATTACGGCGTCGCCACCGCGTTCACGACTTACGGCACCTGCGGCGTGAAGGTCTGGATCTTCAAGGGCGAGATCATGGAACACGACCCGATGGCGCAAGATAAGCGCATGGCCGAAGGCGATGTCGGACGGCCGCGCCGGGATGCGGCGTAACGGGCGAATGAAGAAGAAGGCTTAAAGCCATGATGCAACCGAAACGAACGAAATTCCGCAAGGCGCACAAGGGGCGCATCAAAGGCGTCGCCACGAGTGCGGTCGACCTTGCCTTCGGCCAGTTCGGCCTCAAGGCGATGGAGCCGGAGCGGGTCACCGCGCGCCAGATCGAGGCGGCGCGGCGGGCGCTGACGCGGCACATGAAGCGCGCCGGCCGGGTTTGGATTCGCATGTTTCCGGACGTGCCGGTGTCGAAGAAGCCGCTCGAAGTTCGCATGGGTTCGGGCAAGGGCGCGCCGGAATTGTGGGTCGCCCGCGTGAAGCCGGGCCGGATTATGTTTGAGATCGACGGTGTTCCAGTGCAGGTCGCCAAGGAAGCGCTGGCGCTTGCCGCCGCCAAATTGCCGATCAAGACGCGGTTCATCGAACGGATCAACGAGTAGGGTCATGAAACCGGCCGATATCAGAGCGATGACGATTGATCAGATCGACGACGAAGTACTCAAGCTGAAGAAGGAGCACTTCAACCTGCGTTTCCAGCGCGCCAGCGGTCAGTTGGAAAACACCGCGCGCGTGCGCGAAGTGCGCCGCGATATCGCGCGGCTCAAGACGATCGCACGCAACAAGCGCCCAGCGTCGCCAAGTTCTGTCGCGACGAAGAGTTAAGAGGACCAAAATGCCGAAGCGTACCCTCCAGGGCGTCGTGGTGAGCGACAAGCAAGCAAAGACGCTGGTTGTCAAAGTCGAGCGCCGTTACACCCATCCGCTGTTCAAGAAGACGGTGCGCAGCTCGAAGAAGTATTACGCGCACGACGAGAAGAACGAATTCAAAGTCGGCGACATCGTGTGGATCGAAGAGCACCGTCCGATCTCCAAGCTCAAGCGTTGGGCCGTGGTGCGGGGCGAGAAGAAGAAAGCGTCGTGAACGTCATGGAATCCAACAAGTGGGGTAACCCATGATCCAGATGCAAACCAATCTCGATGTGGCGGATAATTCCGGCGCACGTCGTGTCATGTGCATCAAGGTGCTTGGCGGCAGTAAGCGCAAATACGCCACCATCGGTGACGTCATCGTCGTGTCGGTGAAGGAAGCGATTCCGCGCGGCCGCGTCAAAAAAGGCGACGTGATGAAGGCGGTGATCGTGCGTATCGCCAAAGACATCAAGCGCGCGGATGGTTCGGTGATCCGTTTCGACCGCAACGCCGCGGTGCTGATCAACCCCCAGATGGAGCCGGTCGGCACGCGCATCTTCGGCCCGGTGCCGCGCGAGCTGCGGGCGAAGAACCATATGAAGATCATCTCGCTTGCCCCCGAGGTGCTGTAATGGCGGCAAAGATCAAGAAGGGCGATACCGTGATCGTGATCGCGGGACGCGACAAGGGCAAAAGCGGCGAAGTGATCGAGATGCGCCGCGATGAAAGCCGCGCGCTGGTGCGCGGGATCAATATGGTCAAGCGGCATCAGCGCCAGAGCGCGACGCAGGAAGGCGGCATCATCTCCAAAGAGGGGCCGATCCACCTGTCGAACGTGGCGCTGACCGATCCGAAGGACGGCAAGCCGACGCGCGTCGGATTCAAAATCGTGGGCAAAGGCGAGGAGCGCAAGAAAGTGCGCGTCGCCAAGCGCTCGGGAGTCGAGATCGATGGCTGATACGGACGAGAAAAAGGCCAAGGGCCAAGGCAAGCCGGCCAAAGGCGGCCCGGACAAGGGCAAGCCGGAACAGTCGGCGCGGCCGCAGAGCGCCGAGCAGATGGCCAAGGCCGGCAAGGACGACAAGAAGGCGGCGAAGCAGGCGCGGGCCGACAAGGCTGTGGCGAGCGGCAAGCCGGCTGCGCCGCGCGCGCCCGAAGAGCGCGTGCCGGCGCGGCTTAAGGTTCAGTTCGACGAGACGATCCGCAAAAAGCTCGCCGAGCAGTTCAGCTTCAAGAACCGCTTCCAGGTTCCGGAGCTCGACAAGGTCGTCATCAATATGGGCATTGGCGAAGGCGTCGCCGACCGTAAGAAGGTCGATAACGCGGCGGCTGACCTGGCGATGATCGCCGGTCAGAAGCCGATCATCACCAAGTCGCGCAAATCGATCGCCACCTACAAGCTGCGCGATGGCCAGGCGATCGGCTGCAAGGTGACACTGCGCAAAGCGCGCATGTACGAGTTTCTCGACCGCCTGATCAACATCGCGCTGCCGCGCGTGCGCGATTTCCGCGGGCTCAATCCGAAGAGCTTCGACGGTCGCGGCAACTATTCGCTCGGCATCAAGGAACACATCGTGTTCCCCGAAATCGACTACGACAAAGTCGCCGACGTGTGGGGCATGGACATCACCGTTTGCACCACCGCGGGCAATGACGAAGAGGCCCGCGCGTTGTTGGCGGCATTCAATTTTCCGTTCCGGCAGTGAGGCCGTAAGGACCTCAGACGCGGAACATTAGGAGCACGAAATGGCGAAGAAGAGCTCGATCGAGAAGAACAACCGGCGGCGCCGGATGTCAAAGAAGTTTTCCGGCCGGCGGGCGCGGTTGAAAGAGATCGTGCAGGACAAGACGAAGCCGGTCGAAGAGCGCTTCGCCGCGACCCTAAAGCTTGCCGAACTGCCGCGTAACTCGTCCGCTACCCGCATTCGCAACCGCTGCGAATTGACCGGCCGCCCGCGCGCCTTCTACCGCAAGCATAAATTGTCGCGCATCGCGCTGCGGGAACTCGGCTCGAAAGGGCTGATCCCGGGCCTCGTGAAGTCGAGCTGGTAAGGAGGATCGCACCATGCCCATGAACGATCCGGTTGGCGATCTGTTGACCCGCATTCGTAATGCGCAGATGCGCAACAAGTCGAAGGTCACGAGCCCGAGCTCGAAGCTGCGCGAAAGCCTGCTCGAAGTGCTCAAGAACGAAGGCTATATCCGCGGCTACGCCGTGGTCGAGAAAGACGGCCGCTCGGAGATCGAGATCGAGCTGAAATATTTCGACGGCGAGCCGGTGATCCGCGAGATCGAGCGGGTGTCGAAGCCCGGCCGCCGCGTCTATACCTCGGTCAAGAACATGCCGCGGATCAATAACGGTCTCGGCGTGACCATCGTTTCGACGCCGAAAGGCGTCATGGCCGACCACGATGCCCGCGACGCCAATGTCGGCGGCGAAATCCTGTGCACGGTGTTCTAATGTCTCGTATCGGCAAAAAACCAATCGCGGTGCCTTCGGGTGTGACCGCCAATGTCGAGGGCCAGACCGTCAAGGTGAAGGGGCCGAAGGGCGCGCTGTCGGTGGCGCTGCACGATGACGTTGCGGTCAAGCTCGAGAGCGGCCAGATCAAGGTCGATCCGCGTTTTGAAACCAAGCGCGCGCGCTCGCAATGGGGCACGTCGCGGACGCTGATCGCCAATCTGATTTCGGGCGTCACCAAGGGCTTCGAGCAGCGGCTCGAGATCAACGGCGTCGGCTACCGCGCCGCGGTGCAGGGCAAGAACCTGCAAATCGCGCTCGGCTACAGCCACGACATCGTCTATCCGATCCCGGAAGGCATCACGATCGCGACGCCGCGTCCGATCGAAATCGTGATCACCGGCAGTGACCGCCAGAAGGTCGGCCAGGTCGCCGCCGAGATCCGCGAATATCGCCCGCCGGAGCCCTACAAAGGCAAAGGCATCAAATATTCCGACGAGCGCATCTTCCGCAAGGAAGGCAAGAAGAAGTAACGGAGCCCGCGATGACCAAACTCAGCGACAGGATCATGCGGCGCAAGGGACGCGTGCGCGGCGCATTGCGCATGGCGGCGGGCACGCGCAAGCGGTTGTCCGTGCATCGCTCGTCTAAGCACATCTACGCGCAAGTGATCGACGACGAAGAGGGCGTGACGATTGTCTCGGCCTCGTCGATCGAGAAGGCGCAGCGCGAGGGTCTGAAGACCGGCGCCAGCGTCGACGCGGCGAAGGCGGTCGGCAAGCTCGTCGCCGAGCGCGCGAAGGAAAAGGGCGTCAAGGACGTGATTTTCGACCGCGGCGGCTATCTGTATCACGGCCGGGTCAAGGCCCTCGCCGAAGCCGCCCGCGAAGGCGGGCTGAATTTCTGATTCATTGGATCGACAACAAGGCACACGAATATGGCACGTGAATCACGCGAGCGAAGACACGAAGAGCGCGACAGCGAGTTCGTCGACAAGCTCGTGCACATCAATCGCGTCGCCAAGGTGGTGAAGGGCGGCC
>Ga0209448_10000359_pt1 | contig 15703 bp, 19 predicted proteins | sample BogFormECP14_OM2_FD_188245 | JGI IMG/M metagenome (GOLD analysis project Ga0209448, IMG submission 188245) | Bog forest soil microbial communities from Calvert Island, British Columbia, Canada - ECP14_OM2 (SPAdes) (version 2) | ecosystem: Environmental > Aquatic > Freshwater > Wetlands > Bog ... | reverse complement strand
CTTCGGCGGGCGTTTGACTGAAGTTGATCTTCAACATGCTGTTTTCCTCGAACCTTGTATGTAAAAATCGCAACTGCGATTCCGTTGTGGCTCTCATTTTGTTTTCGAATCCTCAGCGATGTTCGTGCACTTCGTTCTTGTACTTCTGCTGGAGTTCGCGTTCCGCTTCCAGCCAGTCGTTCAAGTCGCAACCGTGAATTCCCCCGCGTTCAACGTGAATTTCAAACGCTCGCTTGCGGATTTCCGCCGGGGATGGCCCGTTCTTCTGTTCGTCTTCTGGAACCCCTGGTGGAACGACGCGCCCTCGCGTGTTCCAGGGATCGGTGAGCAAATTTTGCGATTTCATAGTTCCTCCTCCTTTTCAAAAAAGTCTTGCTTTAATGAGGTTTTCTGCCTGAGTGATCATCTGGGCTGAGGATCAGAAAAATCAGAACGCTTGCTGCGGCAATCAAGAGCACCAAAACCATGGGAACTCCTTTGCGCGAGTCCTAAACTTCATGCACAGGCCAGGCGATTTTGCGAGGTGCGGCCACCGAGATCAGGTCCTATCCGGCATCGCAGCGATTCGGCTAGACTCCTTCTCGCGCGGAACAAGCGAGTTTTAACGGCGGACACCGAGAGACCCATGTGTTGGGCCGTCTCCTGGGTCGTTAACTCTCCTAGTTCCTGCAACTCGATGGCTCGCTGCATTCCAGGACTCAACTCCCCCACTGCCGCGGACAAGATTCGTGCGCGCTCGCCTTGCAAATAGCTGGCTTCAGGATCTGGACTGGCATCGGCGATCTGGAGGGCGGGCGTTGTTCCTTCGTCGCGGCTGGAATCATCGAGCGGGAGCTCGCGCAGCGCACGGCGTTTACGTAGCAACACCAGGGCGTTGTTGATAGCAATGCTGGTCAACCACGTGGAGAACGAGGATCTACCTTCGAAGCCCAGCAAGTGGATGAACGCTCTTTGGAAAGTCTGTTGGACAATGTCTTCGGCGTCTTCCCGACTCCGTGTGTAGCGGAGCGCAAGCCCAAAAATCCTTTGCCGATGGCGCTTGACGATGGTTTCAAATGCCAGGTCATCTCCACCCTTGGCGGAAGCGACCAGTTCTTCGTCCCTGGCTGAGAGTTGAGAGGAATCGACGGTCACGCCTAGTTCGTCAATCGCCTTCAATAGTCGACGGTCCATGGTGCTTCTCCTGGGTACCTTTCGAATGGGCCCCTGAGGCAACCAACATTACGTGTCTGTACTAGCTTGGACTAAGGGCAAGGATTACGCCAAACCTGCGGAGCCGTAAGTCATGGAATTTCAGAGGAACACAGACCAGCAGTTGAATCTGTCGAACCTAGGCGGCGTTGAAACTGTTGAAGACGTCGAAGATGTCGAAGAGCCCGAACCGCCGTGTGGCGCGCCTGCCGACCAAGCGCGTTCCGTCAATCCAACCGCTCCATTCTTTGCTTTCGGTTTTCAATGTTTTCAATAATTTCGGGGAATTTGCTTCTCGCTCGAAGTAACCCCCGAGACCGCAATTGCATAGGGTTCTGGAACAGTAAAAAACCAGGTTTTTCATGAATTCTTTCGTCTAGCGGTAAATGTAAATAGGGGTTCACTCCATCAATCCCAATCGTATCGCCACGTAACGGATCGCTTCCGAGTGCCGTAATCCGTTTAGGATCGATCCCGAGCACGGAGATCACTTCCTACTAGCCGACTTCACAGGACTAAATCTGTCGTGGAAGCCGGATAGCTTCCGGTTAGCCGACAATTCGGGACTTGGGCGTCGTAAATTCTGTTTCGGCCGTCGCCTCTCCTTGACATCACCATGCTTCTTATGTATTGTTGAGTATGCACTCAGTAATAGAGAAGCTCTGTGGCCCGTCCTAAAAGCGAAGACAAACGAAATGCGATTCTCGACGCCGCGACCCGCATATTTGCGGAGCGCGGTCTTACTGCTGCGCCAACCTCAGAGATATCAAAACAAGCTGGCGTCGCCGAGGGAACGCTGTTTACGTACTTCAAGACTAAGGATGATCTGATCAATGCCCTTTACCGGGAGATCAAGCTGGAACTCGCAGACGCCATGATGTCGGATTTTCCCAGGAAGAAGAAAGTTGGTACCAGGCTGCGACATGTTTGGGATCGCTGGGTAAATTGGGGCATTGCGAATCTCAACCAGCGCAAGGTGTTGGCGCAACTAACGGTTTCGGAGGTGCTCACCAATGAGTCCAGAGACGCCGGCAGCGCGCCGTTCCTCGAGTTCCAGATCATGATTCGTGACGCGATTGAGCAGCGGGTCTTTCGGAATGATGTTCCGGTGGAACTGATCTCGAAGTCGTTAGCAGCCTTGGTAGAGGCGACGATAGACCTTACGATGTCAAACCGATCCAAGGCGAAACACTACCGAGATAGCGGCTTTCAAATGTTTTGGTCCGGTGTAACCAAGTAACGACAAGGTGCATCTAATAAATGAGTGAGTAATCACAACATTTAGCCGAGAAGAATGGAGGATATTGCGATGGCAAAGGTCTGGTTGATTACCGGAAGCGGAAACGGATTGGGGCGGGACATCGCCGAGGCGGCACTGGCCGCAGGTGACTGCGTGGTGGCCGGAGCGCGTCGGACGGAAGAACTGGCACCCCTGGTGGCGCAGTATGCCGAGTGGGTGAAGCCAGTCAGGCTGGAAGTGCGCGATGAGGCAGCAGCAAAGGCCGCCGTGCAGTTGGCGGTGGATACATTCGGGCGGCTGGACGTTCTGGTGAATAACGCAGGCTATGGGCAGTTTGCACCGTTCGAGCAGATGAGTGCGGAGGATTTCCAGGCGATCGTGGACACATGCTTTTACGGCGTGGTGTACACAACACGCGCCGCCGTGCCGGTGATGCGTAAGCAGAAAAGCGGGCACATCTTTCAGGTGTCTTCGACCGGTGGCCGCCGCGCGGTTCCGGGCAATACGCCGTATCACGCGGCCAAGTGGGCGGTGGGCGGTTTCAGCGACTCCCTGGCGATGGAAGTCGCGCCCTTCGGAGTCAAGGTCTGCACACTGGAGCCGGGAGGCATTCGGACCAACTGGGCACGGCGCGCCGGTCAGAATGCGCCGGACCTACTGCCCGGGTACGAGGCAACGGTCGGTTCGTTCCTCAAGATATTGCGAGAGCTCGAAGGGCGTTCGGAAGGCGATCCGCGGAAAATCGCGGACGTAATTGTGCAACTGGCGAACAGCGACGAGGTGCCGGTGCGGCTGATTCTCGGCGTAGACGCGGAAAAGCGCGTGCAACAAGCGGAAGCTGCGCGTGCGGATGAGGCCGAGAAATGGCGGCATCTTACTGTTTCAACGGTTTTTGAAGATGGGCGCTTCGACAGCCAATTGTATATAGCAAAGAGCGGAATCAATTCCTGAGTTGCATGCAAGGAGGACGTTTATGAGGTACAGATTACTCGGCAAGAGCGGGCTGCGGGTTTCCGAAGCGTCACTAGGCACGATGACTTTCGGCGACGAGTGGGGATGGGGGTCACCAAAGGCTGAAGCGCAGAAAGTCTATGAGATCTACCGCGAGGCAGGCGGAAACTTTATTGACACGGCGAATTTCTACACTAATGGCACGAGCGAGAAATTCCTGGGTGAGTTCATGCAGGGCCATCGCGAGAGCGTCGTTCTAGCCACGAAGTACTCCAACGCCGCGCCAGGCAATGATCCGAATGCGGCGGGCAATCATCGCAAGAACATGATGCAAGCAGTGGAAGCCAGTTTGAAACGACTGCAAACCGACTACATCGACCTGTACTGGGTGCACATCTGGGACGGGATCACGCCTGTGGAAGAAGTCATGCGCGGTCTGGACGACTTGGTTCGCCAGGGCAAGGTTCTTTACGTCGGCATCTCGGACGCTCCCGCCTGGTGGGTCGCCCAGGCAAATACTTTGGCGGAGCTTCGAGGCTGGACAAAGTTTATCGGGCTGCAGCTCGAGTACAGCCTGATTGAGCGGACGGTCGAGCGCGAACTGATTCCCATGGCCAAAGCTTTGAACTTGGGGGTTCTGGCTTTCTCTCCCCTGGCGGGTGGATTTCTAACCGGAAAATATCACGGCGAAGGCAAGCCTGACGGCGGGCGGATGACCAATGAGGGAGTGAAAGCCTTCTATCCTGAGAGGGAACAACGCGCGGCGCTGATGATATCGGCGGTAAAGTCGGTTGCCGAACAAACCGGTCGCAGCATGGCGCAAGTCGCACTCGCCTGGTTGCGCTACCAAACCGTGCCAGTAATCCCGATCATTGGAGCGCGGAAGGTATCTCAACTCCAGGACAATCTCGCCAGTTTGGATATGGAACTCTCGGCCGAACAATTGAAATCCCTCGATGGAGCAAGCCGAATCGAACCTGGATTCCCTCAGAGTATTTACGACAGAGAAATGGTTCGTGCAATCAGGTATGGCGGCACGTGGGATCGCTTGCTAGTTTAGGGCGAAAGTTTCAGGTAGGACAACGCACGATAAAAGAGATCGTCCGGTGTGGCCGGGCACGCTAATTTTGAACGAATGAGTCAACGAACTTTTCTCACGATAACTGGAGTCATTTGAGATCGATCCTGAGTACGCGGCCTTCTCAGCGCTCAATCCCTTCTTCGAAATATCACAGCAGGGTTTGGCCGGCCTCGTGGACGGCGACTACTATTTCGACACCATTGCCAACGATGCGGTATTCGAGTTTCGATATATTTTCCCAGGCTGGCCCCAAACAGTGCATGGTCGCGAGGCGCTCGTAGCGCTCTACGCAGGCTACGGCAAGAGCATCGTCCTGCATGGCGCGGATGCGCTCGTCACTCACCGGTCGCAGGACCCGCGTGTCGTGATCATCGAATACGAGGTACACGGCAAGATAGTCGCCACTGCCGCCGCCTACGACAACCGGTTCATCTCTGTGGTTACCGTCGAAGACCGCAAGATCGTGCATTGGCGGGACTATATGGACTCGCTCGCGGCCATGACTGCGCTTAGCCAAGCATCTAGCGGCGCGGGAAAAAGTAGATAGCACAGGAGACTCGGAATTCCCGCGCGAATTTGTGCGACACTTGATGCAGGCGAATGTAAGGATGCGCTCTTCGTGACGCCAGACCGCTCATTGAACCCCGCCGAGTCACCAACCGCAAAACCGCAACCGGCACGCGAAAGCGACCGCCTGAAATTACTGCTGGACATCACGAACACTTTGGTTTCGAACCTGGAGCCTCGCGACCTCATTCGCGCGATTTCAACGAGCATTCGGCAGGTGATGCGCTGCGACGTCGTCGGAGTGTGGCTGCCAGATGCAGATCAGCGCCAGTTGCGCCAACGCGTCATGGACTTCCCGGAAAGCAAGGGATTCGCGACAGAGGACCTTGTGCAACCTGTCGAGGGGTCCTTAGTAGGCCGTGCATTCAAGACCGGTAAGGCTGCGATGCGAACACCAGCGGATTTCACGAACGATCCGACAACCACGGACGTAGCTCGCGGAGAAGGAATCCAGTCAGCTCTGGCGTTGCCGCTGATCATCCGAAACCGGACGCTCGGGGCTCTGGGGCTCGGGAGCCGGATCGAGAACGCATTCAGCCTCGAGGACGTTGATTTCCTGATGCGAGTCGCAGGGCAAGTGGCGATCGCGATCGAGAACGCGCTGGCCTATCGTGAGATCGCCGAATTAAAAGACAAGCTCGCACAGGAAAAGCTCTATTTGGAAGAGGAAATTCGTAGCACGTCGGATTTCGAAGGAATCATTGGGCAGAGCTCCGTGCTCCGGCAGGCGCTGCAACTGGCGGAAACGGTTGCCACGAGTGATTCGACCGTGCTTCTGCTGGGAGAAACAGGCACCGGTAAAGAACTCGTCGCGCGTGCTATTCATGAACGCAGCCGCCGCAATGCGCGAACATTTGTCGAACTAAACTGTGCTGCGATTCCCACTGGATTGCTCGAAAGTGAACTTTTTGGCCACGAACGAGGGGCGTTCACCGGCGCAGTCACACAGAAGATTGGACGATTAGAACTCGCCGATCAGGGCACGTTGTTTCTGGACGAAGTCGGCGATATTCCGCTGGAGCTCCAACCAAAACTCCTGCGCGTATTACAGGATCGACAATTCGAGCGCCTGGGAAGCACACGGACGAAGACAGTCGAGATTCGGCTGATAGCTGCGACCAATCGTGAGCTGGATCGGATGATTGAAGAAAAACAATTTCGAAGCGATCTCTACTACCGCCTGAATGTTTTTCCCATCCGCCTTCCTCCCCTGCGCGAGCGGCCGGAAGACATTCCCTTGTTGGTGCGATACTTCAGCCAAAAGTACGCGCGCCGAATGCAAAAGCGAATCGAAAACATTCCCGCGGCGGCCATGCGCAAGCTGGCGCGCTGGCATTGGCCCGGAAACGTCCGTGAACTTCAGAATATTGTTGAGCGCGCTGTCATCCTGACGCGCAGCAGCACCCTGGCGATCTCGGTACCCGAGTTGGCCAACAGCGGCGCGAACTTGGCTCCGGCGAAAGCCGGACACTTCGATGAACAAGATAGGATTGTGCGAATTCTACGGGAGACCAAGGGACGCGTGGGTGGTCCCAATGGTGCCGCGGCCCGCTTGGGACTTAAGCGGACTACCTTGCTCACCCGGATGAAAAAGATGGGCATCGATCCACGGAAGACGTCGTAAGCCTTGATCTGGGAATTCGAATGAAAGACAAAGGGTTCCGGTTTCATTCTCCACCGCAAGCGGTAATCGCTCTCCAAGAATGCTGAAAGGTCCTGCTCATTGCGTCTTGCAAACTTGAGACGGCGCGCAAAGACCACAACAGTAGGGCTCCCATGAACGCCTGCTGCAGGAGAAGCGCCACTTCGTCTTTCTTGAGTCTAGGATCAATTTCGCCGTACTCTTGGCCGATCTCGACAATCTGTGCGATCACGCGCCGCTCGTCTGAGGTCTTGCGGTCAAGCTGTCCGCGAACAGTTTCACTTCCCACAAACGATGATATGAAAGCGCGCGCTAGTTCAGGACTGCGGTGGTGGTCTTCGGCGATTTGTTCGAAAAGGTGACGGAGCACGGATTGGATTGAGCGCTGTCCCGTCATGGCTAACTCCAGCGCCTCGCGAACCCTACCCAAGCTGACGTCGACAATCGTGGCCAACAGATGGTTCTTACTCTCGAAGTAATTGAAGAAAGTCCCTTTGCCGACGTCAGCCGCTTCGGTGATGTCCTCGACCGTGACACGGGGTAAACCGCGCTCAGCAACAAGCTGCAGGGCGCATCGGAATAGACGAAGCCGAGTCTCGGCAGCTCGTCGGTTTCGGCGTCCGACAGAACTCGTTTCAAGAATCGAAAATACTCGAATGGGAGTCTTGCGCTTCATGATTTACAGACCTTCGAGTGGCAGGCTGAGCGCCAAATGATTTCGACCACAGTGATCGTTTAGTGCACTTCGACGAGCACGAGTGACACGTCGTCGAGCGGCGGGCCGTCGCGCCACTCAGCGACGCGATTGAGAATTCCTCGCTTCATTTCCCCGAACGGTAGAAGCGCTGCTTCGCGAACAAGGCTCTGCAATCCTTCGACTTTGAGCATTTCGCCGCGCGAGTCGAATGCGTCGGTGAGGCCATCTGTGTACAACACGATTCGGTCGCCAGACTCGAGCTCTCTGCAAAGTGTTGCGTCTGCGTCCACGGCATCCGGCAGCGTGCCCAGAATTGTGCTGCGGGACCGGAGCAGACGAGGCTCGGCGCCAGGCCGAACAATCATTGCTGGCGGGTGTCCGGCTCCGGCGAACTCCACGGTCCGGCCGCTGCGATCAATGCGGGCCGCGGACAATGTAAAGAAAAATCCTAGTGTGCCAATGTTCTGAATCACAAGAGAGTTCAATCGACGGAGCACGTCGGCGAGCGGCGCCCGATCACCCAGCAGCGTAACCGTCTCCGAGTATATTCGGTTGGCGACGAGCGCGGAGCTGATGCCGTGCCCCGAGACATCGCAGACCAGCAGATTCAGATGTTCGTCTTTCCACGGCCTCACAAAGCCGAAGTCTCCGCCGATGGTATGCGCGGGTTGGTAGAAAGTGTCGACACGCAAAGCTCCCCATTCGAAGGGCTCGGGCGCCAAACTCTGCTGTACTCGGGCCGCCAACAGCAGATCTTGCTCAATCTCTCGTTGATGCTTTTCGAGTCCCGCGATTGCAGCGCGGAGTTGCTCTTCGGTGCGTTTTTGTTCCGAAATATCGGTCAAGGTGACGATTGAGAAACGCCGTCCGTCGGGCCCATGCACGGCGCGCATGCTGACCACGACAGGCAGCCGGCCGCCGTCTTTTGTGGGCACGAAGAACTCTTCGCGGATTCGCCCCATCGCCAGAGCTTTCCGGCTGAGCGCCTGGGCGAAAGCAAACTCTTCGGCTCGGTGATACAACTGCCGGGCATTGCGGCCGATGATCTGGCTGCGAGGGAATCCGGTCATTTCCTCGAAGACCGTGTTGGCAAAAAGAATCTGATCAGAACCATCTGCAATGACGACGCCGTCATTCAGCGTTTCAAGAATCGGCTCCATCTGTTGCAGTGATTGCGGCCTTTCGCTGTCCACAAAGTCACTCATCGGCCGATCCCGGAGACTTGCAACTCGCCTCCACTAATTCGACTTGCCTCGGAGGCGGCGAAGCACATGCTTGACATACACATCGCTGGCGACAAGTTGCGCGCCCTGGCGTGACATGCACCGCAACATTCGTTCACCGCTCCTGTCGATGAACGTGACTTCATCGAGGTTCACAATGCATTTTCCCCTGTCCGTCGCGCGGCGCATCTTGTTCCAGTTCGCCTTCAGTTCCTCGACCCATGGCGCGACCAGGCGGCCTTGCAGTATCCATCTCTCTTCCTTCGCCGTGTTGGTGATCGTGATCTTCAACATTCCTTCCGGCTCCCCCACGGTAGACATTGCAAACGTGAGGCCAGGGGTCCTGAACGGCGCTCCAAACGTGAAAGTCCTTAACTGATTGAGCCAACAAACGATCTCTTGAAAATTGCAGAGACGGAATCGACTGCAAACTCTGCACAACTGTCGGAGGCGCTCGACAGTTGTCGGAAAAAGTGTCGGAACTGCCGACAGTCTCTCCTTAAGCCGCTCTGTCGCCATGCACAGCTCTTCTGTCTTCAATCATTTGGCGTGAATTCCGTTCGTTCGCATTGTTGGCGACTTCGTTGCTACGTTTCATCGCGTGGAAAGACAAAGACGCGCTTGAAGGACTGGAGTAGAGCGTGAGCAATCCACCAAACTTGCGAATCGAGTCCGTGCGAATACGCGAGAGTGATTCGCGCCTCGAAATCGAGGCCCTGATGCCGAGTAACGTCAAAGCGATTTCGCCGCTGCTAGAGCAAGTGATTCGCCTGATCGAAGAATCCCACTGCGTTGCGGGCGAAGAACTGGCCGTTGAATTGGCGCTTCGGGAGGCTCTCAACAATGCGGTCGTTCACGGCAACCGACTCGATCCCGCCAAGCTTGTCCAGGTGTATTGCCGATGCGAACTGGGGAAAGAGTTGTCTTTGGTAGTCAGGGACCAGGGAATTGGATTTGACCCGAACGGGATCTCCGATCCCTTAGCTCTCGAGAATCTGCAGGCTGAGCACGGGCGAGGAATCTTGCTGATGAGGTCGCAGATGGACGAGGTCTCATTTGAACGCGGGGGAACTGAAGTTCACATGCGTAAGACGGCCCCGATTGGAGCAATGCGACACAGCGCCCGCGAATTAGACAATCCGTCTTCGAAAGCCATTCGTGGGTCCGCCAATTGCGACAAGAGCAAGCAGTTGCCTCCCGCGCGAACGCGAGCGAGAGAAACGTGCTGAGAATCTCTATCACCGAAAACGCGACGGAAATGCGCATGGCCCTACAAGGGCGCTTGACGGGGCCTCAGGTCGAAGAACTCAAGACAAGTTGGAAGGCCGCAAGCCAACTCCTCAAGGGGCGCACCTGCAAGGTCGACATAGACCAACTCGCGTTCATAGACAAAAGGGGTAGTCGCGTATTGCGAGCTATGTCCCGCGAGGGTGTGCAATTCATCGCGAACGATCTTTACATGAGGAGCGTGGCGGAGGAGTTGACATCCCGCAATGGGTACGGACTGTCCGGAATGATCGCCTCGTTCTTGCGGCTATCACGCCGATGAATTGTGAATTCTGCCCAATGAATGCGACAGACCAAATCCGCGCACGCGAACTCAAACTACGGAAAAACTCACGCTCAACCCGCCACTCTCAGTTTTAGAGGAAGAGGTTTAAGAACATGCTGGCCGACATCTTTGACAGGATCAACGAGAACGATGAGGCACTGGTTCCAGATGGCATTCTGCTCAAGCCAGAAGACTCGGCGCTTGTCGCGGCCGCCAAGAACGGAAGCATCGGCGCCTTCGAAGTTCTAGTCAAGCGTCACCAAGGGAGAATTCTGCGTATTGCGCAGCGCGTGACCCGCAACCGAGAAGATGCCGAAGATGTCGTTCAGCAAAGCTTTCAAAAAGCATTTGGTCACCTGCACAAGTTCGAAGAGCGATCATCGTTCTCGACTTGGTTGACTCGGATTGCGATCAACGAAGCCATCATGTGCTTGAGAAGCCGCCGGGCGAGAGCGGTATGGGTCGACGTGTCGACCGCCAGCAAAGAAGCTGCACTCGCCACCCTCCAGATTCCTGACCCAAGCGCGAGCCCGGAACGCAGGTGTGCACAGAGGGAAACGGAGCGGTTCCTCTTTTTCGCCATCAATCGACTGACTCCGGGAGTACGGACGGCAATCCAGATTTGTGACCTTGAGGAGCACTCTCTCAAAGAGAGCGCCCACATGATGGGACTGTCGGTAACCGCTGTGAAGGCGCGGGTGTCGCGTGGCCGCCGGGAATTGCGCAAGACACTCAAACGCTTTGTGACACCCACGTCCCTATTTAGATGTGAGTCATTCGACGGCGAAGCGCCCAGCGGCCGACGCCCGTCTACGGCGCGGTTGGTTAGAGCAACGACCAATGGAGGCTGTGATGGTGACGATCCTCTTGGGAACTGCGCTGGCGGTTTTGGTCCTCCTCTCCCTCACCGGGCCAGGAAATGGAAGCGGACCAAGTCGTCTTCGCTGAATCGAGGCTGCAACGCCAGCCGACCCAATCCAACTGAGAGCGAACGAGAGGCATGAGGCTCCGCAACGCGCTTTCGCCCGTCGGACGGCATTGCCTAAACGGCGCACGGTCTTCTGGCTTTGGAGTTGGCCCTAAGTTAATTCTCCTCACCGTTCTGTGCGTCGCAACTCCCGCGGCAGCTCAATACGCCGGCGTTACGGGAAGTGTCTCGAGCGGACCGGCGAACAACGAAGTTCTTCGACTGACGCTGCGCGATGCCGTCAACAGGGCTCTGCGCTACAACCTGGGAGCCATCGAGAGCGCCGAGAACGCGCGGATCGCTCGTGGTCAGCGCCTCATCGCGCTAAGCAATCTGCTACCGCAGGTGAGTGCGGGCGTCTCCGAGGATGTCGCGCAGACGAGCCTTGCAACGCTGGGCATCAAGAGTTTACCCGGCATTCCAAGTGTTCTGGGACCGTATAGCTTCAGCACCGTTGACGCCAGTTTTAGCCAGACGTTGTTCAGTCTGGAATCCATTCAACGCTTTCGCGCCGCGCGGACGGCTGAGCAAGCTTCTCAACTTAGCTACAAAGACACGCTAGACGTTGTGACCCTCTCGGTGGGCAATGCTTATCTGCATGTGATCGAACTGAGTTCACGAATCGAAGCACAACAAGCTCAGGTCCGCAACGCGCAAGCGCTCTACGACCAAGCGTACCGGGAATACCAGGCAGGGACCAATCCACGCATCGAAGCAACTCGTACAGAGGTTCAACTTCACACGGAGGAGTACAACCTAAGCGTCGCACGCAACAATTTTGCAATCGCCAAACTCACATTGGCTCGTGCCATCGGACTGCCTCTTGAGCAAATGTTTCAGATAGCCGACCAACTTCCCTACCCGGATGTCAATCCGCCTAGCGTCGAAGACGCCCTCAAGACAGCTTATAGCCTGCGCAGTGACCTGCGCGCTGCTCTTGATTCTCAAAAAGCCGCCCAGCAGGCACTCGCGGCCGCCAAAGGCGAACGCTACCCAGTGGCGACTCTGCGTGGCGACTACGGCGACGTCGGCGCGACATTCGACCATTCTCACGGAAACTTCAGCGTCGAAGCCGGGGTGCGTATTCCGCTCTTTACCGGCGGACGTATTAAGGGCGACGTGACCCAAGCCGATGCGACGTTGCAACAACGTAAGGCAGAGGCCCAAAACTTACGCGGCCAAGTTGATTACGACGTGCGCACGGCGTTCCTGAATCTCGACGCTGCCAAAGAGCAAGTCGACGTAGCACAAAGAAACGTGGCACTGGCCAACGAAAATCTGGCGCGTTCCAAGGATCGTTTCACGTCCGGGGTAACGGACAGCGTCGAGATCGTGCAGTCTGAGCAGTCCCTAGCCAGCGCCAACGACCAATACATCACCAGCGTGTACAACCGAAATCTCGCCGAACTCATGCTAGCCCGTGCTCTGGGAGTTACGCGTGAACTTCCGGCAGTTCATTGGAGGTAATTGATGCCCGACTACAACGGAGACTCGACTAGAAGACACTCTGCTGTGCTGACCGCAGAAGGCAGTCCGTCCGAGGGGCGACCCGAGACGCCTGTTTCGAACCCTGAGAAAGGAGGCACTAAGCTCGGCCGCGCTCGCCGCGCGTTACAGGACCATCCGTGGAAGGCTGTAGCCGGATTCATCGTTCTTCTCGCCGTTGTTTTGGGTGCTGTCCATTTCATACGCGACGCATTTCTGTTTGAAAGCACCGATGACGCACAGGTCGATGGCCACATCATGCCCTTAAGTGCGCGGATCAGCGGATATGTTCTCGAAGTCCCGGTGATGGAGGGACAGCTCGTCCACTCCGGTGATGTGCTCGTAACCATTGACCCCCAGGACTATAAGGTTGCAGTGAACCAGGCCGAGGCGGCGTTTGCGGACGCGCTGGCCAGCGCCGCGAGCTCTCGCTATAACGTACCGATTACGTCCGTTACCACGCAGAGCAATCTCGAATCAGCTGGAACAGCGGTTATAAACGCACAAGCAGGACTTAGGGCTGCCGAGCAGAATTTCGAGTCTGCGAAGGCAACTTTGGACCAGGCTGAAGCAAATTCCACGAAGAGCAACGCGGATCTCGCGCGCTATGAAAGACTTGTCGCAAAGGAAGATATTTCGCGCCAGCAGTATGATGCGGCGGTAGCCGCAGCAGCGGCGAATAAAGCCGCCGTGGCATCGGCCACAGCCGTTGTGCGCTCGGCCGAACAAGCTGTTCGGCAGGCGCAAGGGAAGCTTCTGCAAGCAAGCGACGATTTACGTAGCGCTCAAACCGCACCGCAGCAGGTCTCACTGATCCGCTCCAGGGCGGATGCAGCCGATGCTCAGGTGCTGCAACGAAAAGCACAGCTCGCTCAAACCGAACTTAACCTCGGATACACAGTGATCCGTTCTCCAGTTACAGGAATTGTGGGCAAGAAGTCGGTCGAAGTGGGTCAGAACGTCAGCATCGGGCAGGAATTGGTAGAAGTGGTGCCACTTGACGATGTCTGGATCACAGCGAACTTCAAGGAGACGCAACTTGCCCACATGCACCCGGGGCAAACCGTCGAAATCAAGCTGGACGCCTACGGCCTCACTTGGAAAGCGCACGTTACCAATATAGGCGGCGGTACAGGATCGGTCTTCAGTCTGTTGCCTCCAGAGAACGCCACTGGAAACTACGTAAAAGTCGTGCAGCGCGTGCCAGTACGCATTGATTTTGAACGCTCCGCAGGACAGGAGTTCAATGCGGACGGGTTGTTGAAGCCCGGCTTGTCTGTTGAGCCTGACGTGAGGGTCCGATGACGGACGGACCATCTGGTTCTTCGGGCGAGGATATTTGGCATCCCAAAGGAAATCCTTGGATCATTGCGGTCGCTGTTTCGCTGGCGGCTTTTATGGAGGTGCTCGACACGAGCATCGCCAATGTGGCGTTGCCTCACATCGCGGGCAACCTTGGCGCAAGTAACGATGAAAGCACGTGGGTGTTGACCAGCTATCTGGTCTCCAACGCAATCGTTCTGCCGATCAGTGGATGGCTGGTCGGATGGCTTGGACGGAAGAAATTCTTTTTGACATGCATCGTATTTTTCACGATTAGTTCCTTTCTGTGTGGGATCGCGCCGAGCCTCGGTCTGCTTCTTCTGTTTAGGGTTCTGCAGGGCGCGTTCGGCGGAGGTTTACAGCCAATGGCTCAAGCGATCCTGGGAGATACGTTTCCTCCCGAGAAGCGAGGGCTGGCGTTCGCGCTGTACGGAATCACGGCCATTTGCGCCCCTGCCATCGGTCCGACGCTGGGCGGCTGGATTACTGATAGCTATTCCTGGCGCTGGGTTTTTTACATCAACGTTCCAGTGGGCGCTCTAGCGCTGTTTCTGGTCTATCAACTTGTCGAAGATCCACCTTATTTAGGCCGCGCGAAGAAAAAGCTCGCCGGGTTCGACTTCATCGGATTTTCACTGCTAACCGTCGGGGTAGGTGCCCTGCAGATCGTCCTCGACAAGGGACAGGAAGACGATTGGTTCGGATCTCATTTCATTGCGACCCTGGTTGTAATCGCCGTTGTGGGTCTGATTTCTTTGGTCGTCTGGGAATGGTTTCATAAAGAACCAATCGTCGATGTGCGCTTGTTTAAGAACTTCAACTTCGCGACGAGCAGTCTGATGTTTCTGATGTTGGGAATGGCGTTATTCAGTTCCACCGTGCTCATGCCGCAACTCCTCCAGACTCTCATGGGATATACCGCACAAAAGGCGGGGATGGTTCTTTCAGCCGGCGCGCTTGTGGTACTGGTGGTGCTGCCCATGGTCGGCAAACTTACCACCAGATTCCAGGCGCGCTATCTCATAGCTTTTGGTTGGATGACTCTTGCGATCAGCATGTACGCATCGTCCAAGCAGATCGACCTGCTAATGAGTTTCCGTTCGGCCACCTTATTGCGAATATGGCAGTACATTCCCGTAGCCTTTCTGTTCGTCCCGCTTACGCTTGCCGGATACGTCGGCCTTTCAGCGGAAAAAACCAACGCAGCTGCGGGTCTCATGAATTTTATGCGCAACATTGGCCAGAGCGTTGGGACATCCGCGGTCACTACGCTGATAGCTCGGCGCAGCCAATATCATCAATCAGTCTTGGCGGAATACACAGGTTCCGGCCGGTTTCACAACGCCCTCATGGCTCTTTCGATGAGCCTGACTCGTGTCGGCTTGAGCGCGCATACCGCTCAACAACAGGCATTGGGCCGCCTGTACGCTTTGCTTCAATCCCAAGCCGCAGTTCTTTCTTATGTGGATGCGTATTGGCTGCTTTCCGTGTGCTCGGCAATCATGTTTGTCAGCTCGTTTCTTCTGAAAAAAAATGAACCAGGCGGGGGTGGGAACGTCTCAGTTCATTAGGCGTCCTGTGAAAAATGCGTGCCGCTTGGGGTCGCAAGCCACCACCATGTGCTCGGTGCCGTTCAAGGCGGCTTCTGCCAACTGGGCCACGGTAAGGAGACTTTAGTGCGCCGATTGAAGGCCGGCGACCTCATCGTCTTCTACTCGCCACGCGAATTGATGAGAAGCGGACCTGTCCTGCAGGCTTTCACCGCTGCCGGACGCATCCTTGAC
>Ga0209448_10000357_pt1 | contig 15725 bp, 12 predicted proteins | sample BogFormECP14_OM2_FD_188245 | JGI IMG/M metagenome (GOLD analysis project Ga0209448, IMG submission 188245) | Bog forest soil microbial communities from Calvert Island, British Columbia, Canada - ECP14_OM2 (SPAdes) (version 2) | ecosystem: Environmental > Aquatic > Freshwater > Wetlands > Bog ... | reverse complement strand
ACTATGCAACGGCCCGATGAGGCGCGCGTGTCGTACCAGAAGGCTCTCACGCTTGCGAACACCATCGAACCCGAGTTTCAAGTCGGATGGGTAAAGGACCTGCAGAAGAAACTCGCCCAGTGACGGCCTCACCCGGACAGGAGTGTCCGCGCCACAGTAAAATAGCCTTCGGTACCTAACTATGAAAAATTCTGACATGTCCCGCCCGCTCTACGAAGTTGATCCCGAGATTTCGAACGCTATCGACAACGAAGTCCGCCGCCAGCACGAAGGTCTGGAGCTGATCGCTTCGGAAAACTTCGTCAGCGAGGCTGTGCTTGAGGCTGCCGGGTCCGTGTTCACCAACAAGTATGCGGAGGGCTATCCCGGCAAGCGCTATTACGGCGGATGCGAATTTACCGACGTCGTCGAAAATCTCGCGCGCGAGCGGGTCAAGAAGCTTTTTGGCGCGGAGCATGCTAACGTGCAGCCACATTCGGGATCACAGGCCAATCAAGCCGCTTACGCCGCTGTGCTGCAACCCGGCGACACGATTCTGGGCTTGAATCTTGCTCATGGCGGCCACCTCACGCATGGACATCATCTGAATTTCTCGGGCAAGACCTACAAGATCGTCCCGTACGGCGTGACTAAGGAAACGGAGACCATCGATTACGACGAACTGGAAAAGATCGCCACGGCAGAGCATCCGAAGCTGATTATTGGCGGCGGCAGCGCTTATCCGCGGGTCATCGATTTCACCCGCATGCGCCAGATTGCGGACAAAGTAGGCGCTCTCTTTTTAGTCGATATGGCACACTTCGCAGGACTAGTGGCGGGAGGAGCGCATCCATCGCCCGTGCCGCACGCCCACATCGTGACTTCGACCACGCATAAGACGCTACGCGGACCGCGCTCGGGCATGATCCTGAGCAAGCAGGAATTTGCGGCGCCGATCGATAAGACGGTCTTCCCCGGAATGCAGGGCGGACCGCTGGTGCACATTATTGCCGCCAAGGCAGTCTGCTTCCTAGAGGCATCGCAACCGAGTTTCCGCGACTACGCGCGGCAGGTTGTGGCCAACGCGAAAGTAATGGCCGAGACGCTGGCCGCCGATGGCTATCGCATCGTCTCCGGTGGAACGGACACGCACCTTATGCTGGTGGACGTGTTCGCAAAAGGCATGCTCGGAAGCGAGGCCGAGAAGGCTCTTGGTGAGGCCGGCATTACGGTCAACAAGAATGCGATTCCGTTCGATACGAATCCGCCGATGAAGCCGAGCGGCATTCGCATCGGAACTCCGGCGGTGACCACGCGCGGCATGAAAGAAGCGGAGATGCGGCAAATTTCCCATTGGATCGCGGAGGCTCTTAATCATCGGACCGACGCCGCGGCGCTCGCGAAAATTCGCAAGCAGGTGCTGGGGATGGCCGAGGAGTTCCCGCTGTACGCCGAGCGCCGGGCGCGGGCGCAGGCGGAAATCCGAGCCTAGACCTCTATCCAGTTGTCATCCCGAACGAAGTGAGGGATCTGCATTTTGCGGTGAGCTGCAGATCCCTCACTCCGTTCGGGATGACAAGTCGTATGAAAATCCAGCGAATTCCCTGTGTCCCGCCGCATCCCCTGTGGTTAAATTCAGGCTGTGAAAGTAGCCATCGACATCCGTCGCATGACGGAATTCGGGGTTGGCACCTACATCCGGAACGTAGTCCGCACGCTGGCGCGGCTGGATCGTGAGAGTAAGTACTTCCTCATCGGATCGCCGGACAAGGTAGCGGAATGCAGCCCGCTGCCAAAAAACTTCCACGCGGTAGCGCTCGACGGCGGTGATGGCACGCTCAAAGGGAACCTCGCTTTCCGTGCGATCGTGCGGTGCCTGGAGTGCGACGTGGTTCACATCCCGCACCTGTTCTGGATTCCCCGCGGGTTGAGCTGTCCTTATGTCATAACCGTGCACGACCTGTTGGAGCACATGTATGGATCGCGCAACGCTTCCAGTTTGCGGCGCAGCCTGCATTTTTATTTGACGCGCCGCGTGCTGCGCAAGGCAGCGCGCGTGATTGCGGTATCACAATTCACCAAAAACGAAATCGAAAAGCTGCTGGCGATTCCAGACGCCCGCATCGAAGTTGTTTACAACGCGATTGACGAGCGTTTTCTGCACGGCCATGCCACCGAAGCGGATCGCGAATTGATCGCCCAGCGCTATCTCGTGAACTATCCGTTCATTCTGTACGCCGGCGCGATTCGGCCCCACAAAAATGTGGTGCGCATCATCGAAGCGTTTTCCGCGCTGAAGAGCGAACTGCAGAAAGAGCAACGGTACCTTGATCTGAAGCTGATCATCATCGGGGACGACCTTTCGAGCCATCCACGGCTGCGACGCACCGTCGTGCGCAGCGCCGTGCAAAACGACGTGCGCTTCCTCGGTTTTGTGCCCATCGAAGTGCTGCGCATTTTTTACGATGTGGCAAAGGTTTTTGTGTTCCCATCGCTCTACGAGGGATTTGGTTTGCCGCCACTCGAAGCGATGGCCCACGGAACTCCAGTGGTCACTTCGAACACTTCGAGCCTGCCCGAAGTTGTGGGAAACGCGGCGTTGCTGGTGAATCCGGAAAATGTGTTTGAGATCCGGCGAGGTTTGCAGCGCGCTCTGCTCGATTCAGCGCTGCGCGAGCAGATGAAGCAACGTGGCTACGAGCAGGCGCAGCGATTCTCCTGGACCAGTTCGGTAGCGAGGATCCTTGAGATTTACCGCGAAGTGGCGGACCGCCGTGTTAGCCACGGCGCCGCCGCGGACTGAGGTCGTGTGGTAGCAGCTCGTGTGGTGGCCCGCCCCGCCCGGCCTGAACGGGGCAGGGCCCATCCCCACACTCCCGTATAATGGAAAATTCTGCGATGAACCCCAGCGCTACGCGCCATCTCGAGCCACCGAAGATTGAAAGCGCGCTCCCTCCCGCAATAACCCATCCGACAGCGAATTCTGGCACCGTGACCCGTCCGAACCGCTTGTTTTCGGACTGGCGGATTTGCGTGCTGGTACTGATCGGCTTGTGGGCGGTCATCTACATGGTCGGGCTCTCGCGTCCCGCATTGCTCGACGACGTCGACACGGTGCATGCCGAGGCGGCCAAGGAAATGCTGCAACGGCATGACTGGGTGACGCTCTACGCCAATGGCATCCGCTATCTTGAAAAAGCTCCGCTGATGTATTGGGGCGTGGCGACAAGCTACACGCTGTTCGGCATCAGCGAGTGGAGTACCCGCCTTCCCCTCGTTTTGGGCGTGCTGGCGATGATTCTCTCCACTTACGGTTTGGGGCGCTGGGCGTTAGGCAACGAAGGCGGATTCGATTCCGGGTTAGTGCTGGCGACCGCGCTCGGACCGTATCTTTTTACGCGCTTTCTGATTCCGGACGTGGCGGTGGGCCTTTGGCTGACCCTGACGTTCTGGCTTTTTCTGGTATCGCTGGAGCAAACCAAGCTCGAGCAAGCCAAGGTCGACCACACAAAGCTCGACCAACCTAAACTCGGCCAACCGCAGCCGGCGCTTTGGACTTGCTGGGGACTCGCGGCCGTCTGCGCGCTCAACGTGCTTACCAAGGGACTGATTGGCTTGGTGTTTCCAGTAGTAGCGATCGGGCTGTATCTGCTGCTGACGGGAAATTTGCGGCATTTGCTCAAGCTGCGCCTGCTTTCGAGCTCGCTGGTGTTTTTCGCCATCGCTGCGCCCTGGCACATTCTGGCGGCGCTGCGCAATCCGCCGCAGGGAAACGTCCGCGGATTTCTGTGGTTCTACTTCGTCAATGAGCACATCAACCGGTTCTTGAACACGCGCATTCCGCGCGACTACGATAAGGTCCCGCTGCTGCTGTTCTGGGCGTTGCTGGTTCTGTGGCTGCTCCCGTGGACCGCGTTCCTTCCGCAGTCGCTGCAGGAAGTGCCGCGCCGCTGGCGCGAATTCCGTGCGCAGATGACGCGGCGCCAGCGCGCCTATCTTTTATTCTTCTTGTGGAACCTGGTGATCGTAGGCTTCTTCAGCCTTTCGACGCGGCAGGAATACTACACCATCCCGGCCATCCCGGGGATGGCATTGCTGGTCGGCGGATGGTTGCAGCGGGAAAGAAGCTCCGCTGCGGATAGCCGGGAACGGCGCAACGGACGAACTTCGTCGGCGGTGTTGCTCGCGGTCGGCGTCATCGTCACCGCGGTTGGCTTTGCCTTGCTCATCTTCTCGAAGGCACCGGCTCCGGGCATGGATCTGTCCGACCTGCTGCGGAAAAATCCCCAGGACTATGCGCTCTCGTTCGGACACTTTCTGGATTTAACCCCGCAGGCGATGGGGGCATTCCGTGTGCCGCTGTTCGGCTTCTCGCTGGCATTTCTGCTGGGAACACTCGCCAACTGGATTTTGCGCCGTCGCGGACAGGCGGGTCCGGGGAATGCTGCGCTGGTGGCCATGATGGTGGTTCTGCTGGCGTGTGTGCGGGTTTCGTTCGGCATTTTCTCTCCGATTCTTTCGTCGAAGGATCTGGCGCTCACGATTCGCGAGCAGTATCGGCCAGGCGATCAAATCGTGGTGATCGGGCTGTACGAGAATGCGTCGACGCTGAATTTCTACACCGGGATCCCGCTGCACAGTTTGCGCTCGCCGGGAGGAAACATGTGGTATGGCACGCAGTTTCCAGGAGCCCCGCGGGTCTTCGAGACGCAGGCTTCTTTTGTCGAAATGTGGAAGGGGTCGCACCGCGTTTTCTTATGGGCCGAGGAAGAGGATCCGCCGGCGTTGCGCGGATTGACAAGGTCCGTCGTCGCGCGCCGCGGAGGCAAGATTATTTTTTCTAATCAGCCGATGGCGGCTACCCCGCTCACGTAGGGACGGCCGCCCCGGGCCGTCCATGGAGCATCTCGGCAGCCGCGCTTGTGGTCACAGCTGCTTGGGATCGGTGCTAGTGAGTCGTCCGTCTTTCAGATCGAACACATCGCCACGCCAGTGGATGCGGTTACCCATAAAGCCTGCGGCCCAGACAACCGGCGCAATCAGGTCTCGCACCGGCAGCAAGAGAATGTTGCGCAGCGCTTGCCGGTCGCAGAGCACACACTCGGCGGCGACGAGCCCGACGGCTAGCCGCGCGGCGAGCGTCAACCCGAATAGCAGCCATGCCCATGCGGCCCCTCCAGCCGCGAGCAATGTCATCAATGCCCAGGGCAGGCCGAAGGTGAAGAGCAGTCCAACATATCCCCAGCGGCGGGCATCCCGAATGGTTCGCGACCAGCGCAGTTGGTGGCGTAAAAACTGCCGCAGCGTGTAAGCAGGCAGAAATGTGGTGACGGTCGCCGCGCCGATTTCGACTCGTTTCCCGCTGGCGGCGATGCGACTCCCGAGTTCATAGTCGTCGGCAAGATAGTCCAGCAATACCTCGAATCCGCCGATGGCATCGAGGTCGCGGCGGTGAAACGCCAAGGTTGAGCCCAGTCCGAAATGCAATCCTTGCTCTAGAAGCCTTGCGCTCAGAACGCCGGGCACAAAGTCGGTGCTGATGCCCAATGCTTCGAGGCGCGAGCCAAGCGTTGGGCTGGCGACGCCGCGGTACAAGCAGGTAACCACTCCCACGGAAGCATCCGCGAGCGGCGCAATCACCCTGCGCAAATAATCTGACGGGACGCGGATGTCGCTGTCATTCACCAGAAGGAGTTCGTGGCGTGCCGCAGGCAGCATCTGCACCAGATTGCTGACTTTGATATTCGCTCCCAGAACGCGATCGCACGCGATCAACTCAATCGGAAGATTCGGATATTTTGACTGGAGCTTACGCACCACCTCGGTGGCAGGATCGCCAGGATCGCTGACCCCGAAGATGATTTGAAATTGGGGATACTCCTGCTCGCAGTGACTGCAAAAGCTCTCCCAGATTTCGGGATCGATACCCTTCAAGGGCTTAAGGATGGAAATTGGAGGCAGCTGATTCTCCGGCTGCGGAGCCTGCCGATGTTTCTTGCGCCTGTCGCCTAGAAAGCTGGCCAGCCCAAGCGCGGAAAGAAGATAGAAAAATAGACTGCCAACAGTTCCAGCCAGGGCCACAGCTTCGAGCACTGCTCTTGCTGTCAATATCGCTGACGGCATGAGTAGCATGTTACTCGTAGCGCAGCGACTCGATCGGATCGAGGTTAGCCGCCTTCCACGCGGGATAAATCCCAAAGACCAGGCCGACCGCGGCCGAGGCGAAAAAGGCGAAACCCGACCAGTACACCGACATGGTGGCTGGAAGCGACGGGAACGCCACCGGAACGATCGCAGTGATCAGGCCGCCCAGCAAGAGCCCGATCACTCCGCCCACCGCCGTAAGCATGACTGCTTCCAGCGTGAATTGCACCAGTATGTCGCGCTTGCGGGCTCCCATCGCCTTGCGCACTCCGATTTCTCGCGTGCGCTCGGTCACCGAAACCAGCATGATGTTCATCACGCCCACGCCACCCACGATCAAGCCCACGCTCGAGACCGCGAACATGAAGACGAAGATCATACCCGTGATCTGATTCCACACGTCGGAAATCGAGTCTTGCGTGAACACGGCGAAGTTGTCCGGCTTCTCGGGCGGAACCTTCCGCCGCCGCCGCAGCAGTTCGCGCATTTCATCCATCGCCTTGGGCATATCATCGTGCGACGTGGCCTTGACGCTGATCCAGTATTGCTTCAATTCGGGGTGCAACTCCCGAAATGTGCTCAGCGGGAAGAAAACAATGTTGTCATCGGGATTCTTTCCGCCACCGAACACGCTCTTGCGAAGTTTTGCCACTCCGATCACGCCAAAAATCTGGCCCTCAATGTTCAACTCTTTACCCAGAGCCTGCTCATTCTGGAAAAGCTCCTCCGCCGTATCGTGGCCGATGATAATGACTGGGCTGCGGCGATCCTCATCAATATCGCTGAACCAGCGGCCCGAGTCGATAGCCAGGTCAAAAACATCTTTGTACGAACTGGTGTCGCCTTCCAGTATGGTCCGCTTGGCTTTGCGGTCTTTGTATTTGACGGCGTAGGTGCCGGTCCCGAGTTCCTGCCGAAAATAGCGCACACCGACACCGACCGCTTTCACGTGAGGCAGATCCCGCATCGCCATGGCGTCGTCATACGTCAGTTCCTTGCGCGTGCGCATCTCTTCCGTCGGACGTCCGAAGATGAAAGGCTCCATATGAAACGCGAAAATAATATTGGAACCCAGGCTGGTGATGACCTGGCTGACGTTGTCGTTCAAGCCGCGCACGATCGAGGAAATTCCTATGACGACGGCGACTCCAATCACGATCCCCAGCACGGTCAGTGACGAGCGCATTTTATTGCCGCGGATCGTGTCTACCGCCATCTTCAGGCCTTCGCCGAATTCGCCTTTGCTTAGCATCGCTTCAGAACCTTTTCACCGCCAAGACGCAGAGTGCGCCGAGAAAACCCATTCTTGTTTTGGCTTTCCCCTGTGAACCCCTGTGTGCCTCTGTGTTCTCTGTGGTTACACTTTGTTTATGTCTCGAAGCGCAGCGCCGTGATTGGATCCAGTTTGGCCGCCCGGCGCGCAGGATAAACGCCGAAAAAAATACCCACGCTCGCCGCCACCAACACTCCCGCCGCCACAGCCCAGAGTTTGATCGCCGACGGCATGCCGATGGCGAGCGTGACGCCCTTGGCGATCACAATGCCAAACAGCACGCCGATCGCGCCGCCGAGCAGAGCCAACGCGACCGCCTCGATCAGAAATTGCAGCAGGATGTCACTGCGGCGCGCGCCCATGGCCTTGCGGATGCCAATCTCCCGGGTCCGTTCCGTCACCGAAACCAGCATGATATTCATAATTACAATACCGCCCACCACCAGCGAGATGGCGGCGATTCCGATCATGGCGTAGAAGAACGTGCCGCTGAAGTTCGACCAGATACTGAGCAGGCTGTCATTGGTTTCGATGTCGAAATTGTCCTCGTCGCCGGGATGAACGTGGCGGCGCGCCCGCAGGACGGCGCGCGCTTCATCCATCGCTTCATCGAATCCGGCGCCGCTAGCCGCAGCCTTGCCCGAGATGTGGATATCCAGGTGGGAGCCATTCTGTTTCTGAAACGCGGTGATCGGCATGAGCGCATAGTTATCCAGGCTCTGGCCGAGCGTCTTGCCCTTGCGCTTGCCGACGCCAATTACGCGATAGACCCAGCCGTCGATGCGGATCTCCTTGTTAATGGGATCCATGCCAGGCATCAGGTTCTGCGTGATGTCCGGTCCGACGACGACGACGGCGGAGTTGTTCTTCACATCGCTATCGTTGAGCATGCGCCCGGCGGTGAGGTCGATATCGAGAATCGTCACCATCGACGGCGTCAGGCCGCGGACAATCGTATCGCTGATCGACTGCTCACCGTACTTAACGTGTCCGGTGGTGTTATAAAGCGACGCTCCCACCCATTCGCAATGCTTGCAGGCTTCTAGGACAGCTTCGTAGTCCTCCATGGTGAGGTTCTTGCGTTTTTCGCCCTCGAGGAATTTATCGATGTTGGTGACGGCGGGTGAATTCTTGAAGACGATGAAAACATCGGCGCCCAGATTAAAAATCTTCGTTGCCACGTAGCCATTGATGCCGTTGACGAACGTGACCACGGCAATCACCGCCGCCACTCCGATCACTACGCCAAGCAAGGTGAGCGCGGAGCGTAGTTTGTTCGCCCACAGCGACAGGAACGCGATCTTAATCCCCTCGGTAATGTTCATTTGTCGATGGCTTGCGCTTCTCACCGCAGTTCATCGGATCTTGGACCACGGGAGCGGACTTTCTCCAAATGAGTTTAGCAGGACGAAGGCGCGGACCCGCGCAAGAACCATTCACAGGGCGAGGATGTTATGTGGGTAATTTGATGATTGCAGAAGCCGCATTATCCCCTGCCGGAAGCCATGCGCATTGAGAGTTTCACCGACACAAACGCCAGCAGCAGCGCCATCGCAACCCAGATCGCGGCCGACCCCATACCCCCATGCAAGATCGGTGGCGTCGCGGACGGCAGGAACGAGGACAAGGACAAGGACCAAGACGTGGAAAACCGTGCCGTCGTCGACGCTCTCCCCAACTGCGCGATGGCCACAATTCCCGCCACCAGAACCAGAGTCACTGCCAGGCCCGCAACCACCAAGCCAGGCAAAGCGCGCTTCCAAGGGAACGGAATGGGCGGCGGCGCTGCAGCCTCGCGCCGAACCGCATCCATGACGGAGACGGCGAAGCCCGACGACGGGAGGATTTCATCCTCACTGGAAAGAATACGATTCATCTCGTCTTCGTCATATCGAATCAAGCGTCTCATCATGCCTCCTTCAACCGTGGCACAGCCAACCGTTGGGTAAGTTTTCCTCGCAAGATCTCGCGTCCGCGAAACAGTCTCGCCTTAACCGTACCCTCGGGCAGGCCAAGGCTTCGCGCCGCGCTGGCGACGTCCATCTCGTGAAAATAAAAAAGAATCAATGCCTCGCGATACTTCGGCGGCAGAGCCAAAACCGCGCGCCGCACCGCCAAATCGCGGTCCTCGTCCTCGAGGCCTCCGTCAGATGCGCGCGCGTCCGCAGGTTCGGCAATGTCGTCGAGCGACACTGACACAGTTCGTGCCGGGATGCGCCTCAGTTCCGAACGATACAGGTTCGTCGCCAACGCAAAAAGCCAGGTGGAAAAGACCGCGTCCTTCCGCCACTGGCCGAGCCCGCGGTAAGCGCGCAAGAAAGCCTCTTGCGCCATCTCTTCGGCGCGGCCGCGATCGCGGCAGAAGCGGTAGCCCAGGTTGATCAGCGGTCCCTGCCAGCGGCGGACAATTCCCTCAAAAGCAGCAATGTCGCCCGCCAGGACTCTTTCCACATCGGCTTGGTCGTCGCTGGCGCTCACCCTGGACTTGCCTCAACGGTATGACACTACCAATCTGCGGACGGTTGCATTATTTAAAAAATGGACCCCGGACCAAGAAAATGCAACCGGAACTGCAGAACGCCGGTCCTACCTGACGTAAGCAGAAGAACTTCAAGGAGCTGGCCATGGCATTCGATATCGACAACAACGCCGTCGGGGTGGTAGCAGTTGCCATACCCGTCGTAGGTAGTATTGCCCTATTCTCTTTTCTGGCCGTCGCCGCATGGTCCGATGCGCGCCGCAGAGAGAGAGAGGCATACTACAAGAACGAAACGCTGAAGAAAATCGCGGAGAGCTCAGGAGAAGGCGCCAAGGCCGCGATCGAACTGCTGCGTGAACAGAATAGGAGCGTCACAAAACGCCGCCTCGAAGCCATGAAGCTGGGCGGCTTGATTACGGCCGCCGTCGGCATCGGGGTCATGGCGCTTCTGCATGGGCTTGTGAACGACGAACCGGTTTACCTCGCCGGACTGATTCCGTTGTTGATCGGCCTAGCCATGCTGACGTATACGTTCCTCCTCGCACCCAAAGAAGTGGAGTGAGAGAACGAACGCTCCAAGCCAGCCTTTTTGAATCGCGTCTCGTATCAGGGCATCGCTTCAGCGATGCCGGAGGCACGTCGAAATGAGGCGCCCCTTCAGGGGCTGGGTGTAAATTCGCTTTTCAGGGCAGCACGATCCCGGCGTGCGCGGCGATGGTCTGCACTATAATGAATTGTTGGCAGCCGGACCGGGCGGTCGCTGTCGCAAGACAGAGGAAAGTCCGAACTCCGCAGAGCAGTGTGCCGGATAACGTCCGGGAGGGTGGCCCATCCTTGCGTTCTTTGCAAGGGTGGGTTGATTCGACGGAAAGTGCCACAGAAAACATACCGCCCGAGCTGCAAGGCTCAGGTAAGGGTGAAAAGGTGCGGTAAGAGCGCACCGCCGCCGCAGTAATGCGGCGGGCAGGGCAAACCCCACACGGAGCAAGACCAAATAGGGAGGAAGTTCAGCGCAAGCTGGACGCGTGCCGGCTCGGCGCGCCACCACCTCCGGGTAGGTCGCTTGAGCCGCGCAGTAATGCGCGGCCCAGAGGAATGACCGTCCTGCCGCAAGGCAGACAGAATTCGGCTTACAGGTCCGGCTGCCATACACTTCGCTTTCAATCACTTCCAATTGGGACTCATCTAAATCCAGCCCTGGTTGTGCGCATCTGGATTCGTTGGGCGCTGTGCCTGGTAGAGAGTGTCAGGAAAGTGCACATTTCAGGCGCTACCGCATGACACTGCAGGTGCACTCACCAAGCAAGTTCTGCTACCATGACCGTTCGATGAGGTGGCCATGCCCCAATTTGTGATCGAGCGTGAGATCCCGGGCGCAAGTAGTTTATCGGATGCGGAACTGCAGGCAATCGCCAGAAAATCAGTAGGCGTGCTGAAGGAGATGGGACCGGAAATCAAGTGGCTCCACAGCTACGTCGCCGGCGATAAGTTCTATTGTGTGTACCTGGCGCCGGACGAAGAAACCGTTCGGGAACACGCACGCCGCGGAGGTTTTCCGGCGAATCGCATCTCGGCGGTGCGGCGCCTGATCGATCCCAACACCGCAAATTGAGTTAAGCAGAGTCTCGAGTCCGAAGACCTGGTTGCGCGTCGCCGTCAAGCGCCTCGCGGACCGCTTGCTCGACCGGCATCGCCCAGCCTTCCATCCACGCCGTCAGACCTGCAGCATTGCCAAGCGTTCGGCGCGCGAATTCCAAGGCCTTCTCCAGCCTGGGTTGTTCGGTCGGCGCGAGCGGCGCGCCCAATCGTTGGCGAAGAGCGGCGGCGGCTCCTGCCAGGTGCAGCGATTGTTCTGCGTTCGATTGCGCCGCGGCACTTGCAGCGAGACATTCGAGCGCCCGGGCGATGCCGCGTTTGTGACCCAACTCCTGGAACATCCGGATGCTTTCGCCGTAAAGGCGGCGCGCTTCGGCGTCGTTCCCCTGATCGCAGCTTAGGCTCGCCAGATCGGAGAGGGCGCTGGCAATTCCCCAGCCGTCCCGCAGTTCGCGGAACGCTGCCAGACTCTGTTCGCAAAATGAGCGTGCGGCGACCAAGTCCGCTTTTTCCCGCGCGACGTCGCCCTGGTAATTCAGTGTCCAGGCGACACCGGCGCCATCTCCGGCCTTGCGGAACATGGTCAGGCACTCGTCGTAAAGCGAGGATGCGCGCGCATATTCGCCCTGCAACTTGGTCACGTTGGCGAGATTGCTGAGGGCGCGGGCGATACCGGCGGAATCGCCGAGGTCCCTCCATATGGCCACACAGCGCCCGAAGAGCAAAGCTGCAACATCGAATTCGCCGCGATCACGAGCGTTGACGGCCAAGGCGTTCAGTGCGACGGCAACGCCGCGCTTATCGCCCAGCTCGAGACAAGTGTCGAGACTTTCTTCCAGCAGTTGCCGCGCAGAGCTGTAATCGCCCTGCCCACCCGCCAGAACTGCGCTCGCAAACAGCAGGCGCGCGCGCAGCTTCGGATGCGCCGCAGTTCCTTCCAAAGCAAGTATCTTGGCGATGCCATCTCGGCCCTCCGTGAAATGTTCCCGCGTTTCCCAGAAGCGAAACAGGGCGGCGCCGAGGCGGAGGCCCCACTCGGCCTCCCCGGTTTTGATCAGATAATCGAGCGCCAAGCGGAAGTTGTCGTGCTCAATCTCAAATCGGTCGAGCCATTCGGGGTGAGCGACCACGTCCTCGGCGCCTTCCTCGGCAAGCACGAGGTAGTAAGCAGCATGGGCGCGGCGAGTCGCAGATTCATCGTCGCTTTCGGCCAGGCGTTCGAGTGCATACTCGCGGATGGTGGAGAGCATCCGGAATCGCGTTTCCGCATCGACTTGTTCCACCTGCTGCGCCAGGCTCTTGTCCACCATGGAAGCCATGCCGTCGAGTATGTCGAGGCCCAAGTCGTTCTTCGTATCGCACACGGCTTCCACGCCCTCCAGCGTACAGCCGCCGGTAAACACGGAAAGCCTCCGGAAGAGAGTCTGTTCAGCGGCATTGAGCAAGCCATGACTCCAGTCCACGGTGCTGCGAAGAGTTTGTTGCCGGGTCGGCAGGTCGCGGGCACCGCCGGTCAACAGATTCAGACGGTTTTCGAGGCGGGCCAGCATGGCGGACGGCGGAAGCAGCTTGATGCGCGCCGCCGCCAGTTCGATGGCCAGAGGCAGGCCATCAAGGCGAGCGCAGATGGCCGCCACCGCAGGTGCATTTTCCTTGGTGAGCGTGAATTCGCGCTTTACCGCCTGCGCGCGTTCCACAAAAAGCGCAACCGCTGGAAGGCGAGAGAGCACTTCCAGGGGCGGAATGGATTTGAGGTTGGGCAGCGCAAGAGGTGGCACAGGAAATTCATGTTCGCCATAGAGGTGGAGCGGCGCCTGGCTTGTTACCGCGATCTTGAGCTTCGGGCCGGTAGTGAGCAACTGCGTTATCACCGGCGCGGCGGAGACGAGGTGCTCGAAGTTGTCGAGCAAGAGAAGCATCGGCTGATCCAGTCCGCTCACGTAATCGTTCAAGCTTTCCTGCGACGACCGATTCCCGGTTTCGCGCACCCCCAATGCTTGCGCAATCGTGGAAGCGATCAAAGCGGGATCGCTCACCGCTGACAGCGGGACAAAGCAAACGCCCCCTGGAAACCCGGCGGCAGCATCGGCCGCTACCTGCAGGGCGAGCCGAGTCTTCCCGATGCCGCCCGGACCGGTGAGGGTCACGAGTTGCACGTCCACGCGGCTCAAGAGCTGACGGAGAGCAGTCGCTTCGTGTTCGCGTCCAATGAATGCGGTACGTTGCACTGGCAGGTTGTTGGGACGAGACTCCGAGGGGCGCGCGGACGCCTCGGCGAGACGGTCGCGCACCGCGGCGAGGTCGCGAGCCAAATCCTGGGTGGAGGCGTAGCGCTCCTTGGGGTCTTTGGCCAGGCAGCGCTCCACGATCCAAAGGAAGGGAGGGGGCGCTTGCAGCATTCTGGAACCGAGACGCTCCGGTTCATCGCGAAGGATGGCGGCCGTGGTCTCCGCATGAGTCTTTTTCCGGAATGCAGAAAATCCGGTGACCATTTCGTAGAGCACCGACCCGAAAGAAAACTGGTCCGAACGAAAATCAACTTCTCCGCCTGTGACTTGCTCCGGTGACATGTAGCCGACCGTGCCCATCACCGTTCCCTGCTCCGTGATCGAGGTCGAAGCGTCCGAATCCGGGGTCGGGTTAACCCCCAGCAGTTTCGCCAGACCGAAGTCCAGAATCTTGGCCGTAGCGTCGCCAGAAACCATCAGATTCTCCGGCTTCAGATCGCGGTGAACGATTCCGATCGCGTGCGCTTTAGCGAGTGCGTCGGCAATCTGCGCTGCGATTGCGACAGCTTTGCGGAATGGAATCGGGCCAGCGGCCAACAATTCCCGCACCGTCTCTCCAACCACCAGTTCCATGGAGATGTAGCATGTTCCGTTCACGTGACCGAGTTCATAGATCGTGACGATGTTTGGATGATTGAGCGCGCAGGCGGCGCGGGCTTCCTGCTCGAAGCGCGACAAAGCTTCCGGTTGCGAGCCGCGCTCCAGCGAAAGAGTCTTGATGGCGACTTCGCGTTCGAGGCGAGTGTCCTTGGCGCGATAAACCTCACCCATGCCGCCGGAGCCCAATCGCTGGAGAATCTCGTAATTTCCGAAGTTCGTACCCGGCGACAAGGTGGACGGCAGGGATGATGGAGTTTCCGGCGGGTTCATGGACCTCGGTGTGGCGCAGCTATCGGCCTGACAAGGTTGGCTGCTGCGTGATTTGTTTTGAATTCTTACTCGCCGCCGCGACGAGTCTCCGCAGCAGCACTCCTGAGTGCGTTTATAATACCCCAGATCTCAGGAGACGATTCATGGATGTTCGATCGTTGCAGCGCCCGCTGAAAGACCGGTACCGGCAAGATCCGACGAGTTCCCGAATCACGCTGACCGCGCGCGGCAGTCAGGCCGACGCGCCCATCGCCTGCTCGGTCGACTTGGGGCGGGCGATCTACAATGCGCAAGCGCACCAAGGTGTTGGTGGGGCAGGTACCGGAGCCTGCTCTGGGGACCTGCTGTTGGGTGCGCTCGCCGCCTGCGCTCAGATCACTTGCCAAATGGTAGCTGCTGCGATGGGAATACCTACCGAGGGAATTGATGTCAGGGTCGAGGGCGATCTGGACCTGCAAGGAACGCTGGGAATATCGAAGGAGGCCCCGGTCGGATTTCAGGGCATCAGAGTCATTTTCGACGTCCGCGCCCCGCAGGCAACGAAGGAGCAACTCAGTGCGTTGCAGGCAAAAACGGAACAGTATTGCGTGGTGATGCAAACCTTGCAGAGTCCGCCGAAGATTGAGCACACATGGACGCAACGGTGATCGCCCTCACAGGTCCGCTGCCACAACATCCGATATATCATTTCGATTGAACATTGAGCCCCCAAGTGCTTTGGTTTCCGACAAGCGTTACCGCATGACCGTGCACTTCCCCGAGCTTGTAGCGGTTCCACCTGCAGTCGTGATGGCAATCTCGCCCGTCTTCGCTCCAGTGGGCACCATGGCGGTGATCTGGGTGTAAGAGTTAACCGTGAAGCTTGTTGCCTGGATACCCCCGAAGGTAACGGTCGAGTCTGCCGTGAAGCTCACGCCGGTAATCGTCACAACCGTTCCCACCGGACCGCTGGTTGGAGTGAAACTCTTAATCTACGGGATCACACGGAACATCTTGTTGCTCTGCAAGGTGCCGCTCGAGGTTGTGATGGTCACGAAGCCAGTGGTCGCTCCACTGGGAACTTTAGCCGTCAGATAAGTGCCGGATTTCACACTCC
>Ga0209448_10000356_pt1 | contig 15727 bp, 15 predicted proteins | sample BogFormECP14_OM2_FD_188245 | JGI IMG/M metagenome (GOLD analysis project Ga0209448, IMG submission 188245) | Bog forest soil microbial communities from Calvert Island, British Columbia, Canada - ECP14_OM2 (SPAdes) (version 2) | ecosystem: Environmental > Aquatic > Freshwater > Wetlands > Bog ... | reverse complement strand
AAGAGGACCGACGTCCCACCTGATTGGCGATGCCGTCCTTGGGTATTTCGACCAATCCAGACGTAGGGCTCCAGGGCTAATCAGGAGAAGACACACTAAAGGAGGAATCATGATCAAGACAGCTAAACTCGCGTCAGTTTTGACTTTGGCGGTGCTGTTCCTCACCGGAATGGCTTTAGCTCAAACCGACCCTGGAGTTCAGAGTGGCAACCGCGGCACAGGCGGGTCAATCATTAATCCGGCGAATGACCCGAATGGTTTCTACGCCTTTTTCCAAGACGGTCTCACTCGCTTCCAGGATGTGGAGTCCGTTTCCAACAGCCCGACGAAGAACAACGGCCTGGGACCACGGTTTAACTCAAATCAATGCGGTTCATGTCACGCGCAACCTGCGATCGGCGGGACCGGTGCTGCCGTCAATCCCCAATTCCAGTTCACCGGCAACGGGGTCGCGCCTGGAAGCACCACGCCGTATTTCATTACGGCCAATGGCCCAACCCTCGAAGCCCGGTTCCCGTTCTTCTTTAACGGCGACGGCACGGTCAATTACAACGCTCCCAATGGCGGAGTGGAAGACCTGTTCACCGTTACTGGCCGCTCCGATGCCGGCAGCTGCAGTCTGCCGCAGCCCAGTTTTGATGCTGCGGGGAAGGCGAACAACATTATCTTCAGGATTCCCACGCCGGTGTTTGGCGCAGGCTTGATCGAAAACCTTGACGACTCAACCTTGTTGAACAACCAACTAGCCAATAACAACAACAATTTCGGCATTTCCGGCGCGTTCAACCGCAACGGCAACGACGGCACTATCACCCGCTTCGGTTGGAAGGCGCAGAATAAATCGCTGCATATCTTTGCCGGTGAGGCCTACAACGTGGAGATGGGCGTCAGCAACGAGCTGTTCACTCAAGACCGCCCGCTGCCCGAGGAGGACCAGCATGGTACAGGGTTGCCGACAAACTGCCTAAACCTCACCGGAACTGGCTATCCGGAAGACACGTCCAACCCAACGCTTACGCCGAACGCAGCGGTTCTCGATGACGTGTCAGCATTTGCCAACTTCATGCGATTCCTGGCTCCGCCGCTACAGGGCGGGGTAGTGCTGAATGGACAGCAGGTCTCCGCACAGTCGATCGCCAATGGCAGCGCCTTGTTTAGCTCTATCGGCTGCGCGACCTGCCACAATCCGACCCCAGGCACGACGCAAGTGTCGAACTTCGTTCCATCGTTGAGTAATGCCCCAGTACCCGCGTTCTCGGATATTGAGATCCATCACATGGGTACTCGCCTGGCGGACAATGTCTCGCAGGGCAACGCGGGCGGCGACCAGTTCCGCACCGCTCCCCTGTGGGGTTTGGGACAGCGAATCTTCCTGCTGCACGATGGCCGCACCACTGACCTGAAGGCGGCGATCGACGCACACGCGAGCCATGGCAGTGAAGCCAACACGGTGGAGGGGAATTTCGATAACCTCTCGCCCAGCCAGAAGCAGGACGTGCTGAACTTCCTGCGCTCGCTGTAGTCGTTTTAGGCACGCTCGCTGGCGAGGTACGAAGGTGTCTCGCCAGCTCTTTCCAAGTTTAAGAAATGATCCGCCACGGCTTCTCCGGGTTCACCGGCCGAAATTGCTTGGATTCGAAGGACAACGATGCGCACTCAATTCTCGTGTTCCTTGCTCGTCCTCGCCTTATCCGTATTGTCGCCAGCCTGGGGCCAAGGCGCCAGACCGCAAAGCGCTCCTAAGAACGGCGGCGACTTTTCCAACAACATGCAGCCCCAGACAAAGGTGCCGGCGGGAGTCATCCTGGTAAAAGGTGCGTGGTCGAGTGCGAGTGATTCCCTAACTCCCTTGCCGGAAGGCGGGAACGTGATCAACAACGTCTTCAGCGACCAGTATTTTGGAATGACTTACTCTCTGCCTCGGGATTGGACGGAGAAATACAAAGGACCGCCTCCGTCGGATAGCGGTCGCTACGTCCTTGCCGAGATCAGGCCTGCGAACACATATAACGGACCAATTAGGGGCAGCATCTTGATCGCAGCCCAGGACATGTTCTTCACGCCGCTGCCTGTGGCTAACGCGCTCGAGCTCATCGATTACACGAAAGACCATTTGCAGGCCGACTACAGAGTCGAACTGCCGCCTACTGCAGTCAAGATTGCCAGCCGCTCCTTCCGTTTTTTTGCGTATGAGTCTCCGGTGGCACAGCTGCATTGGTATGTCGCGGCTACGCAAATCCGCTGCCATGCGGTGGAAATTGTGCTAACTAGCCGTGACACGAAGCTGCTGGAACGTTTGATGCTCGACATGAACAAGATGAAGTTGCCCGTGGAGGCCAGTCCCACAACAGGAGCGGGTGGGGGCGCTGTCCCTGTTTGCATCAAGGATTACGCGCGCGACGAAAACGTGATCGCTCGAGTTGACCCGATCTTTACCGAGCATAGGTTTAACCCCGTTCCGGTCCGAGTCATCATCGACCGGGAGGGCAAGGTAAAACACATTCACTTTCTGAGCGCATTTCCCGATCAGGCAAAAGCAATCACTGACGCTCTGGGGCAATGGAAGTTCAGGCCGTACCTGCGGGGCGGCCAGCCGGTTGAGGTGGAAACCGGCCTCATGTTTGGGCGCGCGCCACATGCGGCCGGATACCCGGCAAGGGATGCTGCGACCAAGTGATTCCTGGACGATTCAGGACGCGGTGGAGTTGTGAATACGATACGTGCAGCTGGTTGGCGTGATCTGTCGACAAAAGGAGGCCGGTGATCGGTATCTGCGATAATAATTCCTGGGTGTGTAAGGTCGTCCTGGGCGTCGGCTTCACTGCCGCCTGTGCCGCGGCGGTGCTGGCCGCCGACTCCATCAAAGGCGTAGTCCGCAATCAGACTCGCGGTCGGTTCGTCGCTGGTGCCGAAGTCATTCTTCTCTGTCTGAACCAGCCCAGTCTCGACCAAACCAGTCTTAATCAGAGCATGCAGGAGGAAACACGCACCAAGACCGACTCGCAGGGCGCCTTCACCATCAAGGTCCGGTATCCAGACAAGCTGCACCAGGTGCGTGTGATCCACCAAGGCGTCAACTACGATCAAAGGGCTTCGGCGGGTGATGCTGTTTCCATCGCCGTGTTCGATGCGGTCTCGAAGGTCCAGGGCGTAACCGGAAGCATTGAAATCATCCGCATCGGGGCCGCCGGCAACTATCTTCACGTCTCGGACATGGTCGAGATCAAGAATGATTCCAGTCCGCCCCTGACGCAGGCGGGTGAGCGCACGTTTGAAGTTTATTTACCTGCCCTGGCGAAGATTGATTCCGTTGTGGCCGCGGGCCCAGGAACAATCGCCGCTCTGATCTCCGCGACGCCCGTGGCTGGTTGGCCTGGGCACTACGCGGTGAATTTCCCCTTGCAGCCGGGAGCCACCAGGTTCGCATTCAACTACGACCTGCCTTACGCCGGCCAGGCAGTGTTTCGCCCAAAGAGCATGGTTCCGCTGCAGCAGTTGGCAGTCATGATTCCGCCGACGATGAAGTTCGCGTCGCAGTCCCACGCTTTCCAGCGTCTGCGCACGGGCAACGACAACGACCGCTATCAAGTGGAAGCGGCCAATTCGGTAAACGCGGGAGACGGGCCCGGGTTTGAAGTCTCGGGAGTTGGCCCGTTTCCCGAGCTGCGAGCGCAAGCTCAATCGCCACCGAAACCGCCGGTTGCGGCACAGCCCCTTCCCGCGCATTCTGCCCCAGCCAGTTCCCAAACCCGAGTTCAAGGGACGAACGGTTTGGATAACATAGCCGCCTTCGGGATTGTCGCCCAGTTATCGCGGATGCCATGGTGGGTGCTCGGCGTCAGCGCTTGCATGCTTGGGGCCTGCGTTTTCTTGCTCTGGCGCAAACGGCGCCTCTCGGGCAACGCACTGGCGAACGCTGCACAAAAGATCGAGGCAGGAAGAGGACCAAGAGAGTTGTCGCAGCTTACTGCGTCGAAGAAGGATGTTAAGTTGAGCACTGGGCAGTAGACATCTCCGTTGAAAAATCGAACAAGAATATGCATAATCATCCCTCCCGTTTTCGAGTGGGGAAGGGAAATTCCGGAGTGGGCATGGCCGGGCTGTCAAAACCGTCAGTTGAGGAACTGCAATGCTGAGCAAACTCCTTCAGATAGTGGCTTTGACGGTGTGTCTGACTTCGGCTTGGGGCAAATCAACTTCGGAATTGTCCTTCACCCGGCAGCCCAGCACGGTCTCCATCGTTGGACCCGGAACTGTTTTGTCCGTTCACCTTCTGAACTTGCCCTTCATCAAGCCGCGCTACGCAGTCAAGTACAAGACGGACGGCGGGGAACTGATCGAAGTGTGGACTCCCGGGAAGGACGTTTTGGTGCTAGAAGGGATGCACGGGATACTGACCTACTCCACCCATCCTGAGAGGATCCTGAGCTTTCGAGTGGTCGAGCAAAAGTTAACAAAGTAGCGAACTGTTGTGCCTGCCCCAGGCGCGCTCAAACATTTACGAGTTGGCTGGTAGCGCTCTTCGCGGCGGCTTGGTGGGGAAACGCCACGCGGGCAGGTTGCACGCGACTAGAGCGAACTCGTACGAAGGTCCGCATATAAGACTGCGCTACCCGACCCCAGACCATCTGGCGCGCATAGACGTAAGCACGTTCGCGCATCGACTGGCGGGCCGCATCGTTGTCCAAGAGTTCAATCGCCGTATCTGCGATGGCGGCTGGATCCTCAAAAGGAACTAGCGCCCCTCGCCCCTCGTCCAGGAGTTCGGTAGCGTGCCAGTAGGGAGTCGAGATGATCGCCTTCCCGGCGCCTAAGGCATACGCCAGTGTTCCGGATACGGCCTGTGCCTCGTAGCGGTACGGCGTGATGTAAATGTCGGCCGAACCAACCAGCGCAGCCATCTCTTGAGGGCTGACGAACCGGTTGTGGAAGACCACGTTCTGCTCCACTCCCAACTCTTTGGCTAAGGCCTGCAACTGAAGCCGATATCGATCACCCTCGCGACGCCTGACATGCGGATGAGTGGCACCTGCGATTATGTAGACAACGTTGGGGTGCCGAGCCACGATGTGCGGCAGGGCGTGAATCATGCTTTCGAATCCTTTGTTTGGAGACAGCAAGCCGAACGTCAGCAAGACCGTCTTTCCGTTCGAAAACGAATCTTTGCAAGAAGCCGGTTCCGCAAAGGGCAAGTCGGGGATGCCGTGAGGAATCAGATCAATCTTTTCTCCTGGGACTCTAAATACATCTTGCAGAAACTGAGAAGAGTGCTTGCTCATAACAATCAGACGATCGGAGCGCGCGGCGATTTCTTGCAAGACGATGAGTTGGTCGACGTCGGGCTCACGAAGAACCGTGTGCAGAGTCGTCACCACTGGCATTTTGAGGTGCTGCAGCAGCCGCAGGATATGGCCGCCGGCCTTCCCTCCATAAATCCCATACTCGTGCTGCAAACACACCAGGTCGAGATCGCTGGAATTGAGAAAGTCGGCCGCTGCTTTATAGGATGAAAGGTCGTCCTCGGTCAGTTCGAATCGCACCCGCGCGGGATAGACGTACTGCGATTGTGGGTCATTGACGGCGACTACGAATACTCCAGCGGCTCCGTACTCAACCGCAATCGCATCGGACAAATCTGTCGTGAAGGTCGCAATTCCACACTGTCGAGGAAGGTGGTTCCCGACAATCGCTATCCGTACTGGAAGCGACCGGCTTGGAATCGCTGACAGGGATAATACTGACTTCCTTTCGAACTTCGGTTCGAACACCGGAGGACGCGCTTCGCACTGCGTTGGGCCGTTCGGTCTTGAACTCATGGGCGGGACAGGCGCCGACATTGCGGGCTCCTTAATGACAGGGTCCGGGTGGAAGGGGACCGGACGCGGGGTGAAACAAGCGCCAGGAAGCTACACCGGGGCCCTCCTGGTGCTCGGACGCGTACTACCTTCTACCTTCTACCTTTGTTCAAACCGCACTTCGTCCGCTCAGTAGGTTAATGACCAGAATCACCAAACCCACAACCAGCAGCAAGTGGATCAGACTTCCGCCCACATGCAGACTGAAACCCAGAAGCCACAAAATAACAAGAACAACGAAAATCGTCCAAAGCATGTCGACCTCCTGTGCTCATTCGCGAGCACACCCACGTGACTCATCCAAACGTCCGCGAGAGAACTGCTTCGCGCGAGATAACAGAATTAATGATGGGGACTGTGCCGCCACTTGAACACGCAGAGTTCCTGAATCACAAACGGCGGCAATCCCAAATCTGCAAGATCTACTTCTGCTTGTTTTCTTTGGCCTCAGCTTGTGCCCCGCGAACTTCCGCAACGAACGGCTGGGCGGCGGCTGGAACTGGCACTTTGCCCAACAGCAGCGCTCGCGTAGTGACGTTGTGTCCGTACATCGCCTGCCGGGAATCACTGTCCTGGCGGAGCGACGCACCTTCCAATGTGAGCCCGGCGAATGCACCCTTGGCACGGGAATAAGTCAGGATCTCTGTATCAATCTTCCAATCCGTACCGGCCTCGGCATGCCGTCCCACTGGACCCGCTGCCGCGGAAGCGTCCCCGCCAACTTGGAAATTACTAGAGAGCAGTCTTTGCATCGCTTTGGCATTCTGAAAGATCATTACCACGTCCACAGCTTCCACCCCGATCTGTAGGCCCCAGGTTCCGCCCGAGATCGTGATGAACGCCGGCGCACTCCAGCCATTCGCGGTGCGGCAGGTGGCTACGCCTTTGCCTCCTTTAGCTCCGAAGACAAAGCCGCCCTTGACCATGTGCGGTATAACCGCTATGCACTTTGCGTGCTGCAAAACTTCTTCCGGGATCCCCTTGTCAGGCATCCCCATAATTTCGTGCATCACACTGGTGGAGTTGTCCAGCCGTTCGGTGGCATCTTCCAGCGCCGACCCGGCCCAGCACAACGTGCCCAGGCTCAACATCGCAAGTACGAACATCGCTCTTTTCATGGGATCCTCGTTTCTGTTCCCTCTCCGCCGCATCTCCGGCTTTTTGTGGCGTATACGGGTACGTAAAAATCCGCTTGGAAATGCCGGCGTATCAGGTCGATCTGAACTTAGCAAATCAGGATTAGAACGGTCTGAGCAATAATGCTCACTTGCCACAGTCCTGACGAAAGCTTGTCAGAAAAAAATCGTTCCTGTTCTGTTCTGCAAGAGTTCCAGACGCAACCCAGCATCGAACACGTCAGTAACTTGGAACGATTCGGCATGTGAGCAGACAATATAGATAGACAGCAACTCCTATTCGTTGGCGGCAGGAACAATTGCACGCCGAAGGTTATGTACCACGTGAGGTGTCATAGATGGCGACAACCAAGGTTGAACGAGCAGGTGTTGGTTTTGGCATTGGCCGCCAAAGTGGGTCGATCATACTCGAAGTCCGTCCCCACCATGACACCATTTCTGCACTCCGGAGTGTCCAGGTTGGTTTCGAACTGCTGAACGGAATCACACTCGAGCAAGCGAAGAAAATCCTGGACGTGCTGAACGAGAACGTAGTCGGCGTACTGGCCACTACCGCATCGGATGAAAAGACGGAAGCGGCGTCGGGCTGAAGGGGTCACCCAACATTCCAGAACCGCCGATTCACCGCGCCGACGCCCCGGCTCCCGTGGGTCCCAGCGTGCCTCCGAGAGTCCGATCCACGCTACGCCGGCGGGACTGTACTGGTCGGCCCGGTAGCTGCCTTCCGTAGTGTCTTGCTTTTTCGCCTTGAACCTACATCCCACTTGATGCCTGCTGAAGGTTTACCTGTTGTAGCGTCATACCCAGTCTGCTCGCGACCCTCTGGTCTGACGCCGAGCCTACCCGCCGTCTCGGCATCCAGTTGCCCTGTGACGGGCAGATTCGCAGCCTTCTGAAATCCGCGAATGCTTGCCCGGGTTCGGAGACCGAAGACGCCATCGACCTTCCGTCCCGCATATTGTCCGTTGCCCTGCAGAGCTTCCTGTATCTTCTTGACATCGTTCTGCTGCACGTCGTTCTGCTGCACGTCTTTTTGTTGCACGACAGGGGGCACTTCCTGGCTGACCTTCGCTTCCGAAGCGAGCGGAATCCGGCGTGTTGGCGCGATCCCCGACGTCAGCAACAGGAAAACGATCCCAGCGCATGCGGCTTTGCTGGCTAAAAACATTTCTTCGCCTCGATTTGCATACCGGCAATAGACTCGCTCACTTGCTCCGGCAATGCTGTGCAGAATGGATCACATCGTGCCTTGGCGGACTTTGCGGAAAAGGGGGCGCGTTTTTTTTCGCTAGGTTCGTGGAGTATTCGCTGGCCCGCAGTATCCGATTAGGAGAAGGATCTCGTCGACACAGGATGCTCGACTTCAGCGGGAAGAGACGGAGTCCTTCAGTACTACTCGCAGTACTACTCGGCGGCTCCCGTATTCTGTGGCGGGTCGGCGCGCCAAACGTAGAGGAATTTCTCGTCACTCGAGGTTACGACGGGGATATTTTTCTCGCGCGTTACGCGGTTCAAAGCCGAGCGAAGATTCTGCATCTTCTCGCCGTTCAGGCTGCTCAGCGGAATCTTGACCGCCTGCTGGGCTTTCAGCTTTGTCAGGTCGGCGAGAATGTCCGCCACCGCCTTGCGATGTTTTCCTTTACGGCCCTGCGGCACATCAACCCGATTTACCGATTCATAGTGTCTGCCATTTCCGTTTCGTCCCATTGGGCGGCGCTCCGTTCCGCGGAAATCGTATCCGTACGCGATAAATCCTACAGCTAAAATTCGCATGCTGCAACTAAAAATCTGTACAAATCTCGTACATGCTGGCGATCTCGCGCGGATGAATGCATTAAATTCAGTGTTTTCACGAAGATGTACTGCCTGCGTTGCACTAAGACCTGATAAGAGTTCACCCGTATCACGGGGGCCGCGCTAGCATGGCTAGCGGTATGGGTGCTGGAGACGTTCAGGATTAAGCGATGCCGCGGCAATTGTCCTGGCGTTCTCGTGAGGGGGGCACCCAACCATGACTCCCAGAGCAACGGCCAAGAAGAAGCGCGATTTCGATCCTCACGCGTTCCTCGCAACTATCGGCGAGGGCAGGAAATTTGTGCTTTTCCCAAAGAAACGGACCATCTTTGCGCAAGGGGATGCCGCCGATGCGGTGTTTTATATCCAGACGGGCAAGGTAAGACTCACCGTGGTCTCCAAGGCTGGCAAGGAGGCAACGATCGGCATATTAGGGGACGGAGACTTTTTCGGCGAAGGTTCGCTTGCGGGGCAAACTGTCCGCATGGGCTCAGCAACCGCCATGACGGATTGCGCGGTTCTGCGCATCGAAAAGAAAGCCATGGTGAAAGCGCTTCATCGCGAACACGAAGTTTCCGACATGTTCGTAGCCTATTTGCTGGCGCGGAACATCCGTTACGAAGAAGATCTGGTGGATCAGCTTTTCAATTCGAGCGAAAAGAGGCTGGCCCGGATTCTTCTGCTGCTGGCGCATTTTGGCAAGGAAGGCATTCCTGAAGCCGTAGTCCCTAAGGTCAGTCAGGAGTCGCTGGCGGAGATGATCGGGACAACCCGGTCGCGGGTCAGCTTCTTCATGAACCGGTTCAGAAAATTGGGATTCATTCACTACAACGGCGGGCTGCAAGTGCACAGCTCACTCCTCCATGTGGTGCTGCACGACTAGCTTCCAGCGGGCCGCCCTGGAACGCACACTCATAAAGCTACGCTGAATGTTTACGCGTTTCGAGTTCGGACGGGACCGGAATCCGGTTATTTCAAGACTGTCCAATTTTGAACAGATTTCGGAATTGGCACGGTTGTAGGTTGTTTGCCAGCGAGCTACGCGGCCCCACGAGGTCGCCGGGGTCGTTTGCTCTAATCATGGCGCAGCCGAAAAAGCTGCGCCATTGTTTCTTAGCAGGGTTCCGCATGGGATCACGGACGCGCCAGAAGGGATCCTATACCGTTCTTGACCACACCCGGCGGCAGCAGGGGACTGGAACTCGCTTCCATCCATCTTAGTTGATATCATGATCGTCGACATGTGAGCAATCTTGACCAGATTCGGAGGGCTGTTGAGTGTCATCCTATCTCGCGAGAAGCTGAGCGACACGAATCAGTAGCCCGAATCAATCGAGGGATCAGAGGGTAAGCGTGTGTTCAAGTGACCCGAGATATGGCGTTCTTACCTACCCGTGCTTCGTGGCTGCTCACCAGCGTGAGTGTAAGCTGCTGATAGCAAATTGTTTAATTTGGTATAGCCGCGTGGTACCCGATTTGCACCGAGGTCATTTGTGCGCCTCCTCACACTTCGCCTTACTATTTCGTTGATCGTTGGGATCACACTGATCTCGCTCTTCTCGTCCTATTATGAGGTGCGGTCTCAAAGGCGGGGTCTGCGCCGGGATCTGGAGCACCGCGCGGAAGTTTTGGCAGAGAATCTCGCCGACCAAGTCGAGCCTTATCTCAATCTCAACCAGGCCTCGCGTAAGAATCTTCAGCAGACAATTGACCGGTTTGGCATCCGGGAACACCTGGCTGGAATTGCCATCTATAACCCTCAAGGCGAATCCATCGCCATAACCCCCGGACTGGTGCCACAACTCACAGGCGAAGCTGCGGTGGTCCAGCAGGCAGCTACGAAGGGCCAAAGCGCAGGGCAATACAGCCGGCTGGGGGAAACTTCGGTCTATATTTATGCGCTGCCTCTCCGTCAGAATGAAGCGGTCGTGGGCGGACTCGCGATCGTTCACGACGCCAGCTACATCAATGCCCAAAGCCGGAGGGTTTGGCGCGACACGTTTCTGCGTGTGCTCGTCCTGGTTTTCCTGCTCACACTCACTACCTTGCTGATCGTGCGCTGGAGCATTACCGGCCCCCTTGCCCGCGCAACGCAGTGGATGCGCGCATTGCGAACGAGCAAGATCTCTTCGCGGCCGGCCATGCCAGATCTGGATTTGTTCCGCCCCCTCGCGCACGAAATGACCACCTTCGCCGCGAGTCTCGTCGCCGCTCGTTCCGCAGCGGAGAAAGAGGCCCAGTTGCGCCACGCGGGCGATACTTTCTGGACCGCGGAACGACTTTCGGTCCACGTGCGCGGCATGCTGGGGACCAGCCGCTTGTTCGTGGTTGCGAATCGAGAGCCCTACATACACAGACGTCAGGGCAAGTCCGTCGAGGCGATGGTTCCAGCCAGCGGACTGGTGACCGCGCTCGAGCCGGTCTTGTGCGCTTGTGATGGAACCTGGATTGCGCACGGCAGTGGGGACGCGGATCGCGAGACCGTCGACAAGCATGACCGCTTGCGCGTTCCGCCCGACGACCCCCGCTATACCCTGCGCCGTGTCTGGATGAGCAAGGAAGAAGAAGAAGGATACTACTACGGTTTTGCCAACGAAGGGCTCTGGCCGCTCTGCCATATTGCCCACACGCGCCCTACGTTTCGCGTCTCCGACTGGGAGCATTATGAAAGGGCCAACCGCCGGTTCGCCGACGCGGTATTGAAAGAAATGGAGGGAATGGACCGCCCGGTCCTCCTGGCACAGGATTACCATTTTGCGCTTCTGCCTCGGATGATCAAGAAGGCGCGCCCGGATGCGCGCGTGGCGATCTTCTGGCATATCCCCTGGCCGAACCCGGAGGCGTTCGGTATTTGTCCCTGGCAAAGAGAACTCGTGGACGGATTGTTGGGGGCGGACCTGATTGGCTTCCACATTCAATCTCACTGCACTAACTTCTTGCAAACGGTAGATCGCGCGTTGGAATCGCGGATTGATTGGGAACATTTCACGGTAAATCGCGAAGAACACCGCACCGTGGTAAAACCGTTTCCCATCAGTGTGGAGTTCCCGGAGAATCCTCCTCCCGTCGAGGCCGGCGCCTCCCCCTCCGCCTCCCCCTCCATCGAGCGGGTCGCATTACTGCGAGAACTGGGCATCGAAGCGGATTTCCTGGGCGTGGGCGTGGATCGAGTGGACTATACCAAGGGCATTCTGGAGCGCTTCCTGGCCATCGAACGGCTTATGGAAAAGCATCCATTTTATCGGGAGAAATTCACATTCCTGCAAATTGGTGCGCCCAGCCGCACCCGCATCAAACGTTACAACGACTTGCTCATCGAGGTGGAGGCGGAAGCGAACCGCATCAATGAGCGCTTCCAGACGGGCAAGTGGAAGCCCATCCTCCTCATGAAGCGGCAGCACAGCCACCATGAAATCCAGCGGTTTTACCGCACGGCTGATCTTTGCCTGGTCACTTCTCTGCACGATGGAATGAACCTGGTCGCCAAGGAATTCGTGGCCGCGCGCCAGGATGAACAAGGAGTACTCGTCCTGAGCCGTTTTACCGGCGCCGCCCGCGAATTGCCGGACGCGTTACTGGTGAACCCCTACGACATCGAGCAGATGGCAGAAGCCATCCGTGTCGCCGTGGAGATGGACAGCGAGGAACGGAAGACCAGGATGCAGCGCATGCGCAAGGTGGTTAGAGAACGCAACATCTATCGCTGGGCGGGCAACTTGATTGCCGAACTATGCGAAGTGCGCCTCGACGAGCCGGCAAACAGGTTGGAGTCGCAGATGGGGACTGCGCCGGCGGAGCAATCAGCAGAGGCGATCGGTGTCGATCAACCGATTGATGACTTCGATCACGCCCGCCCCGTAACTGCCGCCGGTGACCAGGTCGGCGCGCCGCTTGAGCGCAGGCAGGGCGTTGGCCACGGCCACTGAGCAACCGCAAAAGCTTAGAAATTCATGATCATTCTCTGCATCGCCGATGCCCACCACGCTCTCACTCGAAAGCCCCAAATCAGACAACACGGCGGAAAGGCCAGTGGTCTTATTGATTCCGCGGGGCAAGATCATCACCGATTCCTTGTTAAAGATCACTTGCAGGCTCAGGTTCAGTTGCTGGATCGCTAGAAGGACGGCGACATCATGAGGAGGTCTTACGGTTGCCACAATGCACCTTCCCACGGAAAGCGGCACCCCCTGCTTCCGCAGATTGGCCACCAGTTCCGCGGAGGGCGCCGGACACAAGAGTCGCTCCTCCCCAGTTTCCGGGTGATGCAGCAGAGCGCCGTTCTCGGCAACAATCCAATCAAACAGATGGAGATGCGAAAACACATTGCGCAGGCTGGGAAGTTCGCGGCCGGTCACCAATATCAGCTTTCTGCCCGATTCCCGCGCCCGTTCCAAACCAGCCAGGGTGTCGCGGTCGACCCGCCCATCGCGGGCGAGAGTCCCATCGTAATCCGATGCTATCGCCCGAAATCGCAGCGTTGCTCCCATTTGTACAATAATAAATGGTGATGGTTCGAACGGCAGCGGTGCCGCCAGACGGTAGCGGCCCAGTTCCGATCTGTTTTAAATGGGCACGACTTCACAGCTTGCGGAAAAACTCGATTTTGCACTTGATTTTGGGTGGGGCAGCGGTTTACCGCTGCGGTAAGTGGATTGTTTTGAATACGGCTTTAGCGGCTGGGGGGCGCACCTTCTGCTCGAAACTGGTTTTTCCGCAGCCTCTTCAGTCGTGCCGTAAATGCCGCATAATCAGTAGCGGCTTCAGCCACTGGGGGAATGCGTCTTCCAAACTGAGCCACTACGGGCCCGACTCGGTAGACTGTTGCATCGGCCGAGTACTGCATTAAACAAGGAGGAAGCGGTTTGCCATTAAAGCAGGATGCGCTTTGGTACAAACACGCAATCATCTACCAGGTCCACGTTCGTACGTTCTACGATAGCAACGGGGATGGCATCGGTGACTTCCAGGGCCTTGATCAAAAGCTCGACTACCTGGAGGAATTAGGAATAAACACCATCTGGTTGATGCCATTCTTCCCGTCACCTCTGCGCGACGACGGCTACGATATTGCCGATTACAACTCCGTCCATTCCAGCTACGGAACCTTGGAGGATTTCAGGAAATTCCTGGGAACGGCTCACGAACGCGGCATACGGGTGATCATCGAAATGGTGCTGAATCACACCTCGGATCAGCACCCCTGGTTTCAGCAATCCCGAAGCTCGCGGGAAAACCCGCGCCGGGATTGGTACGTCTGGAGCGATACCGATACCCGATATCAGGGAACTCGGATCATTTTTCTCGACACAGAAATGTCCAATTGGGCGTGGGATCCGGTTTCGAAATCCTATTATTGGCATCGTTTCTTCAGCCACCAGCCCGACCTCAATTATGACAATCCCGCGGTCCGGGAAGAGATGTGGAATGTCATGAAGTTCTGGCTGGAAATCGGCGTTGACGGCTTCCGATTAGACGCGGTCCCGTACCTGGTGGAACGCGAGGGCACGAACTGTGAGAATTTGCCCGAGACCCACGCCATCCTGAAGGAGTTGCGGCGAAAACTCGATGAACAATTCCCCGGCAAGATGCTCCTGGCGGAAGCCAATCAATGGCCCGCGGATCTTCGGCCATACTTTGCCGACGGGGATGAATTTCACATGGCGTTTCATTTTCCCCTGATGCCAAGGATGTTCATGGGAGTGAAATTAGAAGACCGCAAACCGATCACTGAGATCCTGCAGCAAACCCCGGAGATTCCACCCTCATGCCAGTGGTGCCTGTTCCTGCGCAACCATGATGAGTTGACCCTGGAAATGGTTAACGACCTGGAACGTGACTACATGAACGACGCGTATGCCGAGGACAAGGCGATGCGGCTCAACCTCGGTATTCGGCGGCGACTGGCCCCTTTGCTCGATAACGACCGCAGGCGTATCGAGTTGATGAACGGAATACTGATGTCGTTACCGGGCACTCCAAGTATTTATTACGGCGATGAAATCGGGATGGGCGACAACATAAATCTGGGTGACCGCAATGGAGTGAGAACTCCAATGCAATGGACCGGAGGCTGGAACGCGGGGTTTTCGGCCGCGGATCCGGAAAAGCTGTATGCGCCCTTGATTCAGGACCCAGTCTATGGTTACCCGGCGGTCAACGTGTTTTCCCAACGACGCACGCAGCACTCCCTCCTCAACTGGATGGGACGCATCATCGCAGTGCGCAAAACGACTGGCGTGTTCGGTAGCGGATCGATTGAGTTTCTCTATCCAGCCAATCACAGAATACTGGCCTACGTGCGCCAATTGGGAAATGAGACGATCCTGGTGGTCAATAATCTTTCCGACGCTGCACAGGCTGTCGAGTTGGATTTACGTCCTTACAAAGGAAATATTCTGATCGAGATGTTCGGCAAGAACATCTTTCCGCGGGTGGGCGAACTGCCGTATCTGTTAACCCTGGGCCCCTACAATTTTTACTGGTTTCGGTTGCGACGAATCTGACGTTATGACAGACAGGGAAAAGATGTCACGGGACGGAGACCAGATTGGCGGAGGCCAGGTTGCCGGAGGTTCGATTGGCGGATGAAACCTTTCTTACCGATGATTTCCTTCGCCAACTCATCAATGTCGGTGAAGTGGACATCCTGGTGGGCGTGCCCACGCACAACAACGCCAAGACCATCGGCTCGATCGTCGAAGCGATTCAGGCCGGCATCCTGAAATTCTTTCCCCGTCAGAGAGCAGCGATCATTAACGCCGATGGAGGGTCGCGGGATGGCACTCCCGAACTGATTGCCAACGCAGCCATCGACGACGCGCGCGGACGAAACTCCAAGCTGTACACCCTGCGTACATTGCACTCGATCAGCACGCAGTATGCGAGCAGCCCCGCTCGGGGGACGGCGCTGCGCACCATTTTGGCCGCTGCCGAGTTGTTGCG
>Ga0209448_10000355_pt1 | contig 15749 bp, 14 predicted proteins | sample BogFormECP14_OM2_FD_188245 | JGI IMG/M metagenome (GOLD analysis project Ga0209448, IMG submission 188245) | Bog forest soil microbial communities from Calvert Island, British Columbia, Canada - ECP14_OM2 (SPAdes) (version 2) | ecosystem: Environmental > Aquatic > Freshwater > Wetlands > Bog ... | reverse complement strand
GCCCGGGCGTTGCCGACAATCATAATGTCGCGGTCGCCCTGGACGCGCGTTGCGATCGCCCATTCGACGTCGGTCGGATCGAACACGTCGATATCGTCGTCGACGACAACGACATGCTTTAAGTCCATGACCGACAGCGCCGCAAGGAGCGCGTTCTTGCCTTCGCCCGGCTGTTTCTTGATGGAAATCACCGCGTGCCAGAAGGCGCAGCCACCGAGCGTTACGTTGATGTCCTTGACGGCGACGCCCGCGGTTTTCAGCGCCTGGCGGATCGCGGCATAGCGGGTCGGCGCCGCGAGCCAGGTGTTCTCCCACGGCATGTGTAGATTGTAATAGATCGCATCTTTTTTCATCGCGATGGCTTTGACGCGAACCAGCGGATTCCAGTGCAGCCCGCCCATGAGGCGAGTGAATTCGCCGAAGCGGCCTTCAGGGAAGGTCCAGCCAGTCGGCAGGATTTCCGCCTCCAGCACGATCTCGGCATCGGCGATGCAAGGCAGATCGATGGTGCGACATTCCGCGAGCTCGACCGGCTCACCGCGCAGCCCCCCGGAAATTGCTATCTCATCAACACCGAGCGGCGCCCGATAGCCGGCGCCGGCGATTTCGATCGGATGCGTGCCGATGGAAATCGAGATCGGCAACGGTTCGTTGCGCTCAAACGCCCGCCGCGCGAACATCCGCATATTGTTCGGCGTGACGATGTCGATGCCGGTGAGGTTCCTCTCTTTGACTATGAAGCGGTAGATGCCGCTATTGAGGCCGAATTCGGGATCGCGCGCGATCACGATGCCGGCGGTGATCATCGGCCCGCCGTCGTAGATCGACGACATCGGGATCGGCAGCTTGTAGAGATCGACATCGTCGCCGGTGAGGAAGACCTCGTCGGCCGGCGATTTTTTGACTGTCCTGGGCGCGATCGGCTTGTCGATGGCCTGCTGCAGCTTGTCTTCGATTTCGCGGTAATTCTCGGCGTGCATCGACATCATCGCTCGCTCCTGCGTGCGGATGATGCCGGAGACCACCGGCATGTCGTAGCCAATGACTTTATGGAAAAATAACGCCGTCTTCGCCTGGTCCACCAGCGTCGCGATATGGCGGATGTCGACCGGCTGGTGCAGGTCGACGAGCTCGCTCGATTGTCGCAGGCGATCGAGAAATTGACGGAAATCTTCGTTCATGCGTGGTCCTTTGTGCGGCGGGCGGCCGAGTTACGTATAAGGTACCGAGCAGCGGAAACAACCACTTGATCGCAACGCCGGTCAGCGCGGCACAAGCCGCACAGCTTTCTTCTTGCGCCAAGCTTTCTTCTTGCGCCAAGCATTGCGGCATGCTGCTTACGCCCCTGTCCATCTGAACAGGCAAAGAGGAGAGGTTCTCTGGTGGCAAAGACGATGAAAGCTCTGGTCCTGAAGGCGCATGGCGGGCTCGATGAGCTCAAGCTCGTCGACGATTATCCGGTCCCGCAGGCGACCGGCGCTCATGTCGTGATCCGGGTGCGGGCGTCCTCCTTCAACTTTCATGACCTGTTCACCGTCAAGGGAATGCCCGGCATCGAGGTGCCGCTGCCGGTGATCATCGGCCTCGATATGGCGGGCGAAATCGCCGAGGTCGGCGAGGGTGTCGCCAACTGGAAGGCCGGCGATCGCGTGTTGGTCAATCCCGTCAACAAAAAGAAGGGATTGATGGGCGAAATGCTCGACGGCGGCATGGCCGAATATTGTTTGGTCGCGGCCGATCAGCTTGTCGCCATGCCGGACGGCGTCGATTTCGCGCAAGCCGCCTCGCTGCCGGTGGCTTACGGCACCGCGCACCGCATGCTCATCACCCACAACACCGTGAAAAAGGGCGACAAGGTTCTGGTGCTCGGCGCCTCAGGCGGCGTAGGCACCGGCTGCGTCATGATCGGCAAGCTTCTCGGCGCCGAAGTCATCGCCTGCGCGTCAAGCGAGCACAAGCTGCAGCGCCTGAAGGACATGGGCGCCGACGAAGTCGTCGACTACACCAAGGTCGATTGGTCGAAATGGGCGGTCGAGAAATACGGCAAGCCGCAGCGCCGTTCCTATGAGGGCGGCGTCGACGTCGTCGTCAATTTCACCGGCGGCGAAACCTGGGTGCCGTCGCTGCGCTGCATCAAGCGCGGCGGCAAGCTCCTGGTGTGCGGCGCGTCCGCTGGGCACGATCCGAAGGAGGACTTGCGCTATGTCTGGAGCTTTGAGATCAACATTCAGGGCTCGAACAGTTTCTACGACGAAGATCTCAAGGGCCTGATGGCGCTGATCCAGGCCGGCAAGATGAAGCCCGTGATCGACAAGGTGCTGCCGCTCGATCAGGCGGTCGAAGGCCTGCGCTTGATCCAGGATCGCGAAGTCATCGGTAAAGTCATCGTGGCGCCGTGAACGGTGAGCGCATGAGCCAAGAATCCAAACAAGAATCTAAACGAGACATCACACTCGAACAGGCGCAGGCGATGATCACGCGGGCGCCGTATCACCAATGGCTCGGGCTCAAGGTCACCGCGCTTCACGACGACGGCATCGAGCTCACCGCTAAATGGCGCGAAGAGTGGGTGGTCAACTCAGAAATGCGCTATACCCACGGCGGCGTGCTGGCCGCCTTGGTCGATCTCACCGCGGACTGGGCGATGCTGAAAAAGGTCGGCCGGCCGGTGCCGACCATCGACCTACGGGTCGACTATCACAGCGCGGCCATGCCGGGCGATCTCACCTGCCGCGGTAAGATCGTGCGCATAGGCAGCCAGTTTTCGTCGTCGGAAGCGTTCATTTTCGATGCGCAAGGCAAATTGCTTGCGAGCGGGCGCGGCACATATTTCAACGCACCGCCGAAGGCGTAGCCGCGGTAGAGTGAAATGCCATGTCCATTGTCGAGAAGTTCTCCTTTCAGAATCTCGGGCAATTGATCAGCCGTGACCGCGATCTGTCGCAGATCGCGGTGATCGATCTGGGCGGGGAGGGCGGCCGGCCGCGCGAATTCAGCTACGCCGCCGTCGACGACATGGCCAATGGCGTCGCACGGGCGCTGCTCCGCGACGGATTCAAGCGTGGCGACCGCATCGCCATTCTGTCGGCTAATCGCACCGAGTTTATCGCGACGTGTTTCGGCATCATGCGCGCCGGCTTGGTGGCGGTTCCGGTCAATTTCAAGTTTCCGAAGAAGACGATCGATTTCGTCGTTGGTGACGCCGGCGCCAAGCTCGTGTTCTGCGACAATGGGCGGCGCGCGGATTGTCCCGCGGGCGTGCCCGGCGTTTGCTTCGGCGCTGCGGGCGCGCGGGGTTTCGACAAATTCCTCGATCCCGGACTATTCAGCGCGGTGACGCCGGATACCGACGAACCGGCAATGTTTCTCTACACGTCAGGCTCGACCGGCATTCCCAAGGGCGTCGTGCTGTCGCATCAAAGTCATCTGTGGGTTGTGGAGACGCGGCTTGCCGGCCAGGATCTGTCGCAGCAGCGCTATCTGATCGCGGCGCCGCTCTACCATATGAACGCGCTGGCGCTGGCGCAGCTTGCGACCGCTGCCGGCAGCACCATCGTTCTCCTGCCCAATTTCACCGCGCGGGCCTATATCGCGGCAATCGAAAAATATCGCTGCACCTGGCTGACGGCGGTACCGCCGATGATCGCCATGATGCTGCGCGAGACCGAATTGTTGGCTGGAACCGATCTGTCGAGCGTGCAATTCGTCCGCATGGGCTCGGCGCCGGTCAGTCAAAGCCTGATGTCATCGCTGAAGCACACGCTGCCGCAAGCGGCCGTCACCAATGCCTATGGCACCACCGAGGCGGGACCGGTCGTGTTCGGGCCGCATCTGAAGGCACTGCCGGTGCCGGACATGTCCGTCGGCTATCCGCATCCGAAAGTGCAGCTACGGCTGGTCGACGGCGGCAATAACAATGCCGACCACGGCAGGCTGGAGATGAAGTGCCCCGCCGTCATGGTCGGCTATCACAATCGCCCGGACGTCGCCTCGCCTGTCGGAGCCGACGGCTTTTATCACACCGGCGACGTGTTCCGCCGCGATGCCGACGGCTTTCATTATTTTGTCGGCCGCACCGACGACATGTTCAATTCCGGCGGCGAGAACATCTATCCTGGAGACGTCGAGCGCATGCTGGAGATGCATGCCGACGTCAGCCAGGCCGCGGTCGTTCCAATCGACGACGACATCAAAGGGCAGAAGCCGGTGGCCTTCATTATCGCCAAGGCCGCCCGGCACCCTACCGCCGAGGAGATCAAGCGCTACGCGCTCGCCAATGCGCCGGCCTACCAGCATCCGCGTTTTGTTTGGTTCCTCGACAAGCTGCCGCTCGCTTCGACCAACAAGATCGATCGCGCCGCCTTGCACAAGCTGGCCGAGCAACGCGTCAACGCCGAAAGATCATCCCGATGATCGCCGTGGATTGAATGGCCATGCGCGCGCACGGCGATGACATCGATCGCCAGCTTCCGGCGGGCGAGGAGATTTTTCTCGATCATGTCGGGCATTTCGCGGCCGATCCCGATGCCGCGAGTGCTGCGCTGGTAAGTGCAGGCTTTACCGCGACGCCGCGCTCGGTCCAGGTCAATCCCCAAGTGGGTGCTTCGGGCAAAGGCGGCGTGGTTTTGAGCGGGACCGGCAACGTGACGGGCATGCTTCGTCACGGCTATATCGAAGTTCTCTACAAGACGGCGGATACCGCGCTTGGCCGCGAGCTTGATAGCGCGATGTCGCGCTATGCCGGCGTTCATCTCGCCGCATTCTCGGTGGGCGACGCGGGTGCGGCGCATCGCCGGCTTGAGTCATCCGGCTTTCGCGTGCGTCCGCTCGTGCATATGGAGCGCCCGGTCGACACCGAAACCGGTCCGGACATGGCCAAATTCAGCGTCGCGCGCGTCGAGCCCGGCCAGATGGCGGAAGGGCGAATTCAGATTCTGACGCATCATACGGAAGCGGCCGTCTGGCAGCCGCGCTGGCTGTCGCACCCGAACGGCTCGGTGGGGCTGATCGATGTCGTGATCGCAACCGCGAATGTCGACGAGGCGGCCGATCGCCTCGCGCGCTTTCTCGGCAGGCTGGCGGCGAGTAATACCGCCGGAAAAGCAATTCGCCTCGATCGCGGCGGCGTCCAACTGGTCACGGCAGAAGCACTGTCGCGGCTGGCGACGGACCTTGCGATCCCGTCATTGCCTTTCATCGGTCTCTACGCCATCGCGGTGCGCTCGATCCCGGTGCTGTGCGACAGCTTACGACGCGGCGGCGTCGCATTTGTTCACCGCGATGGATTTGTACTGGCGCACTTTCCCTCAGCACTCGGCATCGGCGGCTGGGTTTTCGTTGAGAGGTCAGAACGTCTGCCGTGGCGCGCGGCCCGCCACCAGGAATAGACGTCGATTACTTCTCGACGAAGGCCTTCTCGATGACATATTGGCCGGGTGCGCTGTGATTGCCTTCCTCGAAGCCCAATTCGCGCACGATGGCGACGAGGTCGCGCAACATGGTGGTGCTGCCGCACATCATCACGCGATCCTGATCCGCGTCGAGAAGGGGAAGGCCGATTTCGTCGAACAGCGTGTTGGATGTGATCAGGTCGGTCAGCCGCCCGCGGTTGCGGAACGGTTCGCGCGTCACGGTCGGAAAATAGATCAGTTTTTCCGCGATCATCTCGCCGATCAATTCGTGCTTCGGCAGCTCCCGGGTGATGAAATCCCCGTAGGCAAGCTCGGCGACCTGGCGGCAGCCATGCACGAGCACGACTCTCTGGTAGCGCTCATAAGTCTCCGGATCCTTGATGATGCTCAGGAACGGCGTCAGGCCGGTGCCAGTCGACATCAGATACAAATGACGTCCCGGCATGAGGTTATCGAGGATCAGCGTGCCTGTCGGCTTGCCATTGACGAGAATACGGTCGCCGATTTTTAGATGCTGAAGCCGCGACGTCAGCGGCCCGTCCGGCACCTTGATCGAAAAGAATTCGAGGTTCTCCTCGTAATTCGCGCTGGCCAGGCTATAGGCGCGCAACAGCGGCCGGCCGGCCACTTCGAGCCCGATCATGGCGAACTGGCCGTTCTGAAAGCGGAAGCCGGAATCTCGCGTGGTGGTGAAGCTGAAAAGGCTGTCCGTCCAATGCCTGACCGAGGTGACGTGTTCGCTGTGGATCGTGCTCATAGTGCTAGGGAATTCCCATCAGTTTCGTTGACAGAACCGGCATTGCGGCGATATAACTAACTAGATAATTAGCTAATGCAAGCGTCTTTTTTGATGATGCCGCTCATTGATTTGCCCAGCGTGGACGGCCGGCTCGAGCGCTATCGCATGCAGGGGGCGCAGGCGTGGAATGGGGCACGGAACGGCAATGGGGGCCATAGCTTCGACCGCATTGCGCTCGCGGCGGCGCACGTTGTGGCCGATCCGCTGGCCGATGTCGACCCTTGGGTGACGCCCGCGATCGACTGGGACGCGACCATCGAATTTCGCCGCTATCTGTGGTCGCTCGGGCTTGGTGTCGCCGAAGCCATGGATACCGCCCAGCGCGGCATGGGGCTCGACTGGAACAATGCGCTTGAACTGATCCAGCGCTCGGTCGCGGCGGCCCGCGATGTTCCGGGAGCGGTGGTGTTCTCGGGCGTCGGCACCGATCAGCTTGCGCCTTCTCCCGCGGTCACGATTGACGACGTGATCCGCGCCTATGAGGAGCAGATCGAAGCCGTCGAGGCGTGCGGCGGCCGTATTGTCTTGATGGCGAGCCGCGCTCTCGTCGCTGCCGCCAAGTCTCCCGACGATTATGCCAAAGTCTACGACCGCATCTTGGAGCAGGTTCGGGAGCCCTTGATCATTCATTGGCTCGGCGAGATGTTCGATCCCGCGCTCGCCGGCTATTGGGGCTGTGCCAATCACGAGGCTGCGATGGGCGTGTGCCTCGACATCGTCGGCGATCACGCCGACAAAGTCGACGGCATCAAGCTCTCCTTGCTCGACAAGGATAAGGAAATCCGGCTGCGGCGCCGTTTGCCGCAGGGCGTGCTCACCTATACGGGCGACGATTTCAATTTCCCGGAATTGATCGCGGGCGATGCGCAAGGTTTTTCGCACGCGCTGCTCGGGATCTTCGATGTCATCGCGCCGGCGGCGTCCGCGGCGCTCGATGCGCATGGTCGCGGCGACAAGGACGAGTACTGGAAGATTCTCGAACCAACCGTTCCGTTGGCGCGGCATCTCTTCAAGACGCCGACCCGATTTTATAAGACCGGGCTCGTTTTCCTCGCTTATCTCAACGGGCATCAATCTCATTTCGTAATGGTGGGCGGCCAAGAGAGTGCGCGATCGCTATTGCATCTCGTCGAAGCGTTCAAGCTCGCGGATGCCGCCGGCCTGATCGGCGATCCGGACATGGCCTCAGCACGTATGACCACTGTCTTGCGCCTCCATGGCGCGGCCTAAGGGGCATCCAATAATGCCAGTCGCGGCGACACCAAGGACCAAACGAGGGACGGCAGCGGCGAAAGCCAAGGCCAAGCTCGAACCGATACGGGACGCCGAACGCACGCGGCGCGCGCTCCTCGACGCCGCCGAGATCGAATTTGCCGCCAAAGGCCTCGCCGGCGCGCGGGTCGATGTCATTGCCGAGGAATCCTGCGCCAACAAACGGATGCTCTATTACTATTTCGGCTCGAAGGACGATCTCTATGTGGCGGTGCTCGAGCGCGCCTATGGGGCGATGCGCGAGCGCGAGAAAGAGCTCAATCTCACGCATCTCGAGCCGCTTGAGGCGATCCAGAAACTCGTCGAATTCAAGTTCGACTATTACGAGGAAAATCCGCGCATCATTCCGCTTCTCGCCGCGGAGAACTTGCAGGGCGGCAAATATCTCAAGCGTTCGCGGCGGCTGCGCGATATGCACATGTCGCTCGTCGACATGATCTGCAAGGTTCTCGACGCCGGCGAGAAGAAGGGCGTGATCCGGCCCGGCATCGACCCGTTTCAGCTCTACGTCTCGATGTCGGCGCTGAGCTATTTCTTTTTCTCCAATTCGGCGACGCTGTCGGCGGCCTTCGGGCGTCGGCTCGAAAGCTTCACCGAACGCAAAACGCGGCGCGCGCACGCCGTCGAGGTCATTACGTCTTATGTGAAAGCGCAATAAGAGCGCTGGGCTAACCGCCCGGCAGTCGAACGGAGGGAACATGAAATTCGGCGATTATCCCAAGGCGGGCTCGTTCGACGGCGTGTCCGGCTTTCGCAGCTACGTGCAGTCGCTGGGGCTCGATATGCCCTGCGACGATATCGTTTCGGGCGGGCCGCATTCGCCGCTCGGCTCGCCGCTTGAATTCGACGGCATGACCATCGGGCATCGTATCGCGGTGCAGCCGATGGAAGGCTGGGACTGCCAGACCGACGGCCGGCCTTCGGAGAACACCAAGCGGCGCTGGAAGCGGTTCGGCCAAAGCGGCGCCAAGCTGATTTGGGGCGGCGAAGCCTGCGCGGTGCGGCCCGACGGGCGCGCCAATCCGAAGCAGCTTTACATGGCCGAGCACAGCCAGAAGGACATCGCCGAGCTGCGCCAGATCGTGATCGACGCGCACAAGGAAGCGACCGGCGGCGAGGACGATCTGATCATCGGTCTGCAGCTCACCCATTCGGGGCGCTTCTGCAAGCCGAACGACAATACCAAATTCGAGTCGGTCATCGCCTATCACCATCCGCTGCTCGATCGGAAGTTCGGCTATCCGGCGAACCGGCCGGTGATCAGCGACGACGAGATCAAGCGCCTGATCGACGATTACGTGATCGCGGCGAAACGCGCCGAGCACTGCGGCTATGATTTTGTCGATGTCAAACATTGCCACGGCTATCTCGGCCATGAGTTCCTGAGCGCGGTCGACCGACCCGGGCCCTATGGCGGGTGTCTCGAAAACCGCACGCGCTTTCTGCGCGAGATCGTCGCCGGCATTCGCGCGCAAGCGCCGCGCCTGCGCATCGGCGTGCGCTTGAGCGCCATTGATTCCGTGCCGTTCAAGCCGGATCCGGCGCGCTCGCTGCCCGGCGCGCTCGGCCCCGGCGTTCCCTACGAGCATAAGCTGCCCTATCCTTATGCCTTCGGCGCCAATGCGGACGATCCGTTGCGCACCGACCTGACGGAGGCGAAGGCGTTTCTCGAGATTCTCCGCGGGCTCGGCGTCCGCTTCGTCAACGTGACGGCGGGCAGCCCTTACTACAATCCGCACATCACCCGGCCGGCGCTCTATCCGCCGTCCGACGGCTATCATCCGCCCGAGGATCCCTTCGTCGGCGTCATGCGCCAGCTCGAGGTGGTGCGCGATCTCAAGGCGGCGTTTCCGGATTTCTGCTTCATGGGTAGCGGCTATACCTACCTGCAGGAATACTTCCCGAATGTCGCGCAGGCCGTCGTGCGCGGCAGCTGGGTCGACGTCGTCGGCCTCGGCCGCATGGTGCTCGCTTATCCGGAACTGCCGCTCGACATTTTGCGGAACAAGCCGCTGCAGAAGAAGCGCTGCTGCCGAACTTTCAGCGACTGCACGACCGCACCGCGCAACGGCATCGTCTCCGGCTGCTATCCGCTCGACGCGTTCTACAAGAAGTCGGCGGAGTTCAAAGAGCTCGCGGCGGTCAAGAAACACGCGCAGACGGCGTGATCGATGGCTATAGACTGATGTCTATGGGCTATAGTTTCTGCGCCGGAGGCTCATGTGCCATCTTACGTCCTCGCCATCGACCAGGGCACGACATCGACGCGCGCCATGCTGTTCCGCGCCGACACCTCGATCGCGGCCGTGGCCCAGCAGGAATTCCCGCAGCACTTTCCGACTGACGGCGAAGTCGAGCACGATCCGGAAGATCTCTGGGCGACGACTGTCGCGACATGCCGCACTGCGCTGCAAAAGGCTAGCGCGGCGGCAAGCGATATCGTCGCCATCGGCATCACCAATCAGCGCGAAACCACATTGCTGTGGGACCGCAAGACCGGCCGTACGGTGCATCGCGCCATCGTCTGGCAGGACCGGCGCACCGCCGTTCAATGCGCCAGCCTCAAAGACGCCGGGCATGAAGCGCTGGTCGCGGCGAAGACCGGGCTCCTGCTCGATCCATATTTCTCCGGCGCCAAGCTCGCCTGGCTGTTGACCAACGTCCCTGGCGCCGCGGACAAGGCCGCGCGCGGTGAACTCGCCTTCGGCACGGTCGATAGCTATCTGCTCTGGCGTCTCACCGGCGGCAGGGTTCACGCAACCGACGCGACCAATGCGTCGCGCACGCTGATGTTCGACATTCACAACGGCTGTTGGGACGATGAATTGTTGCAACTCTTCGGCGTGCCGAAGAACCTGCTGCCGGAGGTTTTCGATTCATCAGCGACCTTCGGCATGACCGCCCCGGATTTATTCGGCGCGGCGATCCCGATTTGCGGCATTGCCGGTGATCAGCAGGCCGCGATGATCGGCCAAGCCTGTTTCACGCCGGGCATGCTTAAGGCGACCTACGGCACCGGCTGCTTTGCGCTCCTCAACACCGGGCGTACGCCGGTCAGGTCGACCCACAAGCTTTTGACGACGATCGCCTACCAGTTTGGCGGCGTACGCAGCTACGCGCTCGAAGGTTCGATCTTTATCGCCGGCGCGGCAGTACAATGGCTGCGCGACAATTTGCGTGTTGTGCAAAGCGCGGAAGAGACCGGCCCGCTCGCGCAAGCCGCCGATTCGACGCAGGAGGTCATTCTGGTTCCGGCCTTTATCGGGCTGGGCGCGCCCTATTGGCGGCCGGATATTCGCGGCGCGCTCTTCGGCCTCACCCGCGCGACCGGGCCGCGCGAATTGGCGCAAGCCGCGCTGGAGAGCGTTTGCTTTCAGACCGCCGATCTGATCGCTGCGATGAAAGCCGATTGGCGCTCAGCCGATAGCACATTGAAGACGTTGCGCGTCGACGGCGGCATGGCCAATTCGGATTGGACCATGCAGCGGCTTGCCGATCTCCTCGGCAGCGATGTCGACCGGCCGCGGATCAAGGAAACCACGGCGCTTGGCGCCGCCTATCTCGCCGGCTTGCATTCCGGTTTCTATCCCGAGCCGGACCGCTTCTTGGATCGCTGGCAATTGGAGCGCCGCTTCACGCCGCTGATGGACACCGCGACCCGCGAGCGCAAACTTGCCGGATGGACGTCGGCCGTGCGCCGCTTGCTGACCTGACTTTCACTTCAGCCGGTGCCCGCCACGAATCTTTACCGAAAGTGAACACGAAGGCGCCGATATTGGCTTACATAAGGTGGTTGGATGGGTCCGGGATGCTAGCTTGATAGCTTAACCGGGGACACTTTGACCCGAGAGAGATGGGCAAAAAGCGCCCGGAAAGGCACCTTAAGACAGCTCTATGTGCCGCTGGATCGCATATCGCGGAGAAATGACGGCGCTCGAACACTACGTCACCGAGCCCGAACACTCGCTGATCTCGCAGAGCATCCATGCGCTCGAGTCGATGTCGAGCACCAACGGCGACGGCTTCGGGCTCGGCTGGTACGGGCAGCATCCTGAGCCCGGTTTGTATCGGGAGGTCCGCCCGGCCTGGTCGGATGAAAACCTCCGTTACCTGTGCCGGCACCTGCAATCGCATTTGTTCTTCGCGCATGTCCGCGCCGCGACCGGCACGCCGATCACCCGCCCCAATTGTCATCCCTTCGCCTGCAGCAATTGGATGTTCATGCACAACGGCTTCGTGAGCAATTGGAATCGCCTGCACCGTCAGGTCGAGATGCTCATTCCCGATGCTCTCTATCCCTCGCGCGTCGGGACGACCGACTCGGAAGCGATTTTTCTAGCGCTTATGGGCGCCGGGATAGATCATCCGTTGGCGGCGGCGGAGCGGACGCTTTCGACGCTGACCGATTTCGTTAACCAGGGCAAACCGGGCGATCGTTTTCGCTTCACCGCTGCGCTCGCCAACGGACGCGATCTCTATGCTTTCCGCTACGCCGTGAACGATCACGCCAATACGCTTTATTACCGGGAATCGGAGCGCGGCATCGTCATTGTGTCCGAACCGCTCGACCGCGATCACAACAACTGGGTGTGCGTGCCGGAGAACCACGTCGTGGTGGCTCTCTGCGGCGAGCGCGCCCGCATGGTGCCGCTGTTTCACCGGCTCGAGGCCGCGGCGGAGTGATTCGTCGCGAGGGCTCTAGACTTTGTCTAGGACGCGTCCTGGCTCAGCATTTATGAGATTGCCACCGAGGCAGCGGGCAGCGCTGGCTCAGATCCCCCTGAACCCGGACAGAGCGCGCCGACGAGTGATCGAATGAATAGACGCATGTCACCTATTAATTCGAAGCAAAAGTCGCGAACGAGTTCGTTCGAACCACGCTAGACGTTCCCGATGTCGCCCCGCACCATTCCCGCGCCGATCGGGTTCGTGGCCGCCCTCGCCCCAATGGTGGCGTCGCAAATTGTGCGGCTGCGACAAAACGATCCGGCAGCTTGGATTTTCTGGGATTACGCCGGAAGGCTCGGCGGGTTGGCAATTTTGGCTCTTATTCCTTCCGCACGGGCGGTTGCATTTCGGCGGGATCAACTCCGAATGGTCCCGTGGAAAGTCGCTTTGTGGATTGTCGGTATTGTCCTCGCTGACCACTATTTGGGTGGCTGGGCCAGACGGACCATCAACACGGCATTGCCCGCAACAGTCCTTGGCGCCTACCCGCAGCCAAGTGGTTGGCTCTATTTCGTCGACGTTGTATTCGGTCTCGCGCTGGTTGCTTATAGTGAGGAAATCGTATTCCGCCGCTATGCGCGGGATATTTTGCAAAACTACTTTGGTGACGGCTATGTCTTGGTATTCGTTACATCACTAATGTTCGGGGCATATCATTGGTGGGCTGGAGTAGGGAATATCGTCGAGGCGACGGTAATGGGAGTCTTGTTGATGTTATTCTTGCGACGATCTGAGGCGCTGTGGCCGATAGTTCTGGGTCACTATCTGACCGATTTCATCGACTTCGCGTAATGATCGGCTTGATCCGTGTCTCGGGTTTCCACCCTCGGATCAAATCCGAGGACAGGCTTTTTCGGGGTCATGCTTTAAGCGCAAGTAATCGCGTTACGGCTTCCAATCCTGCTGCCAGGCCGGCGGCTCTCTGCTGTCGATCAGAATGAAAGCGATGCGGCACGATTTGGTGCCGTTATTGACCCAGGCATGATTGGTGGCTTGCTGCACCAGCACGTCGCCCGCCTTGACGTGGATTTCGCTATCGTCGAGCAGCATGTCGATTTCGCCGTCGAGCACCAGTGCATAGTCGACAGTTTTCGTTCTATGCGTATTGGCGTGCCGGCCGTAGCCCTGGGTTGCGGGGTCGATGCCCATTGAAAGCAGGATCTGGTGATGATCGACCGGCGCCGCATGCGGCTCCGCAGGCGCAAAATCGACGATGCGAAATACCGTGCCGTCGGCGACGGGCGGCACTGTCGTATGGTTCGCCGCCAGATCGTCGGCGCCAGACACATCGACGGGAAACTCGCGCGTCGTCCAAAGTAACGTCATGCCGTTGCCGCCGGCGCTGCGCTGCTTGGCCTTAAGCGGTGCGTCGAGCACCACTACCGCCTTGCCCTTCGCATCGTGCCCGGTCACGATCCGGCGCGTCGATCTAAGCTCCATCCTCAACCCCTTTCGTTTCTTCCAATTCGGTACGCGGCCTTACTTATAGGCAAATTTACGCGATCGAATAGAGCGCAGACTCGAGCCTCGTAGAGATCGTGGGCCTCGTGCTGCCGCGCGACAACGCTCGCCGCGGCTTTGCGGTGGTGGCGTCGGAAGTGCGCACGCTGGCGCAACGCTCCTCGCAGGCCGCAAAGGACATCAAAGACCTGATCACCAACAGCAACGGGCAGGTCCAGGCCGGCGTCGATCTGGTCAACAAGGCCGGTTCGGCGCTGGGCGAAATCGTCGAGTCGATCAAGGAAGTCGCCGATCTGGTCTCCGACATCGCCGGCGCCAGCATCGAGCAGTCCACCGGCGTCGAGGAAGTCAACAAGGCGCTCACCCAGATGGACGAGGTGACGCAGCAGAACTCGGCTTTGGTCGAGGAGAACGCCGCCACCGCCAAGACGCTCGAACACCAGGCGAAAAACATGGACGAGCGGGTGGCCTTCTTCCGCCTCGATGCCGCGGCGGAGAATGGCGCCGAAGCGGCCAAAGCGAAGCCCGTGCCGCGATCGCAGGCCGCAGCGAAACGGTCCGGCGGCGGCGACGCGGGGCGGCCCGGTTGGCCGTATCCAGGGCGCGCTCGCCGTGGCGGTCCAGGAAGACGCCGAGTTTTGAATGATTTTGAGTTGAGAGATGCGAGGCGCTGCTTACGGCAGCCACCAGTGGAATGCCGCCCGCAGGGGCGTCTTGTTTGAGCCGTATTGTCCGTCACATTGAAAAGGTCGGCGCGTCGAGTAATCTCCTGCTGTCTTTGTGTCCGGCTCGGACAATTCGCAAATGTCGAATCTCACGGATATCCCGGTCATCGATCTGCGCGACGGCGGCGCGCCGCGCCACGCGCAGCAATGCGCGGAGCGTGCCCGCGCCCTGCGCGATACCTGCCTCAATTTCTTTCCGCGCGCGGCGCTGCCGCTGGTGCCAGTGCTCGATCGGGCGTCGCGCTACTGGCTTGCCCGCGCGCGCTCGCCTTATATGTCGGAGATCGCGGAGATCGCGGGCGCGCTCGGCTTCTCGGGCGTATGGCTTCTCAATGCCTCCTATCAATGGGCCTGCACGGCGCGCGCTTGCGAGCAAGGCGGCGTGCCCTGGCTTGTCCGCACGCTTGATTGGCCGTTCGCAGGTCTCGGCCGCTACGCCGAGGTGGCGCATATGCGCGGCGCCTGCGGCGATTTCTACAGCGTCACCTGGCCCGGCTATGTGGGGGCGCTGACCGCGATGGCGCCGTTTCGCTTTGCCGCATGCGTCAATCAGGCGCCGATGCGGCGGCGCACCGCCCACCGCTGGCTGCGCCCCTACGACTTCGCGGTGAATGCTTTAGCGATCTGGCAATCCGACGATCTGATGCCGCCGGATCAGCTGCTGCGCCAAACGTTCGAAACCTGCAGCACCTACGCGGCGGCGCGGCGCATGCTGGAGACGGTGCCGGTGGCGCGTCCGGTGATCTATTCGCTCGCCGGCTGCGCGGCCAACGAGCGTTGCGTCATTGAACGCACCGAGACTGGCTTCACTACCCGCGAGGACGAGACCAGCGCCGCCAACGATTGGGTGCCGCCGCGCGGCGGCTGGGAGGGACGTATCGGCACCCGCCGGTTCCTGACCAGTTCGCTCGAAGACGCCGCAGGCTACAGCCGGGCGCGCCGGGAGACACTCGAGGCCTATGATGGCCCGTTATCGGCGCCGAGATTTGATTGGGTGCGCGAGCCGGTTCTCAATCCCTATACGCGGCTCGCGGTCGCCATGTGCCCGGCGTCGGGCGTTCTGAGGGTTGTCGGTTACGACAAGACGGGGGCTGCCTCGCCCGCCCAACAAGTAACGCGCATCTGCGAGGTCGCGTCACAGCCCCAAGCGGCCTGAAAGCGCGGCCGAAATCGCCTTATTTTGCCGAAACTTTGTCGAACGGTTTTCGGGCACTGCAACAGGCGCCACGCCATATCGAATTTTCCCAATGTTTAGAGAGCATTATTTGAAATGCGCCGAACTGTGCTCGCCGTCACATCCCGCGGTGCAAACCTGACCTAATTTATTGTTGCAGAGTTGGCCGGAAGGTACGG
>Ga0209448_10000354_pt1 | contig 15760 bp, 11 predicted proteins | sample BogFormECP14_OM2_FD_188245 | JGI IMG/M metagenome (GOLD analysis project Ga0209448, IMG submission 188245) | Bog forest soil microbial communities from Calvert Island, British Columbia, Canada - ECP14_OM2 (SPAdes) (version 2) | ecosystem: Environmental > Aquatic > Freshwater > Wetlands > Bog ... | reverse complement strand
GCTCGATGCCGGGCCGCAGCACTTTGACAGCTACCGCGCGCGGCGCTGCAGCGGTAACGACCGTCGCCTTGTGCACCTGCGCGATCGAGGCCGCCGCGATCGGCGGGCCGAAGCTCGTATAGACAGAAGCGACCGGCTTCTCGAACGAAGCCGCAATCGCCGCCTCGGCCTCGGCTTGCGGAAACGGCGGCATTTGATCCTGCAGCCGCTCGAGATCCGCGGCGAGCGCTTCCCCGACCACGTCGGGCCGCGTCGCCAAAAATTGTCCTAGCTTCACATAGCTCGGCCCGAGCTTAGCCAGCGCCGTCGATAGTCTTGCTTCCGAGGCGTCGCTTGTCGGTCGCTCAAAAAGTCGCGCCATGCGGTACAGCGGGCGCGCCGGGACCGGCACCATGGCGGGATCGATGACGGCGAGAACGCCTTCGCGGGCGAATACGAAGCCGGCGCGGCCAAGGCGGATCAGATGCGCGGCGCCGGAAATCACAAACGCCAGCCGGAATGCAGCGTCACAATGCCGCCGGTCATCGGTTGGATCGAGACGCGGGCAAAGCCCGCGGTCCGCATCATCGCCGCGAAAGCCGGGGGCTTCGGGAAGCGGCGGATCGATTCCACGAGATAACGGTAAGACTCGGCATCGCCCGCCACGACGCGGCCGAGCGCGGGGATGACATTGAAAGAATAGAGGTCATAGAGCCGATCGAAACCCGGCACGTCGACGGCGGAGAATTCGAGACAGAAAAACCGGCCACCGATTCGCAGCACGCGATAAGCCTCGGCGAGGGCGCGCTCGATGCGCGGCACGTTGCGGATGCCGAATGCGATGGTTGCGGCATCGAAGCTCTTGTCGGCGAACGGCAGCGACTCGGCATTGGCCTCGGCGAAGGTGACGGCAGCGTCGAGCGATCGGGAGGCGACGCGGGCGTGGCCGACATCGAGCATGTCGGCATTGATGTCGCTGACCGTGGCGCGGGTATCCGGACCACCGGCCGCGATGACGCGCAAGGCGATATCGCCGGTGCCGCCGGCGATATCAAGAAGCGTGAACGGGCGGTTCTTCGGCGGATTGACCGCGGTGACCAGCACATTCTTCCAGGCCCGGTGCAGCCCGAGCGACATCAGGTCGTTCATCAGGTCGTAGCGGGGCGCGACGCTGTGAAAGACGTCGTCTACCAAGTCCTGCTTTTCATCCAGCGGCACCTGCCGGGAGCCGAAATGCGCCGTCTCTGTCATTCGTCCTTTCCCAGATTCTTCGATTGCGGATGATTCTTTCCGAAAACCGGTTTCCACCCTCGGATCAAGTCGGAGGGCAGGCGTTTTGAGGGTCATGCTCTGTCGGCCAAACCATAGCGCGGCGGCATCAGAGACGCTATGTGTTTGAAAATTAACCTCGTTGCCGCGACATCGCGGCGGACCAAGCAATGCCCGAACTTCCCGAAGTCGAAACCGTGCGCCGCGGGCTCGAGGCCGCCATGGAGGGCGAGCGCTTCGTCAGGGTCGAGGTCAATCGCGCCGATCTGCGCTGGCCGCTGCCGAAGGATTTTGCGCAGCGCCTCAAAGGCAAGACCGTGACTGGGCTCGGCCGACGCGCGAAATATCTCTTGGCCGATCTGTCGTCAGGCGACGTGCTCCTCATGCATCTCGGTATGTCGGGCTCGTTTCGTGTCTTTCGCGAGAACGGCAAGCAGCAGCTCGGCAGCTATTATCACGAGCATCCAAAACACGTCGCACACGACCATGTCGTGTTTCACATGTCGTCCGGTGCCAGCGTGACCTTCAACGATCCGCGCCGCTTCGGGTCGATGAAGCTGGTGGCGCGCGACAAGCTTGACGCCGAGCCGCTGCTCAAGGGGCTCGGCCCCGAGCCGCTTGGCAACGCATTCGACGCCAGGATGCTGGCGCGCGCCTGTCACGGCAAGAAAACGAGTCTCAAGGCGGCGCTGCTCGACCAGAGGATCGTCGCCGGCCTCGGCAATATCTACGTGTGCGAGGCGCTGTATCGCGCCCGGCTGTCGCCCAAGCGGATGGCTTCGACGATTGCCGGGAGAAATGGCGAACCGAACGAGCGCGCACAACGGCTGGTCGATGCCATCAAGGCGGTGCTGCAGGCGGCGATCAAGGACGGCGGCTCGTCGCTGCGCGATCATCGCCAGACCGACGGCGACCTCGGCATGTTTCAGCACAATTTCCAGGTCTACGATCGCGAGGGCGAGCCGTGCCGGACGCGCGGCTGCAACGGCACCGTCAAACGCATCGTGCAGAACGGCCGCTCGACGTTTTATTGTCCGACATGTCAGAAGTGATCTTCAGAAATGATTGCCAGAAGCGACCTGGGAGATGCGCCAATGAGCACCGAAAACATTATTGTCGAGACCCGCGATAAGGTCGGGCTGATTCGGCTCAACCGGCCGCAGGCGCTCAACGCGCTCAACCGGGCGCTGATGCGGGAGCTCGCGCTCGCCGTCGACGGCTTCGAGGCCGACACCAAGATCGGCTGCATCGTCCTCACCGGGTCCGACAAAGCCTTCGCGGCCGGCGCCGACATCAAGGAGATGGCGGACAAGGCATTCGTTGACGTGTTCCTCGATGATTTTGCCGCCGACTGGCACCGCGTCGCAAAGGCGCGCAAGCCGGTGATCGCGGCGGTCGCAGGCTTTGCGCTTGGTGGCGGCTGCGAGCTAGCGATGCAATGCGATCTGATTATCGGCGCCGACAACGCCAAATTCGGACAGCCGGAAATCAAGCTCGGCATCATTCCGGGCATCGGCGGCACCCAGCGGTTGACGCATGCCGTCGGCAAGGCGAAGGCGATGGACCTCGTTCTGACCGGGCGCATGATGGACGTCGAGGAAGCCGAGCGCGCCGGCCTCGTCGCGCGCATCGTGCCGCTGCAAAGCCTCGTTGACGAAGCCCTCAAGGTCGCCGCAACCATCGCTTCGATGTCGCTGCCGTCGGTGCTGGCGGCCAAGGAGGCGGTCAATTGCGCGCTCGAAACCTCGCTCGCCGAAGGCATCCGCTTCGAGCGGCGGATATTCCACTCGCTGTTTGCGACCCATGATCAGAAAGAGGGCATGCACGCCTTTGTCGAAAAGCGCCCGGCGAAGTTTCAGAATAAATGAGTTATCCGGTCTGGAGCGCGCTTTACTTTCTGACGCAGATCACACGAACGACGGACTGATCCGTCGCGGCGTGCCCGGTCGCGACAGCGATCGCTTGCGCCCGCAGAAAAGCACGTACGGCTGCGGCCGGCACCAGCGTCGCCTGGAGAACTGCGGCGGCTCCGGCGACGACGGGCGCTTTCAATTCAACCAATCCGGCAAACCGGCCTTGCGCATCGATCGCCGCCGCGCCGGAAAATCCAAGCTTTGGCACCGGGCTGATGCCCTGGTCGGTCAGCTGGGCGCTGACGCGGCGCACTTTATCGTCGCTGCCTTCGCCCAGCGGATCGGCAACACCCAGGAGTGTCAGCACGCTTCCGGCGCCGGAATCATCGGCGAGCGTTATCGGCACTAAGTCGCGCACGCCGTAGAGCCTTAACAAAGCAAGGTCGCTCGTCTCATCCTCGGCGACGCGAACCGCGTGCCCGTAGCCCGAAACCGTAATGGATCGGCACTCGTCGGTGACCTGTTTGGTTGTGATGAGCTCGCCGGAACTGCTCACCACGACGGCGCTGCCGTATTCGACGCCGCGCTTTCTTCCGGCCGGCGGCAGCGCCGCCGGATCCGGGAAGCCTTCAAAGGTGTCGGCCACCGCGATCGCCATTGGAGCCATGGTGCCCTCGGTCGCCTGGTCATACAGGATCGTCACGCCGCGCACTTCGCTGCCGCTCGACTGCACCCGCTCGACGAATTTTTTCAGTTTCTGCTGGCCGGTGATGACGAAGGAATTGGGCTCGAGATTGCTGGAGCCAATCTCGCGCTGCGCCGTCCGCTTTTCCTGGTCGAACAAAGCCGGCAATGACGCCTCGTGCAGACGGAACGTCTCGATCTGAACTTGGCCGCCCGCCGAGGCCCAGCGGCTGCCGGTGCGCGCGGCGCCGGTCTTTGGCACCAGCTTTTCCGGCACGCCGAGCCGCGCGCCGGTTGCGCTATCGTCGATCAGCCGCCATCCCGCGGCGGCTTGCTTTGCCCTCACCGCGTCAGCTAGGGCTACGCGTTCCTGATCGGTCAGAACGCCGGTGTCCTTGTCGTTATTGCGCCGCTGGAACGCCTTGATCTGATCGACCAGCTGGGCGTTGATTTCCTCGGCGCCCATCTCGCCGTAACTGTTGAGCCAGACGAGATCGGCCTGGATGGCAAGCCGTTGCGGTTCAGGGATCCCGGTCTCTGCCCCCGGCGGCGCGGCGTTATGGGTGTTGGCGCCCGGGTCCGATTTGTTGTGGGCCGCGCTGTGCGCGCTCTTGGCTGGGCTCTTGTCCGGACTCTTGGCCGCGTTCTTGGCCGCGCTCTTGGCCGCGCTCTTGGCCGGGTTGGCGTCCGACGGCGGTGCCAAGGCCAGTGTGGCCGCCACCACAAAACCGACAGCAATACTTGGAATCCGCGCTGTCATCGCAACACCCGACGCTACGCACCAAACCTAGCCGAACGACAAGCCGAGTCCAATCTGGCGGGTGCTGGTCGTCGGACCGCACATTGTCACCTATATTGCCGGCATGCTGAGTGCCGACGAGCTTGAACGTTATGCGCGCCACATCGTGTTGCGGGAGGTGGGCGGCCCCGGACAGGCCGCGCTTGGCCGCGCCCGCGTCTTGGTCGTGGGCGCCGGCGGCCTCGGTGCTCCGGCGCTGCTCTATCTCGCCGCGGCCGGCATTGGCACGCTTGGCGTCGTCGATGACGACGTAGTTTCGTTGTCGAATTTGCAGCGGCAAGTGATCCACGGCACGCCCGATATCGGCGCGCCGAAGATCGATAGCGCCGCGACCACGCTGCACCGCCTCAACCCGCATGTCGTGGTGGAGCCGCACGGGGTCAGGCTCGCTGCGCACAACGCGCTCGATCTCATCGGAGGCTACGACATCGTCGCCGACGGATCGGACAATTTCGCCACCCGTTATCTGGTGGCGGACGCTTGTTATTTTGCCAAGAAGCCGCTGGTGACGGCGGCGCTCGGCGCGTTTGACGGTACGCTCACCACGATCCGGGCCCATGAGCGCGGCGCCGACGGCAAGCCCAACCCGACCTATCGTTGTCTGTTTCCGGAACCGCCGCCGCCAGGTACCGTGCCGGCCTGTGCCGAGGCCGGCATCCTCGGCGCGCTCGCCGGCATCGTCGGATCGATGGTGGCGCTCGAAGTGATCCGGGAAATTGTCGGCTTCGGTGAAAGCCTGGTCGGCCGCCTTATCATGCTCGACGCGCGCGCCATGCGTTTCGAAGCTCTGCGTTACGGCTGGGATCCGGAGAACCCTTTATCGGGCGAGCGACCGACCATCAAAGATCTGTCAGTGCACGCATAACTTTCATTTGCTCCACGTCGCCAAGATGGTCGAACCTTTGAGCACCGACCATTTATTGTCACCGGCGCTGACGACGGTGAAGCAATTGGCGCCGGCGTTTTTCCATGTGGTGCAGAAGCCCTCTTTCGACAGTTTCCAGGTGCCTTCGCCCTTGGAGCCGCCACCTCCGCCGGCCGGCGCGCGCGTCATCTTGCCGTCGGCCGTGAACGTCATCTTGAACTTGACGTTGGAATTGGTCGCCGCGGTGAATGGCTGACCGTTGAAGAATGTCGATTGGATGACGTCCGGCGCAAGCTTTGACGCCGGCGGCGCGGCAAGTGCCGAGCTGACGAGAACCAAGGCTGAGGCACTGCCTAGAACACTCGCAATATGAGCATGCATCGCGTTCCCCCAAAGCTCATAATTCGTAGCTCACAGGATATGTCACCGGCTCTGCCGATGATACGTGCTGTTCGGCCGCATATCGGTGGCGGACGCCACGCGGTTTGACATGTTGAAAAAGCCGGCGACGGCGGCGATGTCCCAAATGTCGCGCGCCGTGAAGCCTGCGCGCCGCAGGCGCGCGCGATCCTCTTCCTCGATCAGCCACGGCTCGGCGGTGAGTTTCACGGCGAAATCCAGCATGGCGCGTTCCCGTTTGGACAGCCGCGCTGCCCGATAATTCATCACCATCAATTCGCCGAGCGGCGGATCGCCGGACAGTTCGCGCACTGCGGAGCCATGGGCGACCAGGCAATAATAGCAGCGGTTATGTGCCGAAACCGCGACAGCGATCATTTCGCGCTCGAGCTTGCTCAAGCCCGACGGCGCCAGCATCAGATCGTTGTACATGGCGACGAAGGCCGAAAGCTTCGCCATATCGAAGGCATAGGCCTTGAGCACATTCGGCACGAAGCCGAGCTTTTCCTCGCATTTGGCGAAATAGGCCGCCATATGCGGCGTCAGCGGCTCAGCCGGCAAATCGAGCGCGATCACGGCGGTGTCGTCGCCCGCCGCGGCGCTCGGCCGCGCTGCCTTTGCGGGCTTTGCGGCGGTCTTTTTGCTGCGACTGGCCAGGTTGCTGCGGTTGGTCGTGTCGCTGCGGGTAGCCATGTCGCTCCGGGTAGCCATGGGTGCTCTCTCCAATCGCGCGGCTCTATCGGCCGCTAAAAGTGACTATATCAAAGCCCGGGACGGTAGCGCCTACGCGCCCCGAGCGGATAGTATCGCTACGAATCGAGGGGGACCATGAACGTTCAAGATGTACCCCGAGGCGATATTCCCCATAGCGGCGACGACTACGCAAGCGTAGCCCTCATCGGCGCGGCCACAGCGCTCTTGGCGCGACGCAAGCCCGACATCCCGGACGACTTTCTCGGCAAGCTCTTCGGGCTTGCGGTCTCGGAGGATCTGGAACGCTACACCGCCGAAGAGCTTGCCGACATCGCCGAGCGCTCATGGTCGTTTCTGCTGGAGCGGCAAGCCGGCACAGCCAAGATCCGGTTTGAGCCGAGCGCGGCCAAGCGCGCCAGCGCGGTGCTTGAAATCGTCAATGACGACATGCCGTTCCTCGTCGATTCCGTTGTCGGCGAGCTCAACCAGCGCGGCCTCGACATCCGCCTGTTCGTCCACCCGGTCTTCGTCGTCGAGCGCGATCTCTCCGGCAAGCTCGTCAACTTCAAAGGGGCGCGCACCGTCGGCGGCCATCGCGAGAGCTTCATCCATATTCACGTCGACGGCGCAGACGACGCCGAGCAACGGTCGGATCTGGTCCGCGAGCTTGACGGCATTCTGGCCGATGTGCGCGTCAGCGTTAAGGATTGGAAATCGATGCTGTCGCGCATCAACGGCATCATCGCCGATCTGCGCAGCAATCCGCCGCCGCTGCCGGTCGAGGAGATCGCAGAAGCGATCCAATTTCTGGAATGGATCGAGGACGACAATTTCACGCTGCTCGGCGCGCGCGATTACTCCTTCAGCGAGAGCGGCGAGGCGCTCGATCCGTCATTCGAGACCGGGCTTGGCATATTGCGCTCGCGCGACGTGCGGCTGTTGCAGCGCTGGAACCAGCCGTTGACGATAACGCCGGACATTCGCGCGTTTCTGGAGCAGCCAAGGCTCCTCATCGTCACCAAAGCAACGATACGCTCGCGCATTCACCGGCGGGTTTATCTCGATTACATCGGCATCAAGCGCTACGATCGCGACGGCAAGCTCGTCGGCGAACGCCGGTTTTGCGGCTTGCTCACGTCCACCGCCTATACGCGCCAGGCCCGCACCATTCCGTTTCTGCGGCGCAAGATCGACAGCGTCATTCGCCGCGCCGGTTTCGATCCGTCGAGCCATTCCGGCAAGGCGTTGGTCAATGTGCTGGAAAATTATCCGCGCGACGATCTGTTCCAGATCGAGGAAGACACGCTCTATCAATTCGCGCTCGCCATTCTGCAACTCGACGAGCGCCCCCGCGTGCGCGTCCTGCCGCGCCGCGACCGGTTCGACCGTTTCGTGTCGGTCATCGTCTATGTGCCGCGCGACCGCTACGACAGCCGGATCAGGGCGGCGATCAGCAATTATCTGGCAAGGGCGTTCAATGGGCACCTGAGCGCCTACCATCCGTTCTTCCCCGAGGGGCCGCTGGTGCGCGTTCATTTCATCATCGGCCGCAACCAGGGCGAGGCGCCGAATCCGGATCGCGCCATGCTCGACCGCGACGTCGAAGCGATCGTGCGCAGTTGGACTGACGATCTGTGCGAGGCGCTCCTTGCCGGTTCCAACCCGGCGCGGGGACGCACCTTATTCGCGCGCTATCGCGACGCCTTCCCGATCGACTATCGCGAAGTCTATCGGCCGGCCACGGCGCTCACCGACATCGGCGTCATCGAGGCGCTGACGCCAGAGCGGCCGCTCGGCGTCGAGCTTTATCGCGAGGACGGCGGCGGGCCGCAGAGCGCCGGTCTCAAAGTGTTCAGCCACAAAAGACCGATCCCGCTGTCGGAGCGCGTGCCGGTGCTGGAGAATATGGGCTTCCGCGTCGTCGACGAGCGCACCTATCACATTGCGCCGAAGGACGGTGACGAGGTTTGGTTCCACGACATGACTCTCGACACTGCGCTGGGGCAGGATTTTGACCTCGCCGCGCTCAAGGCCCGGTTGGAGGCCTGCTTCCTCGTCGTGATGGGCAAAAAGGCGGAGAGCGACGGTTACAATGCGCTTGTGCTCGCCAACGGTTTGGGCTGGCGCGACATCGCGCTGATCCGCACCGTCTCGCGCTTCCTGCGCCAGGTCCGCGTGCCCTTTTCGCAAGACTATATGTGGACGACGCTGCGCAAACATTCCGGCCTCGCGGCCCAAATCGTATCGTTGTTCCAGACCCGTTTCGATCCGCGCCTGTCTATCTCGCCGGACGAGCGCGGCGCGCGCGAGGCCGCGATTGCGGCCGCGATTGAAGGCGCCTTGCAGGCGGTCGAAAGCCTCGACGAGGATCGTATCCTCCGCCGCTTCGTCAATGCGGTGACTTCTGCCATCCGCACCAATTTCTATCAGCTCGGCCGCGACGGCTTCGTCAAAGATCTCATCGCGATCAAGTTTGCGAGCCGCAAGGTCGATGGCATGCCGCTGCCGCGGCCGCTCTACGAAATCTTTGTCTACTCGCCGCGCGTCGAGGCCGTGCATCTGCGCTTTGGCAAAGTGGCACGCGGCGGCATTCGCTGGTCCGACCGGCCGCAGGATTTCCGCACCGAAGTTCTCGGCCTGGTCAAAGCGCAGAACGTCAAGAACGCCGTGATCGTGCCGGTTGGGGCCAAGGGCGGGTTCGTGCCGAAATATCTGCCGGCGGGCGGTTCGCGCGAAGCCGTCCAGGCCGAGGGCGTCGCCACCTATAAGCTCTTCATCTCGACGCTGCTCGACATCACCGACAATATCGGCACCGGAACGGGCGTGATCCCGCCGCGCGACGTCGTGCGGCACGACGGCGACGATCCCTATCTCGTGGTTGCCGCCGACAAGGGCACGGCGACGTTTTCCGACATCGCCAATGAACTCGCCATTGCGCACGATTTCTGGCTCGGCGATGCTTTCGCTTCAGGCGGCTCGGCCGGCTACGACCATAAGAAAATGGGCATCACCGCCCGCGGCGCCTGGGAATCGGTGAAGCGCCATTTCCGCGAGATCGACGTTGATATCGGCACGACGCCGTTCACCGTGGTTGGCGTCGGCGACATGTCGGGTGACGTCTTCGGCAACGGCTTGTTGCAGGAGAAGACGACCAAGCTGATCGCCGCCTTCGATCACCGCGACATTTTCATCGATCCCGATCCCGATGCGGAAAAGAGCTTCGCCGAGCGCAAGCGGATGTTCGATCTGCCGCGATCGAGCTGGCAGGATTTCGACAAGTCGCTGATCTCCAAAGGCGGCGGCGTCTATCCGCGCAGCGCCAAGGAAATCCGGCTGTCGGCGGAAGCGCAAAGGCTGTTCGGCGTCGGCGAACACGTCACGCCGCAGGATCTCATCCGCGCCACCCTGAAAGCGCAGGTCGATCTCATCTTCTTCGGCGGCATCGGCACCTATGTCCGCGCTTCCGACGAAACCGACGACGCGGTGGGGGATCGCACCAACGATTCGATTCGCGTCACCGGCAAGGATTTGTGCTGCAAGGTGATCGGCGAGGGCGCCAATCTCGGCATGACGCAGCGCGGCCGCATCGAGGCGGCGTTCGGCGGCATCAGGCTCAACACCGACGCAATCGACAATTCCGCCGGCGTCAACACCTCGGACATGGAAGTCAACATCAAGATCGCGCTGAGCATTCCGCTGCGCGACGGCCGTCTGACGCTGAATGCGCGCGACGCGTTGCTGGCGGGCATGACCGACGAGGTCGCGGGCCTGGTGCTGCGCAACAATTATTTGCAGCCGCTGGCGCTGTCGTTGTCGCAGCGGCGCGGCATGGAGGATTTCGGCTTCCTGCAGCGCCTGATCCAGACGCTGGAAACCCGCGGTCTGCTCGACCGCGCGGTCGAATACCTGCCCGACGACATGGCGCTCACCGAACGCCGCCGCCGTTCCCAGCCGTTCACGCGGCCGGAGCTTGCGGTCCTGCTCGCCTACGCCAAGCTCACGCTGTACGACGATCTTCTCGAATCCGCGGTGCCCGACGATCCCTATTTGGGGCGCGAACTTGGCCGTTATTTTCCCAAAGCCATCGCCGAGCACTATCCCGATGCGCTCGAACACCACCGCCTGCGCCGCGAGATCATCGCTACCCAACTCGCTAATTCGATGATCAATCGCGGCGGCCCGTCGCTGATCGTTCGGATTGCCGATCAGACCGGCGCGCTGCCGGCCGCGATCGCACAGGCCTTCGCGGCGGTGCGCGACAGCTATGGCATGACCGCGCTCAACGCCGCGATCGACAGCCTCGACAACAAGATTTTCGGCAAGCTTCAGCTTGATCTCTATGCCGCAGTCCAGGATCTGCTGCTCGACCGCATCATCTGGTTCCTGCGTAATATCGATCTGTCGAAGGGCTTGGCGGACGTGGTGACGCATTATCGCGACGGCATCGCCGCCGTGACCGGCGTTTTGGATAGTTCGCTCTCGCAGGATTCCCTGAACGCGCGCGCCCAGCGCCGGCAGGAACTGGCCAAGGCCGGCGTGCCGGAGACGCTTGCAGGTCGCATCGCCAATCTACGCCCGCTCACCGCCGCGCCCGACATCGTCCTTGTCGCCGATCGCACCAGCCAGCCGGTCGGCGCGGTGGCGGCGACCTATTTCGCTGCCGGTGCCTTCTTTCGTCTCGACAGTATTGCCGCCGCCGCCGAAAATATTCCCGTTGCCGATTATTTCGACCGGCTGGCGCTCGATCGCGCGCGGGATTCGATCGGCGACGCCGAGCGGCGGCTAGCTGCCGCGATGATGGGCAATGGCGCCGCCGGCAACAGCGCTGTTGGCACTGGCGCGGTCGAGGCCTGGGTTGCGCCGCGCAAGAACGAGGTTGAGCGCATCCGCATGGCCATCTACGAGATCGCCAATTCCGGCCTTACGCTCTCAAAGCTCTCTGTTGCCGCAAGCCTGTTGGGCGACTTGGTGAAGAACTAGCCGCCACGCCGAGAGCCACCAAACAGAAAAGGGCCCCAAGCAGTTACGCCGCTTGGGGCCCTCAAGTTGTTGCCTCAACTCAGGCTTATCTGACCGGGCGGCGGGGTGTCGGGGGGATGGGGAACCGCTCGGTCGGCCTAATCCCCAGCAAATAAGGGCGCGCGCCGCAGAAACAATACGGATCACGGATTAGTGTTTTTTGGTGCGTCAAAACGCGCAGGCAAAGGCGCTTACGTTCCGGCAGCAGGAACGCACTGCAACACAATTTTCGCAGGGCACATTACGCCAAAGTCATAAACGCGGCGGTGGCGCGCCCCCGGCAAATCATTTCAAGGCCGTGACATGATTCAAGAAATTCGCTCGGACAGGCCGTAACGATGCAGATCGGCGCCGTGCGCCTCGAGCCAGGCTTTGGCCCGTTCGTGGTCCGGGCAAATGCGCCGCACCAGGCGCCAGAATTTCGGCGAATGGTTCATTTCGACGAGATGCGCCACCTCATGAGCTGCCAGATAATCCAGTACCGGGCTCGGCGCCAGGATGAGCCGCCAGGAGAACGACAGCACGCCGGTGGTCGAGCAGGAGCCCCAGCGGCTCGACTGGTCGCGCACGGTCACGCGCTGGAAGGCGAGGCGAAGTTCGCCGGCGTAGCGCCGGCTCGCGGCTTGCAAATCGCGCTTGGCTTCGCGACGCAGGAAATCGCCAATGCGCCGGTCGATATGCGGCGCCCGGCCGGCGACGCACAACAGCGTTTCGCCATCATCGCCGATCTCGGTCCACACCGTGCCGCGCGCGCCGCCGCGATGGGTGATGCGGTGCGGCACGCCGCGCAGCGGCAGCACCACGCCGTCGGCGAACGGCGCGGCCTCCGGCAGCCGGCCAAGGCGCGCCGCGATCCAGCCGCCGTGCTTTTGCGCGAAAGCGGCGGCCTCTTTCACCGTGCCGCGCGGCGGGATCGTCAGAATGACTTCGCGCGTGGTCGCCTGGATGCGCAGCGTGTAACGGCGCGCCTGCCGATGGCGCCGCAGGCGCACCGCATAGACCGATCCGTCAAAAGCGATCTCGATCGACTGCGGCTCGCTTGGACGGCGATAGAGCAGCGCACGCTGCGCCCTCTGCTGCAACATGGCGAGGTCACTCCAACGCGGCAAGAACGGCGACATGGATGGCGACATGAATCGCAGCATAATGCAACATCGGAGATACGATGGGGAAGGCGGTGACGCCGCCCGCGGCGATTACACGGTTTGCAGCGCTGCGCCGTTGCCCGCGCGGCGTTTGCCGGCGCCATTGAGCGAGGCCGGGTTCGTCTCGCGCATCGACAACACGAAATCGGAGATGCGCGGCGCGATTTCGGAGCGGAAGCGCGAGCCGTTGAACACGCCGTAATGGCCGACGCCGTGCTGCAGCCAATGCGCGGCACGGTGCGGCGGAATATTCGGGCACAGGCGATGCGCCGCCTCGGTCTGCCCGACGCCGGAAATATCGTCGAACTCGCCTTCGATCGTGAGCAGCGCGGTGCGCTTGATCCGGCTCGGATCGACCGGCCGGCCGCGATGCGTCATCAGGCCCTTCGGCAGCGCGTGTTTCACGAACACGGTGTCCACCGTTTGCAGATAGAACTCGGCCGCGAGATCCATGACGGCGAGGTATTCGTCATAGAATTCCTTGTGCTTGTGCGCCGAGTCGCCGTCGCCTTTCACAAGATGCTGGAACAATTGCTTGTGCGCCTCGATATGACGCTCGAGATTCATGCTGACGAAGCCGTTGAGTTGCAGAAATCCCGGATAGACGTCGCGCATGAAGCCGGGATTCGGAAACGGCACTTTGGTGATGACGTGGGTGCGGAACCAGTCGATGCCGCGCCGTTTGGCGAGATCGTTCACGGCGGTCGGATTGACCCGCGTGTCGATCGGGCCGCCCATCAGGATCATGGATGTCGGCGCATAAGGGTCTTCGTCGGCTTCCATCAACGCGACGGCGGCCAACACCGGCACCGACGGCTGGCACACCGCGACCACATGGGTCTCGCCGCCGAGCGCATGGAGAATCGAGATCACGTAGTCGATATAGTCGTCGAGATCGAATGGTCCCTCCGCGGTCGGCACCATGCGAGCGTCCGTCCAATCCGTGATGTAGACGTCGTGGTTGGGCAGAAACGCTTCGACCGTACCGCGCAACAGCGTCGCGTAATGGCCCGACATCGGCGCGACGATCAGGAGCTTCGGCTGCGGGCGCTTCGGCGGGTGCTGGAATGCGCGTTCGAAATGCAGCAACCGGCAGAACGGCCGCTGCCAGACGGTGGTGATGTTGATCGGCACGCGTTCGCCGCCGACAAGCGTCGAGGTGATCCGCCATTCCGGCTTGCCGTAACGGCGCGTCGAGCGCTCGAACAGTTCGCACGCCGCCGCAACGGATTTGCCGTAGGTCGTGAACGACAGCGGATTGATCGGATTTTTGAAGAACAATCGCGTGGCGTCGGCCATGGCGCGCGAAGGATTGAGCGCGGCGTGACTCATCTCATAGAACCAATAGAGCGGCGTCGACAAAAGAATGCCGTGGTCGCCGCCCGGAACGGCAGGCGCGCCGCCAAACTCTCCGATCGCCATTGATTTACCTTGCCCGGCTTGCTGCAGTGCAGCATTGTGACTGTCGTATGTCATCGCGTCAATATATAGGGAAAACTTTCCCTACCCGTTACGGATGACGGTCAAACGCTTCGCTGCTATTCGCAGCGCACATAGACTCCCTTGGACCCCCCTGAGCCCCATTAAACCTGATTCGCGCTCAGAGAGCCGATCCCGGCTCTTCCAGATCAGGCTCTATTCGCCCGTCTGCATCAGCGAGCCATGGCGTCGAGCGCTCTGTAATAGCTTGAGAAAACCGAATACGCCGGCGGCAAAGAGCACCGCATTGAGCGCCAGTGCATAAAGCATCAATTCGGGACGAAAGACGTGTTCGATCAGCAGCGCCCGCATGCCTTCGAACACGTAAGTCGGCGGCAGCGCCCAGGCTACCGGCTGCAGCCAGCCCGGCAGCGTGGTGACCGGGTAATAGACGCAGGTCAACGGCATGAACAGAAACATGATCGACCAGGCGAGGTTCTCCGCGCCCATGCCGTTGCGCAGAATGAGGCCCGACACAAAAATGCCGATCGCCCAGCTGGTCAGCATTAGATTGAAAAAGAACGCGACCAGCGCGAAGCCGAGCCCGTAAAGATTGAAGCCAAAGAACGCGATGGCGAGAAACGTGACCGGCACCGCGCCGATCGACAGCCGTACCACGCTCATCGCCATCAGCGCGATGATGAATTCGGCCGGGCGCAGCGGGCTCATCATCAGATTGCCGATGTTGCGCGACCACATTTCTTCCAGAAACGAGATCGAGAAGCCAAGCTGGCCGCGGAACAGAATGTCCCACAACAGCACCGCGCCGATGAAAGTCCCGCCGGCTTTGGCGAAGAAACCGGCATTGTTGGCGATGTAAAATTGCAGGAAGCCCCAGGTGACCATCTGCACCGTCGGCCAATAAACCAGGTCGAGCAGCCGCGGCCAAGACGAGCGCAGGAGATACCAATAGCGCAGCATCATCGCATTGATGCGCTGAGGCGAGATGGCGTAGGCGCTTTCGACCCGGCCGGTCATTGCGCCGCCTCGCTATGGATGCCCTCGCCGCGCGCGACATCGAGGAAAACTTCTTCCAGCGTGCCCCGGCCGTAACGCGTCAAGAGTTTGGCCGGCGTATCGTCGTCTTGGATGCGGCCGAGCTTCATGATGATGACCCGCTCGCACAGCCGCTCGACCTCATTCATGTTGTGCGACGCCAAGAGCACCGTGGCGTGGCGGTCGCGGCAGTAGCGCTCGAGATGCCCGCGCACCCAGTCGGCGGTGTCGGGATCGAGCGAAGCGGTCGGCTCGTCGAGCAACAGCACGTCCGGATTGTTGATCAGCGCCTTGGCGAGTGCGACGCGGGTTTTCTGCCCGGCGGACAGGCGGCCGGTCGGCCGGTCGAGCATATCGGTGAGATCGAGCTGCCGCGCCAGATCAGCGATGCGTTGACGAATATCTTCGACCCCGTAGAGCATGCCGAACACGGTCATGTTCTGCCGGACCGTCAGCCGCATCGGCACTTCGACATAGGGGCTTTCGAAATTTATCCGGTGCAGGACGCGATAGCGCTCGTTCGGCATGTCGGCGCCGAGCACGCGCACCCGGCCGGATGTCGGCAGGACGAGCCCCATGA
>Ga0209448_10000353_pt1 | contig 15768 bp, 9 predicted proteins | sample BogFormECP14_OM2_FD_188245 | JGI IMG/M metagenome (GOLD analysis project Ga0209448, IMG submission 188245) | Bog forest soil microbial communities from Calvert Island, British Columbia, Canada - ECP14_OM2 (SPAdes) (version 2) | ecosystem: Environmental > Aquatic > Freshwater > Wetlands > Bog ... | reverse complement strand
ATCTCTCCGGCCGCCCCGCTTTGGCGGCCGTTACTTAATCGATAGGGGGTGACAAAGTCTCGTTGCAGTTAATACGACATTTTCTCGTTGCAACAACATTGATTATCTCATGGCACCAAGACTCCCGGAGCCTCGCGGTAGCGACGGGGTTCTACAGACGACTCCGTTTTTTCAGGCGCGTCCCCTCAGCAACTCCTCCGCAGTCAGCAATTGATTCATCGACCCGGAACGGAATCCCTCCAGGTCGAGAGTGACAAACTTGAATCCCAGTCCTTTGAACACGGCGGTGAACTCGCGAGCCATCTCGGCGGTCAAGGCACGGGGAAGCTCTTCGCGCGCAATCTCAATACGTACGATTTCTCCGTGATGGCGTACGCGGAATTGCCGGAAACCCATGGTCCGCAGTGCGTCTTCGCCGCGCTCGATCACATTCAGCGCTTCGGGCGTAACTGCGCGTCCATACTCCATGCGCGAGGAAAGGCATGCGGAGGCCGGCTTGTCCCACACCCGCAAGTCTGCCTGCCGCGCCAGTTCCCGGATTTCCGCCTTATTCAGACCCGCTTCCAGGAGCGGAGCCAAAACACGATGCTCACGCGCGGCCTGCTGCCCTGGGCGAAAATCGCCCGCATCGTCGGTATTCACTCCATAGGCGATAGCATTGAATCCGCAGGCTTCGCGGTAGCGCTCAAGGACAGTAAACAATTCGTCCTTGCAGTGAAAACAGCGCATGGCATCGTTGCGGACGTAGGCTGGATTCTCCAATTCCTGCGTTTCCACAACCCCGACCGGAATTTCGTGCTCGCGCGCAAAAGCAAGCGCATCTTCCAGATGAGTTCGCGCCAGGCTGGCGGAATCCGCAATCACCGCCAGCATTTGGCTGCCCAGCACCTGGCGCGTCATCCAGGCAAGAAAAGCGGAGTCTACGCCACCAGAGTAAGCGACGATCAACCGCCCGCGGCCCGCGAGGATCTGGCGCAGGTGTTCAGCTTTCTGATTGAGCATGGCTGCAGTGCTCACAATCTCCATTATCCACGAAAAAAGTTCTCAGATCCCAGTTCTCAGTCAGCGGCGTGGGATGTTTCTGAGAACAGAGAACTTAATACAGCCGCTCCTGTCGCTTGAGGTTGCCGATTGTTCCAATGTTCGCCAGCGTAAACGAGAAACGATATTCATTTTCGTTCCGTACCGTTCCCAGCGCAAAGCGCCGATACTCCAGGTTCACGCCGCAACAGTCCCAGATGTAACTCGTCTGCGCCGTCGCGTACTGCAGAGATCCATTGTCCGCGTCGAAGCCGAAGCTGGCGGCGGCGCTCAAGCCACGCTTGTTGAGTTGACCGTAGCCAAGCAACACCCGAAACTGCTGAAAATCACAGACGTTTGCGCTTGGGGTGGTTCCGCGTATCGCACAGTTTGTCGGCGTCGTTCCCGCCACCGTGTCGATAACTCGCAGAAAAGCATCGCCTCCCGCTATGGTAAATGGGCCGTAGTGATAGTTCACCAGCGCCATGCTGGAATTAATTTGCCCGGTCTTGATATCGTAGTCCAGGTCCCACTCAGTGTTGGTGCGCGGGCTGGTTTCGATGCGCAAGCGGGAAATCAGAGGAGCGAATCGCCGTTCTGAATCCAGAAAGGCAGTGCCAGTGAAATCGGCGGTGGTCGTGAACACGTTTCGTTGCCCCACAACCAGCGCATTCCCAAACGTCGGATCGAAGAAATATTTCTGGCCGATCTCCCAACTCAAGATCTCTCGAGGTCCCGACGCACAAATTTGCGCGTCCGGTTTCGGAGGCACCTCCCACGGCACCACGCCGACTTGCGGAGGTCCGCCGATGGTGAGCGTGCTCATCGTCAGGACGTCACAATCCTTTGCGTTGGGATCGACGCGTTTGGCGTAAAGCCGATTCACCACTGAGTACTCGACTTCGTTCGTGTTGGTGAGCACATCGGCGGCATCGAATCGCAGAATATTGGCAAAGTTATTGATGCCGACGACGTAGTCGTACTTCATACGCGGCTCGATCACATGCTTCCATTTGCGTCCGAGCCAGGGACGATCGAACACTCGCGACAATGCCGGCGGACGCACCTCGACCGAAGTTTCCAGCGACTTGCGATTAAGAATGTCATCGGCCGCGGTTGTGGAAGTTGTCGCGTTACCCTGTTCCGTGTAGAAGGTGTCCCGGAGCGTAAGTTCGGGACGGAACGACCATCCCTGCCATTGCACCGGCATGGTAAGCGAAGGAGCCAGATCGAACCTGCCCACGATAGGACCGGTACGGAACCCAATCTCGCGCCGCTGCAAACCTTCCGCTGCACTCTCGAACGACCAGTACAGCGGCGTATTTCCCAGTTGCCGCTCCTCGCCGGAAAGGAAAAAGCTTGGCGTATGCAGGATCCGAACCAGCTCGGTCTGCGTAATCGTGCTGCAAGTTCCGGGCTCCGGTACCGGAGGCGGCACGCACACTTCGAAGTTCTGGTAGCGCTCCGCCAGCCCATTGAGATGAAATCCGTTAGTCGTGTTGGAGAGAAAGATCTGCGACCGCACTTCCGAATCGATCGCCTGCGTGTAAACATCGGTGAAGGCGAGGCGGAAAACGAACGAACTCAAGTAATCCACATTCGCAACGCCGCGGAAAGTCCCGATAGCGCGCTCCGCCATAAAACGCGCGTCCTCGCCGCCTTGGTTCTGCGGTGGATAGCCGATGCCGCGATCCACCATCCCCACGTAGTTGAAGAACACGTACGAACTGTCGCTCGGGCGGGCACGGAATTCTCCCCGTTCGAACCAACCTCGTTTCGAATAGTAATCGGTGCCCACCAGTGCGTCCATGCTGCGATTGATGGCCCAATACATCGACTCGCCGGCAATATATCCCTTGGTGGACGAGGAGCCAAAAGTTGGAATCAACAGCCCGCTTTGCCGCTGTTTCTGAACCGGATAGCTTACAAACGGAAAATAAAACACCGGCATGCCCATCAGCTGAAAATCGCTGTTATAGATTTTCGCCGTGCCGTCCACATCCACTGAAATGCGCTTCGCGTCGAATAGCCACTTCGGATGCGGCAACTCGCAAGTAGTGACCGTACCCTGCCGCACCAGATAGTGATCGGGCCCGTGCTTCTCGACAATTTTTCCGGTGAAGGCAAACGGATTGGATGTAGTAAGCACGTAGCGGGATTTCCGCATCTGCATTCCCACCGTTCCAATCACGCTATAGAATGTTCCGACTTGGGTGCGGATGTTGTAAGTGCCATGACTGGCCACGACGTGCTCGTCGTAAGGGCCGCCATCCAGCACCACGTGGCCCTCCAGTTCGCTGTCTCCCGTGTCCGAATTGTAGGTGATTTGATCCGCGCGCAGGATATAGGTGCGATAGTCGATTTCCGCCTCGCCCCGCAGGTGGTAGATAGACCCGTCCTTCTCCTGTTGCACCGCCCGGATCGTAACCGGCTCCTCGGTCTGACTGCCCGGCGCTGCCGGTAGAGCCGGCTCTGTCACCGGAGCGCTCTCTTGGGCGGAAACCGTCGGCGAGGCGGGGGGCAGCGTCTGGCTGGTTACTATCCCGGAAGCGAGAAGCAGATGACAGACCAATGCGGCCGTGATAAAGATTCGAGAGCGGGTGATCATTAGCGGTGATCTGCGAGAACATGATCTGCAAGCGCGCGTGCGCTCCGCAAACCGGTCTGCCAACGGGAACCAACTGACCTTAGCACGCGAGCGGCAGGCGAAGCAAAGCTGCGCATTTTTGTGATCTCCCCATTGTGCCTGGCCTGGCTCTGGCTGCTGGCATTCTTCGACGACTTGGTTACGACGAATTGACTACGACCACCGGATTGATCCCGGACTGATGACTACTGGACTGATGACAACCGGATTGACAAGCGGTCCGACCGGCGGCGATCCCGCGGCTCACGCGCACCTCTGCGCCACCGCCGCTGCTGAAGCTGCGGCCTCGGAACCAAACGTTTGTCCGAACTCCGATCCGAACCCCAATTCCTGGCGCGTCGAGGTAGCCGCTCGCCTTGAACGCTATCGCAACCGGCGCAAGCCCCGGACTCCGCGCTATCCATCACTCCTTCTACCTTTTGATGCGCCCGAGGGCTGGTCACGTCCCGCGACGGCAAGTGGATCGGCCGCGGTGGCGGCTGCGCCAGCCGATCAAGACTTCACGTTCCCGACAAAAGAAGAACCGGCGACAGTCGAGGCGCCGAGTTTCACGGAACCACGCCAGCCATCGAACCGTCACGCATCGGAGCAAGCCCCATACCAACATCCGGAGCAAGCTTCGGAACTATCCGCCAATGTCATAGAGTTCCCGCGGTCTGCCGCAATTCCGGTTTTTCACCCGAGCGACCTGGCCGATCCCGTCTTTGATCGTCATCGGCCGCGCATAGTCGAAGTCCCCGAGATTCTGCCCCCGCCGCCTGCGTTAGGTGGAATGCTGATCGAACCCGCTCATCTGGAGTCGGCCGACAGGCGAGCAGCTGCCGACTCTCCCATCGCGTCCCCGTTCCCATCTGCATCAATAGGGCGGCGCACTCTGGCCTTCCTCGTGGATGGCATTGTCCTGACAACAGCTCTGGTGGCCTTCGTCGCAATTGTTCTTCGTCTAAACCCCGGTTTGATCCATGGCCTGAACCCAAGCTTGATTCCCCTTAACGGCCCGCTCCCGATCCTGGTCGGCGCGTTAGCTGCGGTCGCAGTCCTGCTCTGGGCGTCTTACGAATTCCTGTTTTTGGTGTACACCGGTTCGACTCCTGGACTTCGCGCCGCCCGGCTGCGGCTCGCACGCTTTGACGGCTCGCCGCTTACCCGCCGCTCACGCCGCTGGCGGGTGCTGGCATCGTTTCTCTCCGCGTTTTCTGCCGGGCTCGGCTATCTCTGGTGCGTTCTTGACCAGGAAGGATTATGTTGGCACGACCGTATCACGCGCACCCACATCCAATGGGACGGTCCCGCACAATAAAAAACCCCGGCCAGCGAGCGACCGGGGCGCGCAAGGTTACCAGGCTGAACTAACTCGCCGCTGGTGTGTGCGGCTGCCGTTCACACTTGCTGCCGCAGCAGTCCATGGCGGTCTTGTCGCCTTTGGTTTCGCCGCAACTCTTGCCTTCGGCGCAGCACTTGCCGTCTTTGCAGCAATCGCTCTTTTTGCAGTCTTTCATGGCGGATTTCATATCCTTGCCTTCGCAGCAGGACTTGCCGTTTTTGGTTTCACACTTGTTCTTGGCGCAACAGGCCGTGGCATCCTTGGCACCGGTCGCGGCCTGATGGCAGCAACCTTTGCCGTCTTTCATATCGGCCATGTTGTGATGACAGCACCCCTGGGCTTGCGGGACCGGCGTCGAGTTAGGTGCTGCCGAAGTTGCTGGCGTCTCCTGCCCCCAGCCAACCAGCGACAGGGCAAGAATGAGGATCAAAGCAAACAGTCTGAATTTCATAAAATCTCCTTATCAAAGTTATGAGAACAGTTGAGACGAGCGGCTCGCTAAACGGCCGCGAGAATGGGAACTAAGAAAGGAAATTTAGACCCGGAGCACCATTCCAAGTAGTCCTGGTGCAGGACCAGGCACCACCGCAGTCATCGGAGAAACGTGCGACTCTGCCTGAGCCGGGCTGAGTTGAGCAATCTCTGCCGCGGCGATCTCTTGCGATAGTCTGTATCGGGAACTTACGGGTGCCGGCGGGTTCTGCGGTCCCTGCAAGAAGCAGCAGCGATGTTGTTCCTGGCACGGCGGAGTGGTAGCAGCGAACTCCAGCAGAGCCGTCTCAACGGCCTTGCCCAGCCTCGGACAACACGGATGGCCTGCGGGCATCACGTGGTGGTGAGCCGCCATGTGCTCAGCCACTTCCCGTGCGGGATGCACATGGCCGGCATGCATGAGGAACATCGGCGCCAAGGCCATCTCGGCCCAAGCCGCCATGGCCACAAGCAACGCCGCCGCGATGGACTTCTTCACCATTCCGCTCTAGTGTGGCAGAGTAAAAGCGGCCGTGATGTGACGGCAATCACATCCGGGTTTGGTTCCAGGCGAACGACAGACCTATCCCACCAGATTCTCCAGCGCCGCCCTCAACTCGCTGAAACGAAACGTATATCCGCTGCCGCCGAGTTTGCTGGACTCCACCCGCTGGCTGGCCAGCAACAATTCCTCCGCAGCCATTTTGCCGAAAGCCAAGCGCACCGCAAACTCCGGTACCGGAAAAAATGCAGGGCGTCCCAGAACCGAAGCCAGCACCTTGGTAAACTCCGCATTGCGCTCCGGATTCGGCGCCACAAAATTCACCGGCCCAGACAGCGACTCGGTGCGGATCGAGTGATGAATTCCGCCCACGATATCGTCCACATGAATCCAGCTCCACCACTGCCGCCCCGATCCAATCCGTCCGCCCAGTCCTAGTTTGAACGGCATCAGCATATTCCCGAGCGCCCCGCCCTTCGCACTCAGCACCAGGCCAATCCGCATGTTCGCCGTGCGAATTCCGGCTTCGGCTGCAATCCGGCTGGCCTCCTCCCACTCGCGGCAAACCTCGGCCAAGAATCCCTGCCCAGTCGCACTCTCTTCGGGCAAAAGTTCCTCGCCCCGATTCCCGTAGAACCCGACTGCGGACGCACACACCAATACGCGAGGCTTAGCTCCACTCTGCGCCAAGGCCGAAGCCAGATTCCTCGTTCCCAGTACCCGACTCTCGCGGATCGCCTTCTTCTTCTCTTCGGTCCAGCGTCCCACCACGCTCTCCCCGGCCAGGTGGACTACCGCATCGAACCCCGAAACCGCCGCCGGCGACAGCGCAGTCAGTGGATCCCAGGAAATCTGCGTCGCATTCTGAGCCCGTCCCCGCACCAGCCGCACAATCTCCGTCCCCTGAGCCGCAAAAGAAGCCAGCAGTGCCCTCCCAATCGGCCCCGAAACCCCGCTAACCAACACCCTTCCCAAGCCATGCCTCCAAGAGTCCGTGTGGCGCGGGCGCCCTCGCCCGCGTGCCCTGAACCGAGCACTCAACAACGGGCGAAACAGCCCCGTCTCCCATACTCTACCAGCCCAAATGCCTTTCTCGGCGACCTCGGCGTCTCGGCGGTGAAATAGCATTCCCTTAGGTTAAAATCCATCATGGCGACGTTGCGTCAACAGATCGCGACCAACGTGCTCACGGTCACCCGCTTCCGCGAGCTGATGAAAAAGCTGCGCGAGAACCGCCCGAACGACGACCTCAACCTCGTCAAGAAAGCCTACGAATTCTCCCAGAAGCACCACGCCGGACAGCTCCGCGCCTCCGGCGAGCCGTATCTCGTCCACCCCCTCGAAGTCGGCAACGTGCTCGCCGATATGAAAATGGATTCGGTTGCCATAGCCGCCGGCCTTCTGCACGACTCCGTCGAAGACACCTCGGTCACCACCGTCGAAATCCGCCAGGAATTCGGCGAGCAAGTTGCCCACATCGTCGAGGGTGTCACCAAGATCAGCAAAATCGATTTCTCCACACGAGAAGAAGCGCAAGCCGAAAACCTCCGCAAAATGATGCTGGCCATGGTTGACGACATTCGCGTCATCCTGATTAAACTCGCCGACCGCCTGCACAACATGCGTACCCTCGAACATCTGGAGCCCGACCGTCAGCAGAAAATCGCCCGCGAGACGCTCGAAATTTACGCTCCGATCGCGCACCGTCTCGGTATGGGCAAGATCCGCGGCGAACTCGAAGACCTCGGCTTCAAATACGTCGATCCCATCGGATTCGAGCAGGTCCGCGTTGCCGTCGAGTCCCGTCGCAAAGAGGGCGAAGCCTTCATGACGCGCGTTGAAGGCGTGCTCCGCGACGGCCTCAAGGAAGCCGGTATCACTGGCCGCGTCGAGAGCCGCGTCAAGCGCCTCTACAGCATCCATAGAAAATTAGTTCGCCAGCGCATCAGCGTTGACCAGGTCTACGACCTCTACGCCATGCGCGTCATCACCAACTCCGTGCAGGATTGCTACGCCGTTCTCGGCATCATCCACAACCTGTGGCGCCCCGTCCCCGGCCGTATCAAGGATTTCATCGCCATGCCGCGGCCCAACCTTTACCAGTCACTGCACACCTCCGTCATCACCGAAACCGGAGAGACCTTCGAAATTCAGATTCGCACCGAAGAAATGCACAAGATGTGCGAGGAAGGCATCGCCGCCCACTGGAAATACAAGGATGGCACCGTCTCTGCCGAAGACGAACAGCGCTTAGCGTGGCTTCGCCAGGTCGTCGAGTGGCAGCGCGACGTTTCCGATCCCAACGAATTCCTTTCCACCCTGAAAGTAGACCTCTACCCCGAAGAGGTCTACACCTTCACGCCCAAGGGCAAGGTCCTCGTCCTGCCCCGCGAGTCCACGCCCATCGACTTCGCCTATTCGATCCACACCGAGGTGGGCCACAGCTGCACCGGCGCCAAGGTTAACGGACGCATGGTTCCCCTCCGCCACAAGCTCCACTCCGGCGACATCGTCGAGGTCATCACCCAGCCCGGACACAAGCCCAGCCGCGACTGGCTGGCGATCGTCAAGTCGTCCCGCGCTCGCAACAAAATCAAGCACTGGCTCAACGTCCACCAGCGCGAGCGTGCTATTGAAATCGGAAAAAAGCTGATCGAAAAAGAAGCGCGCAAATACCGCATCTCGCTGAAAGAAATCAAAGAAGCCGATATGCAACGAGTGGCCACCGAATACGGACTCGGCCGCCCCGACGACCTCATGGCCGGCATCGGCTATGGCAAGTATTCGGCCCGCCAGGTGCTCGCGAAATTCGCCCCCGCCGGGGCTGAACCGATGTCCGACAGCGAAGAGCAGGCTGCGTCCCACGGCCTTGCCAGCGGACTGACTAGCGTTGTCCGCCGCGTCTTTGGCGGCGACACGAACGCCATCGTCGTCCGCGGACAAGGCGACCTGCTCGTGTATCGCGCCCGCTGTTGCAACCCCATTCGCGGCGAAGCCATCGTTGGCTACGTCACCCGCGGCAAAGGCGTTGCCGTCCACTCCGTCAACTGTCCGAACGTCACCAATCTGCTCTACGAGCCCGACCGCCGCATCGACGTCCTCTGGGCCGGCGACAAAGATGGCCAGCCCGTTTCTTATCCCGTAAAACTCACTCTGCTCTGTGACGACCGCTGGGGCATGCTCAAACAAATCACCGCCGTCATCAGCGATACCCAAACCAACATCCGCAGCATGGAATCACGCAGCGAGAATGGCCGAGCCTGCGTAGACGTTGTCCTGGAAATCGCCGACCTGAAACATCTCCAGAAAATCATCGACGGCGTCCGTCAAATCCCCGGAGTCCACGACGTGCAGAGACTACAGAAGATCTAGCAACTAAAAAAGGGCGCGATCGCTCGCGCCCCACTTCTGCAATCTAACCCCTTACCTCTGACTTAGTCCCTCACCCCGTCCATGAACGCCCGCAGCTTCCGCGAGCGCGAGGGATGCCGCAGCTTCCTCAGCGCCTTGGCCTCAATCTGCCGGATACGTTCGCGAGTCACCGCAAACGACTGTCCCACTTCCTCCAGCGTGTGCTCCGAGCCGTCTTCCAGCCCAAAGCGCATCTTGATGACCTTTTCCTCGCGCGGTGTCAGCGTACGCAGCACCTGCGAAGTCTGGTCTTTGAGGTTGACGTTGATCACCGCCTCGGCCGGAGAAACTACCGCCCGGTCTTCGATGAAGTCGCCCAGATGCGAATCTTCCTCTTCGCCAATCGGCGTTTCAAGGGAGATCGGCTCCTGCGCAATCTTCAGCACTTTCCGCACCTTCGCCACCGGAATGTCCATCCGCTTGGCGATTTCTTCCGACGTAGGTTCGCGTCCCAGTTCCTGCACCAGCTGCCGCGAAGTGCGGATCAGCTTATTGATCGTTTCGATCATGTGCACCGGAATGCGAATCGTACGCGCCTGATCGGCAATAGCGCGGGTAATTGCCTGCCGAATCCACCAAGTGGCATAAGTCGAAAACTTATACCCGCGGCGGTATTCGAACTTGTCGACAGCCTTCATCAGGCCGATGTTGCCTTCCTGAATCAGGTCAAGGAACTGCAATCCCCGGTTCGTATATTTCTTAGCAATCGAGACCACCAGGCGCAAGTTCGCTTCAATCAGCTCGCGCTTGGCATGCTCCGCGTCCATGTCGCCCTGGATGATCTCGCGCTGCGTGCGCTTGAGTTCCTGGAACAACAGGCCCGCTTCCACTTCAAGCTTTTCCAGCTCTCCGCGGACCGCGCGCGACTGCTTCTTATATTCCTTGCGCTGTTCTTCGCTGCGCGTCGCCTCGGCCCGCTTCTCCAGATTCTGGATCTGCCGGTCAAGCGAGCGCATCCCGTCAACCGTGCGATTGACGCGGTCGATAAGGCGTTTGCGTTCGTTGTTGGTGAAGCCCAGCTTCCGCACCGCGATCGACGTGCGCACAATCGCATGTGCCAGGTGAAAGCGATATCGCCGATGATCGCGCGGCCGCTTCTTGAGATTCACCGCCGCCAGTTTTTCCTGGAGCGGCGCCACCTTCTTATAAAGCTTGTCAAGATTGTTAATCTTGGCAAGAAACTCTTTCAGACGCTTGTCGACGATCTCTTCCGTGATTTCCTCTTCGTCGAACGTAACCAGCTCCTTAATCGAGCGGACCCCCTTCTCGAGGTCCTCGCCCAAAGCCAGGAGTTCACGAATCACAATCGGCGACCGCGAAAGCGCCTTCAAGACGCGGTTTTGCCCTCGCTCGATCCGCTTTGCGATTTCAACTTCGCCTTCGCGAGTAAGAAGGGGAACAGTCCCCATCTCCCGCAAATACATGCGGACGGGGTCATTGGTTTTTTCCAGAGCGCCCGGGGTTAGGTCGAGTTCGACGTCCTCGGACGCATCATCCACTTCTTCGAATTTTTTTTCCAGATCGGTCGTCGGCCCTTTCGAGCTTTCGAGTACATCGATTCCTTGGGTTCCGATCGTGGTTAGCAGATCTTCCAGGTCTTCAGGAGAGTGCACATCGTGCGGGATTAGGTCGTTGACCTGATCATAGGTCAGATATCCCTTCTCTTTGCCTGCGTCGATCAGCTTTTTTATGTCGTCGTACTTGTCATCAATTGCCAAGCCAGATTATCCTCAAGACGCCGCCGGTTCGCGGACGCCAAACTATTCAGCGGTGGGATTCGTTACGGAGTTGTGCGCAAGGGGCACAGACTTCAAAAGTATAGCACGCCGGTCGTCCTAACAACGACCTTCGTAGCCGGTGAAAGTGGAAGTTTGTACCCGTGTGCCGCCTGTCCGCCGCGCCCTATCTCTTTTCCCGCTAATTCATTAGATGTCGCTCAACCCCATTTCGTTCCAGCGTTTCGTTCCGCTCAGGACGCCTTGCTGCCCGTCTCCGCCAGTCCCGGATCCATCAGAGCCCGCTTCAACCGCACCTTTTCCTGCAAAAGCGCCTGTCTTTCCTCCAGCGGGAGCCCCGCCCGCTGCAACCCGAGCTGCACCTCCTCCAGCCGCCGCCGATAATAAATACGCCGCAAAGCCCGCACCGCGCCTTCCACCGTCTCCGGCGTCAATTCCTCTTCCTCGGACATCAAAATCGCGGCCAGCAACCGCCGGTCGTCTTCGGTCTTCGGCAGCGCCATAACGTCCGCCGTCTCGGTCCCAGCCCCCAACAATGCCTCCATCAGCGACTGCGAGCCCAGCCCCTCATACAGCCGCTCCGATTGCAGCGCATATTGCGCCTGCCGCGCCGGATCGAATTCCTTCTCCGTTCCTTCCCGAGCCGAACTCCCCGTTCCGCCCGCCTGCATCTCGGTAGCTGAAGCCAGCGCCCGTATCAGAACGCGTTCCGCCCCCGTAACTTGCGTCTCCGCCGAAGCCTTAACCGCAGTCGCCGACCGGGTAGTAGCCGCATGTTTCAACTCTTGCCGCAGCACCGCCGAATCAATTCCCAGCTTCTGGGAAATTTCCAGCGCCAGTTCATCGCGCACAATCCGGTTCGGCACACGCTGAATGTGCGGAAGCAGATGATTAACGGCCTTGACCTTGCTCTCCGAATTCCGCACCGGAAACTGCGCCCGCGCCCGATCGATCAAATAGTCGAAATATTTCTGCGAGTTCTTAAGCGACGCCCCATAAGCATCCTTGCCCTTGCGCCGGATAAACAAATCGGGATCGAATCCAGTCTCCAGCGTGAGCACACGAATGGAGAATTCTTCCTCCACCAGCAACCCCAGCGTCCGCTCCGTAGCCCGCGCTCCAGCCGTGTCCGGATCAAAGTTAACCACCACATTCTTAGAGAATCGCCCCAGCAATTTAGCCTGCAACTCGGTGAACGCGGTGCCCGAACTGGCAATCACATTGTGGAAACCAGCCGCATACACCGAAATGCAATCCATCTGCCCTTCAACCAGAATGGAGTACTCAAGCTTGCGAATCGCTTCTTTGGCATTGTCCAGATTGAAGAGTACCCGCGACTTCGAGTAAATCGGAGTCTCCGGAGAATTAAGATATTTAGGCCCAGCCTTCTCATGCGTGGAAAGCGTCCGCCCAGTAAACGCGATCGCCTTGCCCTGTTCATTACAGATAGGGAACATCACGCGATTGCGAAACTTGGAATAAATGGCCGCGGCGGCCCTTGGCTCTAGGCTCTTAGCCCTTAGCTCAAGCCCGGCAGCCGAGTTCTCCACCAAATTGTCATCCTGAGCCGAGCGAAGGACCTGCTGTTGCTGCGACCCGACACCTGATACCTGAGACCTGTCCCCCTCTTTCCACGAGAACAGCCCACTCTCCCGCAACAACTCCTCATCGAACTCCCGCCGCAAAGCATCCCGCAGCAAAAACCCGGAATCCGGCGCATATCCAATACGAAAGCGAGAGATCGTCTCCGCATCCAGCCCGCGCCCCTTAAGGTACTCGAGCGCACTTGCCCCTTCCGGACGCCGCAGACACTCCTGAAAAAACGTGACCGCCCGCACATGCACGTCCAGCAGTGCCATGCGAACCTGAGCGTCGCGAGCCTCCGCCGGACTGGAAAAGCTGACCTTAGGCAGAGCCACGCCCAGCTTCTGAGCAATCAGCCGGACGGCTTCCGGAAAAGTAATGTTCTCGACCTTCTGGACAAAAGTGAAGACATCCCCCGACTCTCCGCACCCAAAACAGTGAAAAAACTGCCGCGTAGCATGCACCGAGAACGAAGCGGTCTTCTCCGCACGAAACGGACAAAGCCCCGAAAAGTTCTGCGCCCCAGCCTTCTTAAGCTTGACGTAGTCGCCCACAATCCGGACGATATCCGCCTGCTGCTTAAGCGCCTCTTTAAAGTTGTCGGAAGAAGTCAAAGTCGATGCCATCGACGGCGCACACAAGTCCTGTAATGATAATGATTATGAGGGTTGGAAGGCCCAAGGGGAATAGAGCAGCAACGGGATTGCTGTGGGAAAGGTGTGGAAGACCGGCTCTTACCTGTTAGCAGAGAGAAGAAAAAGAGTGTCAGATTGCCCGATGACCCCAATCGCCAGATCACCCGATCCCCTAGACCCGTAACTCGACGACCGTAGCTCCGCCGCCGCCCTCGTTCATAGGCGGCTCCGTAACCGACTCCACATGCGGATGCTTCTGCAGATATTGGCGCAGGGCTTTGCGCAGGATGCCCATGCCGCTCCCGTGGACGATGCGCACACGCGGCATTCCAGCCAGAAAAGCGCGATCGACAAATTTCTCGACTTCGCTGGTGGCTTCGTCCACGGTGCGGCCGATGACGTTGATTTCGGAAGGCATGTTGAGCCCGCTCGATTCGTTTTGCAGCGAGACGCTGATGCCGCGAGCGCGAGCGGCCTGCACCGGCGAGTCGGAGACGCGAGTCTGCACGTTTGTCAGCACTTCAGCGATGTCGTCGCGGGCGATGCGCATTTTCATCGAGCCGATTTCGACATCGAAATGATTCTCGCCAATTCTCTTCTTGACGACGGCGGCGCGCCCCATCGACTTGAGCTTGACGGTGTCGCCCTCGGAGACGTGCTTCACCAAGCTAGGCTGGGCATTTGGGTCTCCGCGATCGGCGCCGGTCGCATGCGCGACTACAGTTGCATCGAACTGTTCGCGAAATTCACGGCGCATTTTAGCGATGCGGCGTTCGGCGTCTTTTGATAATTTCTGCGCGGCGGCGCGATCCTGCACAGCCTCGCGCGCGTGGTATTCGAAGTCGCGGAAAAGAGTTTCGAGCTTCGTCTCCATCTCGCGAATTTTCGCTTGCTGCTCTTTGCGGCCTTCGTTGGCGAGTTGCGACTTCTCGTGCTCAAGCTCCTGCTCGCGAGCATTCATGCGAAAGCGCTCTTTCTCCAGATCGCGAAGATCAGCGTGCAGACGGTCCAAAAACCGCGCCACATCTTGAGTCTGCGAGCCCAGGCGCGAACGCGCGGAAGCGATAATGGCCGGATTCAGTCCGAGACGTTGCGCGATGTTGATTCCTGCGGATGCTCCAGGAACTCCGATCTTCAGTTCATAAGTCGGCCGGAGCGTAGCTTCGTCGAAGCCGACCGACGCGTTGACCACGCCCGCGGTATTCGCTCCATAAACTTTGAGCGAAGTGTGGTGCGTCGAGATCACGCTCATGCATCCAACTTTGCGAAAATGCTCGGCGATTGCAACCGCCAGCGCCGCGCCTTCTTCAGGATCGGTAGCCGAACCAAGTTCGTCGAGCAGTACCAGCGAATTCGCGGTAGCAGTGCGAGAAATGAAGTCGATATTGGTAACGTGGGCGGAAAACGTCGAGAGATTCTGTTCGATCGATTGATAGTCGCCGATGTCAGCGAGAATGGCGTCGAAAACCGGCATGTCGGCCCGATCCGCGGGGACTGGAATCCCCGACTGCGCCATCAGGGCAAGCAGGCCAAGCGTTTTCAGGGAGACGGTCTTGCCGCCAGTGTTGGGCCCGGTGATTACCAGCTGCCGATGGTCGCCTTCGAGTTCGATCGTGATCGGGACGATTTTCCCGTCCTTCAGTTTCAGGTTGCGCTCGAGCAGAGGATGTCTTGCGCGATGGAGAAGCAGTCGACCTTCGCTCGTTGGCCCAGTCCCACACAAGCTCACCGCCACGCAGTTGTAATCTTCGGCGAAGCGGGCTTTGGCGAACTGCAGTTCCAGTTCGGCGAGGACGTCGGCGGCGGCCAGAATCGCATCTGCGCTTTCTCCGATGTGGCGCGTCATCTCCAGCAGGACGCGATGGATCTCGGCTTGTTCTTCATCCAGCAGTCGCACCAGTTCGTTGTTCTGCTCGATAGTTTCGAGCGGCTCGACAAACACCGTCTGTCCGCTGGAACTGGCCCCGTGTACCACGCCCTGCACGCGTCGCTTCTGTTCGACCTTGACCGGGATTACGAAACGCTCGCCCCGAATAGTGATCAGTTCGTCCTGCACCGTCCCGCCTTCCGCGAGTTTCCGCAGGTAGCCGCGCAGCGATTCCTGAATCTGACGCTTCTGCTTCTCGATCTCCCGCCGAATGCGGCCCAGTTCGGGAGAAGCGCGATCGTCGAGCGTGCCATCAGGCAGGATCTTGTTGTGGAACAGACGAAGAAAGGCTGTGAAATCCTGGATGCCCGCGGAAAGCCCGGCCACCGCGGTCCACTCGGAGCGCATTGCGGCTGGAGGCTGACGTACGATTTCGCGCCACTCGGCCCCGCGGTCGGCGACCAGGACAACATCGCGAATCTCGCTGGTCTCAAGCGCGGCTCCGGCAATGCGAGATTTCTCGACCACCTTCCTGACTTCGGGCAACCCTGCGAACTCGAAACGTCCGCCG
>Ga0209448_10000352_pt1 | contig 15769 bp, 13 predicted proteins | sample BogFormECP14_OM2_FD_188245 | JGI IMG/M metagenome (GOLD analysis project Ga0209448, IMG submission 188245) | Bog forest soil microbial communities from Calvert Island, British Columbia, Canada - ECP14_OM2 (SPAdes) (version 2) | ecosystem: Environmental > Aquatic > Freshwater > Wetlands > Bog ... | reverse complement strand
ACAAGCGGCTATTACGCGTCGATTGGCAATGACTTTGCCGGCGTCGGCTTTGGCGTGGACTATGTGCGCAATAAAGCGAACTTCGGCTATTACTACTCGGTGGCACCGGAATGGGTGTTGAGCCTGACCGGAGAAGTGGGCGACATCTTCGGTTGGAACGGGCAACAGGTGCTTCTTCAGGACCGGTTCTTTGTCGGCGGCGACAATCTCCGCGGCTTTCAGAGCGCCGGCATCGGACCCCGCGACTCGATTAGCGGCGACGCTTTAGGCGGTCAGAAATATTATATCGGATCTGTCACCCTGGGTGTGCCGCTCGGGCTACCCAAGGAGCTCGGGTTGAGCGGACGTGTCTTTACTGATTTCGGCACATTGTACCAAATCGAACCGACGAATATCGTGCTGACACCTGCCCAGTTGGCGCAAACTGGGGGTGTCCAGCCGCAAGTCGAACAGAGCCCGGCAACTCGCGTGAGCGCCGGTGTCGGGGTGTCGTGGAAGTCCCCGGTTGGTCCTATCCGACTGGATCTCGCCTATCCGATCCGGAAGGAGGGTTTCGACAAGACCCAAATTTTCAGAGTCAGCTTCGGGACAAGGTTCTGATGTTGCTGTTCTATTTTCGCCTTGCGGCGCTGTTGTCACCATTCTTGTGCTGTCTCGCCGGCAGCGCCGTGGCGCAGGTGCCACCGGCGCCCTCGCCGCCAGCGGAGGCCCCCCAACCGCCAACGCCCCCGCCCGCGCCATTGCCCACGGCTCAGAACCTAACGGTGATGGTCGTCGATGTTCAGGCGCTCTTGCAAAATTCGAAGGCGGCCAAGATGGTTCGTAGCCAGATCGAGCAAAAACGCGGCGAGTACACCAAGGATATTTCGCATCAGGAGGAGTCGCTGCGCGCCGAACGTGACGCATTGCAACGGCAGCAAGCGTCGCTTTCGCCGGAAGCGTTGAATCAGAAGGGGCGCGATTTTCAACAGAAAGTCAATGATCTTGAACGGAATGTTCAAGGCAAACGTCAAGCTCTTGAGAAGTCAAATGGCGATGCGCTTCAAAAAATTCAGGAGGAGATGCTTAAAATCATCGCTGATATTGCCAAACAGCGAAAGTCCAACCTGGTATTTCAGCGGACCGATCTCGTGCTTTTCGACCAGGCGTTCGATGTGACGGACGAGGTGCTGCAAAAGCTGGACGAGCAGCTGCCGACCCTCACGGTTAACTTCGTCGCTCCAGTGCCTCCTAGCGCGAGTGCCTCACCCCCGGCCCCTGCTGCGCCGAGCGGTCCGGCGCCCCCCAATCCCAAGCCCAAGAAGAAGTGATCCAGGGCCGGACTGATCCGGCGGAGGACAGATGGCCGATCCGCGCTTCTTCGATCGAGCCGGGCCCTTCACGCTCGAAGCACTCGCCGCGCTGAGCGGCGCGCGGGTGCTGGATCCGCAGGGGGGTGGTAGGCGGCTATATCGCGATGTGGGTCCGCTCGAAACGGCCGGCCCGGAGGAGGTGAGCTTTCTCGAAAATCGGAAATATTTAGAAACGTTCATTCGCTCTCGAGCCGGAGCGGCGTTCGTCGACGAGCATGTCGCCGGACGCGCGCCGCCCGGGATGGCGCTGCTTGTGAGCAACGAACCTTACCGGGCTTATGCTCTCGCCGCGCAGGCCTTCTACCCCGCACGGCTGATTATCCCTCGCCGTGCACCGTCGGCGGTGATCGATCGGACGGCAAGCGTGCCCGAGGATTGCGATGTCGGACCAAATGCTGTGATCGAGCAAGGTGCGCGGCTAGGGCGACGCTGCCAGGTCGGGGCGAACACCGTAATCGGCGACGGGGTAGAAGTTGGCGACGACTGCCGAATTGGCCCTAATGTCACACTCAGTCATTGCGTGATCGGATCGCGCGTCGTGCTGCACCCGGGTGTGCGGATCGGCCAGGAAGGGTTCGGTTTCGCGCCCGATCCGGCGGGTCCGATCAAAGTCCCTCAGCTCGGGCGGGTCCTGATCGGCGATGATGTGGACATCGGGGCCAACACCACGATCGATCGAGGGTCGGGCCCCGACACCGTGATCGGTCCAGGTTCGATGATTGATAATCTAGTACAAATCGGGCACAACGTCATTCTCGGGCGATGTTGCATCCTCGCCGGTCAGGTCGGAATCTCCGGAAGCACCAGGCTCGACGATTTTGTTATGGTCGGGGGGCAAGGGGGGCTAGCCGGCCATTTGCATATCGGGAGCGGAGCACGGATTGCCGCCAAGAGCGGGATCATGCGCGACATACCGGCCGGAGAGACGGTGTGCGGTAGTCCCGCGGTTCCGCTAACTGAATTTATGAGGCAGACGGCTGTGCTGCAACGTCTCGCCAGGAAGAAAGACAAGTTATGATCGATCCGGCTTGCGCCGAGGAGCAAATCACGCAAGTCGATGTTCAGCGGATCATGGAAATGATTCCGCATCGCCATCCATTTTTAATGATCGACAAGGTCGTTGACATGGTGGCGAACCAGCGGGCGACCGGCATCAAGAACGTGTCGATCAACGAAAATTATTTTCAGGGCCATTTCCCGGCGCGGCCCGTGATGCCGGGAGTGCTGATCATCGAGGCGATGGCGCAAACCGCCGCGGTCCTGGTAGTCCATACGCTGGGCCCCGAATCGGAAGGCAAGCTGGTCTATTTCATGAGTGTCGACAATGCCCGGTTTCGGCGTCCGGTGTTTCCCGGCGACCGGCTCGATGTGCACGTCACCAAGCAGCGTCATCGCGGCAATGTCTGGAAGTTCGAGGGCAGGGCAAAGGTCGGGGACAATTTGATGGCCGAAGCCGTATTTGCGGCGATGATTCTGAACGAATAGACAATCAGCGATGCCGCAGATCCACCCTACGGCCATCATCGCGCCGGGGGCGATGCTGGCTCAAGATGTCGTCGTCGGGCCCTATTGCATCGTCGGCGAGCATGTCACCCTCGACGCTGGGGTCAAGCTTCGCTCGCATGTGGTGGTCGACGGCCGCACAACGGTCGGGGCGGGCACGCGCATTTTCCCGTTTGCCTCGATCGGCCTCGAACCGCAGGATCTCAAATATCGCGGGGAGGAGTCTGCGCTCGTCATCGGGCGCAATAACTGGATCCGCGAGTATGTAACTATGAACCCGGGGACGGCCGGAGGCGGGATGGTCACCCGCGTGGGCGATAGCTGCCTATTCATGGTCGGGGTGCATATCGCGCACGACTGCCGGATCGCCGACCATGTGATAATGGCAAATAATGCCACTCTCGCGGGCCACGTCGTTATCGATGACTATGCTGTTCTCGGCGGACTCTGCGCCATCCATCAGTACGTCCGGATCGGTAGGCATGCGATGATCGGCGGCATGTCGGGCGTCGAGCGCGATGTCATTCCTTACGGCCAGGTGATGGGGGACCGGGCGAGGCTTTGCGGGCTGAACATCATCGGCATGCAGCGCCGCGGCTTCAGTCGTGAGGATATCCAAGGACTCCGCAACGCCTACCAATTCTTGTTCTCCTCGGACGGCACGCTGAGCGATCGTATAAACGAGACTGCCGAGCGCTTCAGTGGTATCGCGCCTGTCGATGATATCCTTGATTTCATCCGCACGGACTCAAGCCGCGCCATATGTCAGCCGAAAGGGGCAAATGACGGGTAGGCTCGGCATCGTGGCCGGAGGCGGCCGGCTGCCGCAGCGTCTCGTCGAATCCTGCCGAGCCGCCGGACGCGACGTCTTTGTCTTGGCGCTGGAGGGGGCGGCCGAGCCGGAAACAGTGCGCGGCGTACCGCATGCGTGGTGCCGCATAGGTGCGGCCGCAATGGGCCTTGCCCTGTTGCGCGAAAACAACGTTACGGAACTTGTTCTGGCCGGCGGCATCCGGCGCCCATCGCTGCGCACACTGCGCCCGGATTGGCGGGCGGCCAAACTGTTCGCCCGCATCGGTTACCGCACCCTTGGTGATGACGGCCTGTTGTCGGCAGTCGTAAGCGAGCTCGAGCAAGAGGGTTTTCGGGTGCTCGACGTAGATCAGCTTCTCGATGGGGAGTTTGTCGCCGAAGGTCCGCTCGGCAAGATCCATCCGGATCTGCAATCCGAGGCGGATATCGAGCGTGGGCTGCGCATTGCGCGGGCAATCGGCACCCTTGATATCGGCCAGGCAGTCGTCGTTCAACAGGGCCTCGTTCTTGGTGTCGAAGCGATAGAAGGGACCGACGAACTCCTCCGTCGATGCGCAGCACTTCGCCGCGAAGGGCCGGGAGGGGTGCTGGTCAAGGTTGAAAAGCCGGGTCAGGAACGCCGCGCCGACCGGCCGACAATCGGGCCGCGTACCGTCGCACTCGCGGCAGAAGTCGGGTTGCGCGGCATCGCGGTCGAGGCTGACGTTACGATCGTGCTCGATCGCCCAGAGGTCATCCATCGCGCCGACCGCGCGGGAATATTCGTGGTGGGCCTCCGCCGGCCGTGACCGAAAGCCGGACGCTTTTCATCTTTTTTGTTACCGGCGAACCCTCTGGCGACGCGCTCGGCGGTAGACTGATCGCGGCCTTGCGACAGCGCACCGGCGGACACCTCCGGATCGCCGGGATCGGCGGCGAGTGCATGCAGGAGGAAGGTCTCAAGAGCATCGTTCCGCTCGACGATCTGGCGGTGATGGGGGTGGCCGAAGTGCTCCCTCGGGCACCGGTTATCCTGCGGCGAGTGCGCGAGACGGTTGCGGCTATCCGCGAGCTCCGACCCGACGCCGTCGTGACGATCGATAGCTCGGGGTTCAGTTGGCGTATCGCGCACCGACTGCGCCGATGCGGCGAGACCATGCCGCTTATTCATTACGTCGCCCCGATGGTCTGGGCGTGGCGCGCCGGGCGGGCTCGGCGGATGGCACGCTGGTACGATCATCTGATGACTTTGCTGCCGTTCGAGCCACCCTATTTTGAGCGGGTCGGATTGTCTTGCTGCTATGTCGGCCACCCGGTTCTCGAAAGCGGTGCCGACCGCGGTAACGGCGGTCGGTTTCGAGCAACACACGGGCTGACCGAGGATGATTTGCTGATCACGGCGCTGCCGGGCAGCAGGGGCGCGGAAGTGACGCGCCTGGCGCCGATTTTCGGCGACGCGCTAAACCGCTTGGAGAGCCTGATCGGCCGGTTTCGCGTGGTTGTGCCGACGGTTGAGACGGTCGCGGCCCGGGTCGCTGACGCCGTGAGCGGCTGGTCGGGAACTCCGATCATCGTGCAGCGGAGCGAGGAGAAGTACGATGCGTTTGCCGCGAGCTGCGCCGCGCTCGCCGCATCGGGCTCGGTCGCGCTAGAACTGGCCTTGGCCAAGTTACCGATGGTCGTCGGGTATCGTCTCAATCCGCTAACCGAAAAATTTCTCGAACGGGTGCTGCAAGTTCGAGAGGTAAACCTCGTCAACCTGCTCCTCGGAAAGCCGCTGGTTTGCGAGTTGCTCGGGCCGAATTGCACGCCCGATAGCCTCGCTGCAGCGATGGCCGATCTCATGAGGGACGAACGGGTTCGCGCGGCGCACCGCCAAGGGTATGATGAGGTGAGGCGGCGCCTGGAGGCAGGCGGCGCGTCGCCGAGCCTGCGTGCCGCCGACCAAGTCCTCAAGATCGTTGCCGCCCGCCGGTGCGGCGGTCCCGCACTCACAGCCGTATCACGAAGGAATTCTCGATGACGATGACAGATGTGGCCGACGTGTCCAGGCCGATACCCGACGCCGACAAGTTCCGCCTCCTGCACACGATGATCCGGGTGCGCGATCTCGACGCGTCGTTGAACTTCTACACCAACCTGCTCGGAATGAAACTGCTGCGCAAACGCGATTATCCGACCGGAAAGTTCACACTCGCCTTTGTCGGTTACGGTGACGAGAGCAACAACACGGTGATCGAGCTAACCCATAATTGGGGCCAAGCGGAGCCTTATGACTTGGGCAGCGCCTTTGGTCATCTGGCGGTCGGGGTTCCCGACGTCTACAAGACCTGCGAGCGTCTTGCCGCGTCAGGCGTCAAGATCCCGCGGCCGGCTGGTCCCATGGCGCATGGCGGGTCGGTCATCGCCTTTATTGAAGACCCGGACGGCTACCGGATCGAGCTGGTCCAGCGCTCCTAGCACCGCAAGCGCCACCTGCGGGTGTCAACAGGCTGTCTCTTTGGACTCGGATCAGGGGGACCGCCTTATCAGAGAGACCCCATCCTCGCCTTGGGCGGAAAGGCCGAGAACGAGGCGCGCGACCTCAGCCGGGCGATGCAGAATGATCAGCCTGCCGCCGAATGCCGCGACCGCCGCGAGATGTCGAGATCGATCTTCGCGGCGGTAGCGCCAAACATACCTTAGGAACGAGAGGTCGAAACGCTCTGGGCTACCGGGCGCCATATCTTCCCGAGTTCGCCCGAGAGAGCGGGCCACGCGAAGCAGCACGCGGCCGAGACAGACCCAGGTCGGGAAATCCAGAAAGATGACGGTATCCGCGGCAGTAAGCCGTAGCATCAGCGTACCGCCGTAGTTGCCGTCCATGACCCATCGCGGCTGCGCAATGAGTGCGCCAACCTCGCGGCGCCACGTCTCCCGGTCGGGCTCTTGCCAGCCGGGCCGCCAATAGTGCTGGTCCAGATGGATTATCGGTAGACCGGTAATCCGGCCGACTTGCCGCGCCAGGGCCGACTTTCCGGCACCGCAACAGCCGAGGATGAGGATCTTCCTCAAGGCCGCGCGATTATGCCCCTATCCACCTCTCTCCGGACAGCGATCCGGGCGTCGGCACCTTCTGCCACATTGCGTAAGCGCCCGCCCGACCGGGGTGGATGAGGGTAAGTCAGGCCCGCCGCTCAACCGGCACAAAATGGCGCGAGGTAGAACCCGTAAAGAGCTGGCGCGGACGGCCGATCTTCGAATCCGGGTCCTCGATCATCTCGGTCCACTGGGCGACCCAGCCAACCGTGCGCGCAATCGCGAAGAGCACCGTGAACATCGAGGTCGGAAAGCCCATCGCTCGCAGGATTATCCCCGAATAAAAATCTACGTTCGGATAAAGTTTCCGCGTGATGAAATAATCGTCGTTCAGCGCGATCTTTTCGAGCTCCATCGCGAGGTCGAGCAATGGCTCATTCTTGATACCGAGTACGTCGAGCACCTCGTGGCAGCTGTCGCGCAAAATGTGCGCCCGAGGATCATAATTATGGTAAACTCGATGACCGAAACCGAACAGTATTTCGTGATTGTGCTTGTCTTTGACCTGGCTGATGAACTCCTTGATCCCTGATTTGTCGCCGATCCGGGCCAGCATCTTGAGCACCGCCTCGTTGGCGCCGCCATGTGCCGGCCCCCATAACGAAGCAATCCCAGCGGCGATGCAGGCAAACGGGTTAGCCCCGCTCGACCCGGCGTTGCGCACCGTGGCAGTCGAAGCGTTTTGTTCGTGATCGGCATGCAGGATGAAAATGCGGTCCATTGCCCGCGCCAGCACTGGATTGACCTTGTACTCCTCGCACGGCACAGCCCAAGCCATATGGAGGAAGTTTTCGGCATAGCTCAGCGAGTTCTGCGGATAGATGAAGGGCTGGCCCAGCGAATATTTGAAGGCCATGGCTGCGATCGTCGGCATCTTGGCGATCAGGCGGTAGGAAGCCACCATCCGCTGATAGGGATCATGGATGTCGGTCGAATCGTGATAGAAGGCCGAGAGAGCGCCGACCACGCCGCACAGTACCGCCATCGGATGCGCGTCGCGGCGGAAGCCGCGGAAAAAGGTCGTCAGCTGCTCGTGCACCATAGTGTGATGGGTGATGTCGTGGACGAACTGCTGCTTCTCCTTTGCGGTCGGCAGTTCCCCGTTGAGCAGGAGATAGGCGACCTCGAGGAAATCGCTCTTCTCCGCCAATTCCTCGATCGGGTAGCCGCGATAGAGCAATATCCCTTCGTCGCCGTCGATATAGGTGATGCTCGAGCGACAGGCGGCGGTTGCCATAAAGCCGGGATCGTAGGTGAAGTGCCCGGTTTGCGCGTAGAGCTTGCGGATGTCGATGACCCGCGGGCCGATGGTCCCGCCCAACACCGGAAGCTCGACCGACTTTCCGGTTTCATTGTCGGTCAACGTCACCGTTCCGGTCACCATGTTGTTGCCGTCCATCGATCCACCTCTGTCGCTGCGCCCGCAGGCGGTTGCCGGATTTCGGCAGGAAAATAGGCTCCTGACGCCCGATTAGCAAACACGGGCATCAGGTTGATGGTGCCGCACTCGCCGCATCGGCGATCCGTCCCAGGGTCTCCTCGCGCCCCAGCACCTCCATCACCTCGAAGATGCCGGGAGAGGCCAACGAGCCGGTCAGGGCGGCGCGCAGCGGCTGCGCCAGCGAAGCGAGCTTTGCCCCGTTTTCGGCGGCGAACTCGCGGATGCATCCTTCGAGAGCATCCCCCTGCCACGCGACGCATTCGAGCCTCTGGAGCAGGCCGGCAAGCAGGCGGCGCGCCTCGGACGTAAACAGCTTCGCCGCCTTGTCATCGGGACGGATCGGTCGCGGCTTAACGAGAAAGAGCGCGTTGGTCGCGAGTTCGGCCAACGTCTTGGGGCGCAGCTTCAGCTCGGGCATCGCCCGCAAGAGGCGGGCACGATGCTCTTCCAATAAGGGCCGGCTCAACATCTTTTCGAGTCGTGGCGCGACGAGATCGCTCAGGCGCTCGTCTGCAGCGACACGGATGTAGTGCCCGTTGAGATTGTCCAGCTTGGCGAAATCGAACCGAGCCGGCGCCCGGCCGACGGCGTCCAAGTCGAACCACGCGATCGCCTGTTTGGTCGATATGATTTCGTTGTCGCCGTGGCTCCAGCCGAGCCGCAGCAGGTAGTTGCGCACCGCCTCGGGCAGATAGCCGAGATCGCGATAGGCATCGATGCCGACGGCGCCGTGCCGCTTCGACATCTTGGTACCGTCCGGCCCGTGAATCAGCGGCACATGGGCGAATTCAGGGATTGACCAGTCGAGCGCATGATAGATCTGTGTCTGCCGAAAGGCGTTGTTGAGGTGGTCATCACCGCGGATCACATGGGTAACTACCATGTCGTGGTCGTCGACCACGACGGAGAGATTGTAAGTCGGGGTGCCATCGGCCCGCAGGATGATCAGATCGTCGAGTTCGCTGTTCTCGACCGTGACATTGCCTTGCACCTGATCTCGGATCGTCGTCGCGCCTTGCTGCGGTGCCTTCAGCCTGATGACAGGCGGTACCCCCGGCGGTGCCTCGGCGGGATTGCGGTCGCGCCACGTCCCGTCATAGCGCGCCGACCGCCGCTCGGCGCGGGCCCTCTCACGCATCGCCTCGAGCTCCGCGGGCGTGCAATAGCAATAATAGGCGCGACCGGCGGCGAGCAGCTGCCGTGCGATCTCGGCGTGCCGTGCGGCGCGGGCGGACTGGTAGACGATTTCGTCGTCCCACGAGAGGCCGAGCCAATCGAGCCCCTCGACGATCGCCGACATCGCCTCCGGTGTCGACCGCGCTCGGTCGGTGTCTTCGATGCGCAGCCGAAAGGCGCCGCCGTGATGCCGCGCGAAGAGCCAATTGAACAGCGCAGTCCGGGCCCCGCCGATGTGCAGGAAGCCGGTGGGCGAGGGGGCAAAGCGGACAGTGACGGTCATCCCCGGAGGATGGGAAGGGGCCCCAGAGATATCAACGATCGAGCAGCTCGTGGTCGCGAAACATCTCGCGCAAGCGGGTCTTCATCAGCTTGCCGGTGGCCGTATGAGGCAGTTCCGGCACGATCACCACGTCGTCCGGGAGCATCCAGCGTGGAAAATGGCGGGCGAGAAGCGCGATCAGATCATCACGATCGGGACGGCAGCCGGGTCGGGGCGCTACAATCAGCAGCGGCCTTTCGCCCCAGCGGGGATGGGGCACGGCGATCACCGCGGCTTCGGCGACATCATTATGCGCTAGCGCCGCGTTCTCCAGCTCAATCGAGCTGATCCACTCACCGCCGGACTTGATGACGTCCTTGGACCGATCGACGATCTGCATGTACCCGTCGGGATCGATGGTCGCGACGTCCCCAGTGTGCAGCCAACCGTCTGCTTCGACCGCGGCATGGCTGGCTTCCTCGTCATCGAAATAGCCGCTGATGATCCACGGCCCGCGCACCATGACCTCGCCGAACGAAGTGCCGTCATGCGGCAAGATGCGGCCGTTGTCGTCTAAGATCTTCATTTCGACGCCGAAGACCGGGCGTCCCGCTTTGGCCTTGATCGCCCGCTGCCCGGCAGCATCGAGCGTCAGGTGCTTGGCCTTCAACGCAGAGACGGTGCCGAGCGGGCTCATTTCGGTCATCCCCCAGCCTTGCACCATGGTGATGCCACGGTCCTCGAACGCCTCGGTCAACGTGGGCGGCACCGCCGCGCCGCCGGACAGCACGCCGCGCAAAGTCGTGCAGCGCGCCCCGGTTGCCTCCAAATGCGCAGCAAAGCCGAGCCAGATAGTCGGCACCCCGAGGCTCAAAGTCACACCTTCGGCCTCGAACAGCTCGTAGAGGCTCGCACCGTCGAGAAGCGTGCCGGGAAACACTAGCTTCGCGCCGTTGATCGGAGCGGTGTAGGGGGTTGCCCAGCCGCAGGCATGAAACAGCGGCACGACTGGGCAGACGACATCGGCCGCCGTCATCGGGATCGCGTGCGGCAACGAGGCGCCGAGCGCGTGCAGGATGGTCGAACGATGGCTGTAGAGCACGCCCTTCGGCCGCCCCGTCGTCCCTGAGGTGTAACATAGTGCCGACGCCGTGCGTTCGTCGAACTCGGGCCAGTCGAACTCCTCGCTCTCGCCGGCGATTAAGTCGTCATAGAGGGCCAGCACCGAAAGCGATGTCTCGGCGTCGCTCAGCAGCACGATGCGGCAGTCCTTGGGGAATTGCGGCGCGAGGCGCTCGACGAGCGGAATGAAGGTCGTGTCTATAAAGAGGAGGCGGTCCGCCGCATGGTTGACAATGTACACGATCTGGTCATCGAACAGCCGCGGGTTGATCGTATGACAGATGGCGCCTATACCCGAGATGCCGTAATACAGCTCGAAATGCCGGAAGGTATTCCAGGCGAGGGTGCCTACTCTGTCACTGGGCTTGATCCCGAGCCGCAACAGCGCGCGGGCGAGCCGCTTGGATCGGCGCTCGGCCTCGGCATAGGTGTAGCGATGGATCGCTCCTTCGACGGTTCGCGAGACGATCTCGGTGCCGCGATGATAGGTTGCCGCGTGGGTGAGGATCGCCGATATGAGGAGCGGCCGCTCCGACATCACCCCCAGCATCGGTCTTCTCCTGCGCTGCCGCCGCAACGCCTGTTCATAGACCAGTAGATCCGGGCCCGACTGGCCCGCAAGAGAGCAGATCGGCGGCAGAAAGGCTCAGAACCGTCGCATCAGCGCCACAAGACGCCCCTGAATTTTGACGCGGTCAGGCCCGAAGATCCGGGTCTCGTACGCCTTGTTGGCCGGTTCGAGCGCGATCGATGCGCCACGGCGGCGCAACCGTTTCAAAGTGACCTCTTCATTATCGATCAGGGCGACGACGACGGCGCCATTTTCGGCAGTATCGCTGCGCTGGACGATGACCGTGTCGCCGTCGAGGATCCCGGCATCGATCATGCTGTCACCCGCGACCTCGAGCGCGTAGTGCTCGCTGCTGCGGCTGAGCATGCTTGCCGGCACCCCGACCGTCGTGCTCTGGTCGCGCAATGCCTCGATCGGCGTGCCGGCGGCAATCCGGCCATAAAGGGGCAGCTCCGCGGCCGCGACATCCGGGGCGACCGGTGCGCCTGGCAGCGAGCCCGTAAAATCTCCGCGGATCACGGTCGGCGAGAAGCGGCTGCGTTCGCTGGCCACCCCCGCGGCGCTCTCCTCTGGCAACCTTACTACCTCCAGGGCCCGGGCACGATGCGGCAGCCGCCTGATGAATCCGCGCTCCTCGAGCCCGCTGACGAGGCGATGAATACCGGATTTTGATTTGAGGCTCAGGGCGTCCTTCATCTCGTCGAACGACGGCGAGATGCCTGTCGCGGTCAGTCGCTGGTTGATGAACAGCAGCAACTCGCGCTGCTTCTTGGTCAACATGGGACCCCCAACTCTGCGAGGTGGAACGAATCCTAAACGCTGGAGGTCTGTTCTACTTGCGTTCGCACCTCTCGTCAAGCACGGCAAAGCGGGTCAGATCGGCAGCACCGCATCAGGAAACCGGATGATCGGCACGATTGTCCCGGCCGCGACAGCAGGGGCGTGCGGCTGGCGGACCACCAGGCAGTCGGCCGCGGCTAGCAACCGCATCATCGAGCTGTCCTGCACCTCGAACGGGAACACCTCGAGCGTGCCGTCGGCCGTGCGCACAAGTCTCGACCGCAGATAATCCTGCCGCCGATCGTTTTTCTGAAGCGCCACGCCGAGGCGGGCGGTCGACCACTCTTCGGTCTCTGAGGGCATACCACTCAACCGGCTGAGCGCGGGCTTGAGAAAGAGCAGCGCGCAGACCAGGGTCGAAACCGGGTTGCCGGGGAGGCCAATCAATGGCGTTCCACGGTAGCGTCCGACCATCAGCGGCTTGCCCGGCCGCATCGCGATCTGCCAGAAATCGAGCTCGAACCCGTCGACCGCGAGAGCCTCGCGCACCAGATCGTGTTCGCCGACCGAAACTCCGCCGGTCGTCACCAAGAGATCGACCCCACTCGCCGCCGCGGCGACTCGACGAAGTGCCGCCGGATCGTCCGGGGCGTTGCCGACCGACACCGTCACGCCGCCGCAGGCGGCGACAACAGCGGCCAGCGAGAGGCTGTTCGAGCTGACGATCTGGTGCGGCCCGATTGGATCGCCGGGCATCACGATCTCGTCGCCGGTCGACAGGATGCCGATGCGCGGGCGGCGATGGACGAAGAGCCACGGCCGGTTCATCGCCGCCAGCAGGCCGATGTCGCGCGCGGTGAGCCGCCGCCCCGACCGCAGCAAGACCTCGCCTTCGGCGAAATCGAGACCCTCGCGCCGGACGTAGCGGCCGCGCGGTGCGCCTTCGAGCACCCGGACCTGGTCGCCATTACGTTGCGTGTCCTCCTGGATGACGATCGTGTCGGTGCCCGCCGGCAGCGGCGCCCCGGTGAAGATGCGCGCCGCTTCACCGGCACCGACATGCCCGCCGAACCCGGCCCCAGCCGGCACCTCGGCGACAATGCGCAATTCGACCGGGATCGCTGCCAGATCCTCGACGCGTACCGCATAGCCGTCCATCGCCGAGACCGCGAAGGGCGGCTGGGTTCTGCGTGCCTCGACGTCCTCGGCAAGGACGCGACCGAGCCCGTCGACCAGCGAAATCTGCTCGGGCGGCAGTGCGGTGAGCGGTTCGAGCAGACGCGCCAGAGCTTCTTCGACGGAAATCACGGCTCTGCCTCCCAATCCCCCGACCGGCCACCCGATTTGCGCAGGAGACGCAAATCGGTGATCACCATCCCGCGGTCGACGGCTTTGCACATGTCGTAAACCGTCAAGGCGGCCACACTCGCTGCAGTCAACGCTTCCATCTCGACCCCGGTGCGCCCGCGCAACCGGCAAGTCGCGGTGATCTCGACCGCCGATCGCTCGGGCCGACAGGCGAGTTCGACGCTAATCGAAGCGAGGGCGAGCGGATGGCACAGCGGGATCAGCTCGGCGGTGCGCTTTGCGGCCATGATCCCGGCGAGACGGGCGACGGCGAGCACATCGCCCTTTGCGACATCTCCGGAGCGGATGCGTTCGAGCGTATCCCGGCGCATTACAACGCGCGCACCGGCGGCCGCCACCCGGTCTGTCTCGGCCTTATCGGAGACATCGACCATTCGGGCGCGGCCTTCGGCGTCGAGATGCGAGAACGCCGGACCGACAGGCGGAAGACGCAGCAGACGCCGCGTCGCCGCGACGACATCGGGCTCGCGCATCAAGGTTTCACCGATCAGAAAGCAGCGTGCGCCCGCGGCGACGAGGCGGTCGAGATCCTCGGCTCGGCGAATTCCGCTTTCGGCCACAACGAGACGGTCCGCCGGCACCTCGGGGGCCAGCCGCTCGGTGGTGGCGAGATCGGTCTCGAGCGTCTTCAGATTGCGGTTGTTGATGCCGATCATTCGCACGCCGAGCCGCAATGCGCGATCGAGCTCGGCCCCGTCATGCACCTCGGCCAGGATTTCGAGACCGAGCTCGGCCGCCGCTGTTGCAAGTTCGGATGCCAGCGGGTCGGACAGCGCCGCCATGATCAGCAACACGCAATCGGCGCCGATATGGCGGCTCTCGAGGATCTGGTAGGGGTCGAGAATGAAATCCTTGCGCAGCACCGGCAGAACGACTGCGCGGCGCACCGCTCGCAAATCGTCATCGCTGCCCTGAAAGTAGGGGGTGTCGGTCAGCACCGATAGGCAGCTCGCGCCGCCCGCCGCGTAGGCATGCGCCAAGGCGGGCGCATCGAAATCGCTGCGGATCAGCCCGGCGCTCGGCGAGGCCTTCTTGATCTCGGCGATCAAGCCATAGCGCCCCTCGACGAGGTGCCCTTCGAGTGTCGCCGCGAAGGGCCGCACCGGCGGGGCCTCGGCTAGCGTAGCAAGCAGTGCGGCCTCGGGGAACGCCGCCTTGGCGCGTGCCACATGGGCGCGCTTCTCGGCACAGATCTCCGCGAGCACGTCTTTCATTCGGCCGTGGCCTCGGCCTCGGCCGGCATATTGGTACGCGTGACGAGGTCCTCGAGCACCCGACGTGCGGCCCCCGAATCGAGCGACCGGGCGGCCAGCTCGATGCCGCCTTCGAGAGTATCGGCGCGCCCGGCGATGACCAAGGCGGCACCGCTGTTGAGCAGCACGATATCGCGCAACGGACCGCCTGAGCCGGCGAGCAAGTCCCGCATCAGCCGGGCGTTGTGCGCCGGCGCGCCGCCGCGCAGATCCTCGAGCCGCGCCGGTGGCAGACCGACGTCCTGGGCGACGACTTCGAAGGTCTCGACCTTGCCGTCTTCGAGTGCCGCGACCGTCGTCACGCCGGCGGTGGTTAGCTCGTCGAGACCGGAGCCGTGCACGACCCAGGCGCGCTCCAGGCCGAGCCGTCCCAGCACCTCTGCCATCGGCCGCACCCATTCGGGCGCGAACACCCCGACGAGCTGGCGCTGCGCGTTGGCCGGGCTCGACAACGGGCCGAGCAGGTTGAAGATCGTCCGTGTGCCGAGCTCGACGCGGGTCGGTGCGACGTGGCGGGTAGCGCTGTGATGGCGCGGCGCCATCAAAAAACCGATGCCGATCTCCCAGAGGCAGCGGCGGACGATCGCGAAATCGGCGTCGATGTTGACGCCGAGCGCGGTTAGCACATCGGCCGATCCCGACTGCGAGGAGAGCGCGCGATTGCCGTGCTTGGCGACAGGAACCCCACAACCGGCGACGACCAGCGCACTCGCGGTCGAGATGTTGAAGCTGCCGGAGGCGTCCCCGCCGGTGCCGCAAGTGTCGATCGCCCCGGGCGGTGCCTCGACCGCGAGCGCTTTTGCCCGCATGATCCGCGCCGCTCCGGCGATCTCCTCGACGGTCTCGCCGCGCACCCTGAGCGCCATCAGAAAGGCGCCGATCTGCGAGGCGGTCGCGTTCCCGCTCATGATGATGTCGAACGCCGCCTCCGCCTGGGCCTCGCTCAGGCTGCGGCCCGCGGCGACGTGTGCCAGCAGCGGTTTCAGATCGGCGCTGTCGACGGGTGGCATGGGACCCTTATACCAGCCTGCGGCACCGGACGGAAACGCCGGTAGGTCGTCACGGACTGCG
>Ga0209448_10000350_pt1 | contig 15779 bp, 13 predicted proteins | sample BogFormECP14_OM2_FD_188245 | JGI IMG/M metagenome (GOLD analysis project Ga0209448, IMG submission 188245) | Bog forest soil microbial communities from Calvert Island, British Columbia, Canada - ECP14_OM2 (SPAdes) (version 2) | ecosystem: Environmental > Aquatic > Freshwater > Wetlands > Bog ... | reverse complement strand
AAGGTAGCCGTAGGAGAACCTGCGGCTGGATCACCTCCTTTCTAAAGTAGTCGTGGCTCAATCCGCTATGGTGTGCGGACTATGCCACGCAAATGTATGCCGCGGTCCTCACGGACCGTAGGGATACACGTTCGGTTTACAACCTGGTTTAATCCAGGATTCGGGCGGATTCTGTCAGATCGTATCGAGTTTATCCTGAGCGTTTTCAGCGAAGGGTCAAAGAGAAAACAACTTCAGTAGTGTGTCTCAGGGCCGCGTACTCATTCCGCGGCCCTTTTTCTTTTCTAGATTGATTGTGTAGGTGTCGGGTTTCAGCCCGGCCTTTTTTCCTTTCTATTTGCAGAGGTGTGAGACGCCTATTCGGTGTTTTGCTAGTTAAAGCGGTGGGTGAGCGGACGCAGACCCTCGCCGGCAAAATGATCTCAAATCCAGGGGCTAGTTTGGTCCAGACGCCTGCCCGAGATCTTAGTACGCTTCCTCATCTTCAAGGATGCGCTCATTTTTTTGCCAACTGTTTACACGCTCGAATAACCCTGTGTCTGCCTTGAGGTCTACTGAACCGCGTTGCAAACCACGATTCTTGGGAGTACGCTCTGGCAAGCCTCCCCCCGCCACTCTCCCGTCTGCGGTTTCGCGAGGCTAAGGCCATCTCCAAGGAGTTTGTATCACCTCATTCTTGGGAGCGCGCGCATGTCAACAGAAGCCAAGGCCATTGTTCGCCGTCTCTATGAAGAAGTCTGGAATAAACGCAGGCTCGAACTAGTGAGCGATCTAATATCCCCGAGCCACGCTCTCCACGACAACAACTCTTCCGGCTCCTCGGTTGGCCCCGAAGCCTACAGGGCTGAGATTGCCGTGTATCTCGCAGCCTTCCCCGATCTGCGCTTCACGGTCGAGGACACCGTTGCCGAAAAGGACAAGGTCGCCGCTTCCTGGACCATTTCCGGCACGCATAAGGGTGAGTTCTGGGGAGTTCGTCCTACAAATAAGAAAATTTCCCTGGACGGAATCACGATCCATCACATCGCCAACGGAAAGATCATCGATTCCTACATCAGCTCGGACACCGTAGGCTTGATGTGTCAACTCGGCCTCGTTCCTGCTCGTCCGCAACGGAAGAGCGCCGCCCGCTGAGCTACGTTCGCGTTTTGGCGCAGGCTTTTACCGGTAGGCCTTCCACATATCGTCGATGAACGTGTACTGAGGAAATTCACCTTGCAGCCAGTATTTCGTCTGTCCTTGGCGTTCCCAGTTTGCGCTGTAGTCATATCCGCTTTGCGCCAGGATTTCCGCAACGGCTTGCGTGTCGTCTTCCGTCATCCATCGATCCACATAATCGAAGAACGGCGGATAATTCCATATGCTCTCGGCGTTCATCAGCCGCATTGCGAGCGCTTCGCCCACCCAGGAAACAGATGTGCAGCATCTTCGGTAAGCTTCTCCCAGCTGCTCGCCGGGCGGCGTCAAAATTCCCCAGGCGGATGGCTGCAATTGTTCGTACGGCCCATATAATCCCGGGCTTACCACCGAGCCATCTGCATTCACTCCGTAATGGCCGCCGTAAATTACTGTTGCTCCTTGCCACGCTTGCGTGTAGCTCCCAGCGGGCGGCAGTTGATTGACGTACAGCGTTTGCATGTCCTCGCCGAATTTGTTCGCATACGCGGCCGAAACATTTTTCATGCCGGCGTTGTTCAGCAATATTCCAGCGAAAATAATCGGCAGCTTTCTCCCGCTGCGATGCCCTCCAAACGCGGGCCATCCGTAACCGGCCTGCACGCAGCCGTACAAATCGATGCCGTATTGCACCAAATAATTTGTGAGATTCACTTTCTGGTCCGCCGGAAAATTCAGCGTCAACAGAAGCGCGGCATACGAATCCGCAAACGCGATGTGCTGTCCATAGCTCGGCATGTAATCCGCGGGCGCATCGAATAAAAACGCATTCGTATCGATCCACGGCCTGCGGTAATAGGTTTCGAATTGCGCCAGCGCTGGTGTACCTGCAGGATTCGGCGGTGCGAGCGACGGCAGCAAATTCCTCTGCAATGCATTCGCGTGATAAATCGTTTGGCTCCGGTCGCAGTAGGAAGGCCGGAACGCATCCGCGGATGGCGCGGCCGCCAGAACGGTCAACACGGAATCCGACGCCACGGGACTCGCGCTCATGTCCGAAGCGCGCATCACTTCCGGCACAGAATGAATGATCGCCAGGCTGATAGAAGACACCAGCGAGTCTCCCGGCTTCAAGGTGATTGGCGGATAGGATCGCAGCGTCGCATCGAACCACCACGATTCGTCCGTGCCATCATTCAACCGTGAATCGAACCCGCTCTTTCCGTTGGCCGTCGGCAAATCGACGACGGATCCGTTTTCGTATGGGGAAGAAGTCGTCGCAGGAGGATTGATCGCGGTGATGGTGACCGGACCTACTACGAAATAGTCGCCGTTCACGAATTGCCCGACCGGCACCGCCTGGCTGAACGTCCAAGTGATGCCGTCTTTTGTAATCGACGAAGCCGTTCCGGGAGGTGGAGGTGGCGGCGGAGTCGTTGTAACCGTCACCGGTGCGGTCGCGTATTTCGTCGTATCCGCGACACTCGTTGCCGTGACGCTATAGCTCCCCGCTGAGTTACCTGCGGTATAAAGTCCGCCCGTGGAAATCGTTCCACCAGTCGCGGTCCAAGTTACGTTCGTGTTCGAACTACCGGTCACTATTGCAGAAAATTGTTGCGGGCTCCCGGTCTGCAACGACGCCGAGGTTGGATTGATCGAAACAGTCACACCCGAGCTCGTCGGCGGAGGATTCTGCTTAGCCCCCGACGAACTCGTGGCGCCAGCGCACCCACCAAGCCCTAGCGCCAGCACAACGAACAGAAGCCCCGCTCCCGCCTCAACCCAACACCGAAGGCGGCCTAATCGTGCAGCTCTCGCAAGGAATGGCTGAACTGTTTCCGAAGATGTCATGGTCCCCACTTCTGCCCCAACAGGCTAGCCTCACCACTTGCCCGCTTCTACTGGCCTAAAGTACGGTTTCGGCACAGTCCTTGCATCCTCGTCCCGAGACAGCCGGTTAATGCAACTGGACGAACGGGCATTGCGGCTGTCTGTGCTCGACACTTGGCCAGCTGTAACTAGAAGCACAAGCTAGTACTTCTGCGCCATTCGGCCCGGCGGAATAGCTTCTAAAATTGTTGTGTGACCAAGCCTTCCAAGGGCGCCGCTGCGTTTTTCATTTGCTTCGGACTTATGTTCCTTGTCCCGGGGCTGCTGTCGCTGTTTACGTTTGTCGCGAATAGCCACCATTCCGGCACCAGCGGCACCGTTGTCGGCGCCGCGATTGCTCTTTTTATTTCCGCGATTGGAGCGGGATTTGTGCTCGTGGCGTTTGGCGGCTATCGCAAGTTGAAGCAGCAGGCCGCGATCGAAGAAGCCAATCCGTCCTCACCCTGGTTGTGGCGTACGGATTGGGCCAGCCGTCGAGCGGAAAGTCAAAACAAGAAAACCGAAATCACTGCCTGGGTGGTTTGTATCGTCTGCAATCTAGTGATTATTCCTGTGGCGGTCACCCTCATCCCGCAACTTGCCCGCCGCAGTGATCCTCGCGCTTTCTTGATTGTTGGCTTTTGTTCAATCGGCGTGATTCTTTTCGTCGTCGCATTGCGCGCCACTCTTCGTCATCGCCGTTTCGGCAATACGTATTTCGAGCTTGATTCACTGCCGTTTTCTCCGGGCGGGCGGCTGGCGGGAAGGATTCATTTGAAGCTAGATGCCGACGCCGCGCACGGCATCGACCTTCGTCTTTCGTGCGTCCGCAAGATGATCACGGGTTCAGGCGACAGCCGCTCGACGGTGCAGACCGTTCTTTGGCAGACCGAACAAAATGTTCCGTCAGGGGCCATGGGCATGGACCCATTTAGCCGGACGATTCCTGTGGATTTTGTAATTCCGTCCGACGCTTACGTTACCGATCATGATAATTCTTCCGATCAGGTTCTTTGGGTACTGCATGCACAGGCGGATATTCCCGGAATCAATTACTCCGGCGATTTCGAATTGCCTGTGTTTAAGACTTCGTCTTCCGTGGAGCTGGCGCCAACGGACTCTTCCTCAGAGGCTTCTTCCTTTGCTGCCGGGAAATCCGACGATTCGAATGCGGTACCCGTGGCCGCGCCCGCGCATCCGAAAGTCATCATCTCATCACAAGATGGCGGGACGGAATTCTACTTTCCGGCTTTTCGTACTCCCTCTCGTGCGCTCTTTCTTCTCATTTTCACCGTGATTTGGACGGGCGTCGTTTATTTTCTGTTCCATTCGAAGGCTCCCTGGTTTTTTCCGGTTGTTTTCGGCTTGATGGATCTCTTCGTGGTATTTGGCCTTTTTCACGTCGCCTTGGGAACCGCGCGAATCCGGGTGGGCAATGGAGAAATCGTTTCCATTACGCGCGTCCTCGGCGTCGGGTCCACAAAACATTTCCTGTTCTCTGAGGTCGACGCCATTGTGGCCGTTACGAGCGGACAGCAGGGTGGGACTCAAGGGAATTCGATGTATGCCATTCGCTTGCGAACAAAGAATGGCCGCCGCGTCACTCTCGCTGACGAAATCAGCAGCCGCCAGGAAGCGCGCTGGATCGCTTCGCAAATCGAAACTCTCGCTGGACTGAAAATCGATACGCATGTCGAAGCGGATTCGGCTTACGGTCCGCCGCCGCAGCCTGGCCAGCCAGTTTTCAGCAATTCGACACCCGGTTTTCCGGGACCCGGCGCCATGCGCGTTGGCTGGCAACAGCCACGGCCTCAATCACGCACGGCCACAGTGATTTCCTTCGCCTTCTTCGTCTTGTGCGTCGCTGGCATGTTTGCTTGGCAAGGTTGGAGATTTTCGACGTTCAAGGCCGCGGCAAGCGCCGCTCGTGCAAACAAAGAACGCGCAAACGATTCACGCTTGCCCGCGATGGCAAAGGCAGTTCCGCCACGCCGCACGTCTGCAGCAAACATGACCGACGCCGATGCTGAGCGCGTGCTCGCTTTGCCTTCTCAAGATCAGGCGGAAGAGTTGCTCGAGCGCGCGATCGGGCATGATCAGCGCGCTCTGGATTTGTTCGAACAGCAAGTCGAAGACTGGGTCGGCCATATCCGTTTGACCGATCACATGAAGCAATTGGAGCGCCGCTCAGAATTTTCAAGCGATTTGCGCGTGCGCTATGCGAATGCGGACATTAATCTGACTTTGGATGGCTGGCAGAAGAATGAGCAAGCTGCGGAGATGTTGATCGATCGCGCGCACACGGATCTGCACTACCGGCCCGCGGCGGTTTATTTTCTTGGCATGCTTGCTGGGCGCGGCGTTGCTTACAATCGAATTCATCCGGTTCTGCTCGACTATGCGAAGCACGATCCGGACCCCTATGTACGGCAGTGGGCCGTCGAGGGTATGCGATATCTTGGTAAGGACGAAGCGCTTGATGAGCTCTTCGAATCCTTCACGCGGGACTCTTCCGACAATGTTCGAAATCGCGCGGGCTGCAATCTTTCCGATTGCGGAAATTTCACGCGCGCGCAACGCATGCGCATGGCGCCGAAATTTATTGATTTGGTCGCCGATCCAAATACTAACGCACAAATGCGCTCGTGGTCCTACATGGCGCTGCACGAGATTACGGACGCGAACATTCCCGCTGACCCTGAGGCCTGGAAGAATTGGTACCGCGACCACGGTGCAGAAAAACTGGCCGAATTTGAGAGGCTGGAGTGGTGGCAAGTCCGCGGCGACGAATGAGAGTCGCCGCCGATTCGCTTGAAGAAGAGCGAATAATTATTTCTTCGGCGCGAGTAGGCGCTCGATCTGCAAAATGTGATTGATGTCGTGACCGGCAATCATGCGCGCGATCCTTTCCAGGCTTTCTTCACCGCGCTCCGCATGAATGCCAAAGTATTTCCATTGTTCCGGTGTGAGAGATTTATAGAACGCGAGATTTGCGTCGCGCACCGCGCGAAATTGCTCGATGCTCTTGCGCGGATCTCGCTTCGCATAGAGGCCAGCGGCTGCCCACGCATCTTGATCATAGGCCTGAATGTGTGTTCCCGGCGCGCCGAGGATCGAACGGATGCGCCATCCGATGACAATCTCGGTATCGGCCATGTGCGCGATGATTTCGCTGACAGACCATTTATCCGGCGCCGGGCGTTTGCGCAGCTTGGAAGCGGAGGAGCGTCGCACGAGACGGTCTAACTTTTTCGCCGCCGCCGACTGCGCCTTGAGCGGGTCTTTTCCTTCCACGTGACCCAAAATCCTCTGTGAATACTGTTGCACCGTTTCGTTCATGTCGTGTATTCCCTTTGCCAAAACTCAACTGAATTCAAGACTGTGGGGCAGAACGGCTCCGGCGGCTCCGGTCAGAAGATTGTGAATAGTCTCTTCCAGCGCACCGTGCCTGGATGGACCACGGCATTGGCATAGGCAAAGAAGCGCTCGCGGAGTTGGCCGGATCCCCAGGCATCGGGCGAGGCGTCTAGGGACATATAAATCATCACGGGTGTGCCGATAATATGGTTGCGGGGAACGCAGCCGGTAAAGCGGCTATCGTAGGAATTTCCGCGGTTGTCACCCATAACGAAGTAACAATTGTCCGGGATCTTGTAAGGTGTGTGCATGCCGTAGGTCTCGCTGGGACCGGTCGTATAATTTTCGGCGAGTTTTTGACCGTTGATCCAGACGGAGCCGTCGCGGATGTCGAGCGTTTCTCCCGGAAGGCCGATGACGCGCTTAATGATGTCCGAAGTTTCTTGCGGGACAATCGGAGTGAAAATCACCATTTGCTGGCGCTTGGGATTCCTCCAGAGGGGCACATGCCAGCTTGTGAAGGGCACTCCAGCGTCGTAGCCGAGGCGGCTCATGATGAGGTGGTCGCCGACGAGCAGGGTGTTTTCCATGGAGCCGGAGGGAATCACACGTGCCTGGCCAAGCGTTCCGTTGATCAACAGGAATATGAGGATGACCCACATCCAGGCGATGATTTCGCGCTGGATGCGCTTCCGGTGCGAAAGTGTTTCGACGGGCTTTTCGACTTGTGGTTTCACGGTTTTCATTCTTCACCTACACGTTCATTGTACCTTGTACATCCCACTTGTACATTTTATCGGCATACTCCAGATGTCATGAGCTAAGACGCGTCGGCTGTTACGACGTGAGCGGCAGATTCGCGCTTGGCGATGTCCGCGATGATGGTGCGCGAGCCCATGTACAGCACAAACGCTAGCGCGGTACAAAGAACGGGAATGATGAGCATGGCTTGCTGAAGGCCGATGGCGCGGAACGTTTCTGTGACTGAGGACGATCCTGCGATTGCGGCGGCGCGGTGCGCGAGCACATCGCTCAATTTGCCGGTGAGGAGCGGACCGAAAGAGGCTCCGCACATGTACATGGCCATGAAATAGATGGCCATTGCCGAGCCGCGCTGGTTCGGCGCGACAATGTCCTGGATGGCGGAGTAGACCAGGCCGTAGTACGTCGTGAGAGAAGCGTACGTTACAGCGAGGAAGGCCATCGCCAGATACAAAGAGCCAGCGGGTTGAAGGATTCCCACGCACGCGAACGGAATTGCTACCAGAGCCAATAAAGCGGCGCACAGCAGGCGGCCGTCTTTGCGGCGATGCACGATGGAATCGCCGAGATAGCCGGCGGTTGCTCCGCCGCTCACGCCTCCGGCGAGATAGACGATGCCTGTGGCGATGCCTGAGTTCGCCAGCGAGAGGCCGTGGACGCGGCTCAGGAATGCAGGCAAGAAAGTTCCGATCGCGTACAAATTGAAATTTAGCAGCGCGCCGGACGCGATGATCCACCAGAGCGTGGGAATGTGCAGCACATTCCACATGGACGCTGGCACGAGGGGTGCGGGATGTATTTCGCTGGCACCGCGTTGCGGTTCGTGGAGCATTAAGAGCGCGGGAACGAGGAGCAATGCAGGCAAGGCAGCAAAGACCATGGCAGCGCGCCAGCCGTAGGCTTGGGCAATCGGACCGCTGAAGAAAAATCCGAGGGCGCCGCCAACCGGGACGCCGAGCATGAAGAGGGCGAGGACGCGAGAGCGCTTGTGTGGTGGGAAAAGATCGCCGAGCCAACTGGTGGCTGTGGGGGCGCACGCGGCTTCGCCGACTCCGACGCCTACGCGCGAGAAGAGCAGGAAAGTGTAAGTGGTGGCGAGGCCGGCGGAAGCTGTGAGGGCGGTCCAGATGACGACGCCCCAGGCGAGGAGTCTTTTGCGGCTGGCGGAATCGGCAATGCGGCCTAGGGGTACGCCGACAATCGCGTAAATCCAGATGAAGGCACTTCCGAGGAGGCCGATTTGCGTGTCTGTGAGATGGAATTCCTTGCGCATGGGCTCGACGAGGGCGCCGGGGACGTGACGATCGTAGAAATTCAGGATGTTGATGGCGAAAAGGACGACGACGGAGAACCAGAGAGTGTTGTTCTGAGTTTTCTGAGACAAGGCTCGAGCATGCTAGCACATTGGATGGTAGGAAGAAGAAGTAGCGAGTGACGAGGAACAGGCGAAACAACAAAAAGGCAAAAGACCCGGCTGGCCTCAAAAGCCGAGACTGGTGCGCCCTGCGGAATGACGGCGTTTTACGCGGTTGCTGGTTTGGAAGTCTGGCGCGCGGTCTTGGATTGCCAGGCTTTGCGAAACTCTTCGCGTTGCTTGCGCACGAAGGCTTTGGCTTCGTCGAAGCTGGGGTAGACCTTGGTGCCTTTGATGGTGTTGCAGGGAGTGCAGCAGGCGACCAGGTTGCTAGGATCCTTCTTTCCCTTCCGAGCGCGAGGATGGACAAAATCGACGCGCATCACCAGCGCGTTTTCGAAACTGGCGCGGCCGTCCAGGCCACAGTATTTGCAGCAGTAATCATCGCGTTCCAGAATCTTCAGACCTTCTTGCATGGAGACGGGTGATTCCACTAGGGAGAGTGTTGCGAGGCTTAATGGCATGGATACCTCCAGTGCGAAAATTATTGGAGCAGGGGGAGCTTGCGACTTCCACTTGCTTACGCGAAGAACATAGGGCAGCTAATCGTTGGTGTCAAGCGTGAGTGATGGCGCACAAGGAACTGGCGTCGCACATTGAAGTTCGCGATGCGGTGCTTCAGGCTAGAATCCAGAAATCATTGCGAACGATCGAATGTGGGAGGGACGAGTCCAGGTGGGGCGACATTTTCAGTTTGACGATGGAGGACGCCGGGCTGCTGGGTACAAGGGCAAGGCGGGCGATTGTGTCGTTCGCGCGATCTCGATTGCGACGGGGAAGCCGTACCAGCAAATCTACGATCTGGTGAACAGCCTAGCGGCGTACGAACGAACGGGAAAACGGAAACGTGGAAAGAGCGACGCGCGAACGGGCGTTTATAAGACTTCGATCAAGCGAGTGATGCAAGCGCTGGGTTGGGTATGGACGCCGACGATGCAAATCGGTTCGGGATGTACTGTGCATTTGCGCGCCGATGAGTTGCCCACGGGGCGATTGGTCGTAAGCGTGTCAAAACATCTGACGGCAGTGATTGACGGCGTGATCCACGATACGCACGACTGCTCGCGGCGCGGAACGAGATGCGTTTACGGATATTGGCAACCGCCTGACGGGAGACGCGTGCGATCGCTTGCGCCGAAGGGCCCACCTTCAAGAAACGGAAGTGGGGCACCCCGCCGTCCGAAGTCTTTTCTCGAATGGCTCTTTGGTTGAGTTGAAAACGCGAGGATAATTCGCGAAGGATTCAGGCTGTGGCGTTAATTGAGTGGTACGGGGTTAGCAAACACAGGTAGACACATATAGAGGGGCGAGTGTAGTCCTATGTACGTGTGGGAGTACAGGCGGGGGCGAGGCGCGAATGGCTCCGGTACTGTTGTGGCTGATCATGGTTCTTTGCCTGCTGGTTTCCGTGGTGAAGTACGTCATGGGAATCATTCTGAAGGTGTCGTTCCCCAGCGCGAAGGTGCAAAAGGACTATAGCTACCAACCCACGGTAAGCGTGCTGATGCCGTGCTTCAACGAAGGTAAGACGGTCTACGAGACGATCGAGAGCATCAGCAAGAGCAACTATCCCCCCGAAAAATTCGACGTGATTGCGCAGGATGACTGTTCGGCGGACGACAGCTACGAGTGGATGCTCAAGGCGCAGCGTGACTTCACCAACATACGAATACGAACGGGGCGCAATGCGGCGAACAGCGGAAAGGCGCGAACGGTTTGCAATGCGATGGAGCAATCCTCAGCAGAGATTATTATTTCGATCGATTCGGATTGCATATTTCATCCGGACGCAATTGCCGAGCTGACGGCGTGCTTCAGCGAGGCGCACATGGGGTCGGTGGGCGGGAGAGTCGGAGTACGGAACCCGAACGACAGCGTCATCACCGCGATTCAAGCGGTGATTTACTACTCGGCCTTCCAGCTTTACAAGATTCCCGAGAATTGGACGCGCAGTGTGTGCTGCATCAGCGGATGCCTGTTTGCGATCCGGCGCGAACTGCTGCAAGAGATTGAGCCGGCGATTCGAGCGCGGCATTGGTTCGGCATACCGGTGAATCAGGGCGAAGACAGGTTTTTGACACACCAGACGCTGTTGCGGGGATATGGGACGTACATCAACAATGATGCGCTGTGCTGGACTACAGTGCCAAATACGCTGTCCGTTCTTTTCAAACAGCAACTGCGCTGGCGGCGGAGCATCGTGCGAGACTTTTTCTACACTCTGAAAACTTTGCCACAACATGTCTGGAAACTCCACCCCAACGCGGTATGGACACTGATCCTGACGCCGCTGGGAGCGCTGGTGGGGTTCCTGGTGGTAATCACGGCTCTGACTTCGGACCCGCTGGCTTGGGCGGGGCCGGTCCCACTGGTCGTAGCACTTGGAATCGGAGCGGTCCTGACTTGGGTGATTAAAAAATACAGTGCTAGGGAGGCGGTGGCGCATCCATTGGCGTTCGGAGCTTATGTAGCATGGTCGCTTGTTAGCAGCTTATTGCTGACGCCGCTGGCGCTGCTCACGATGGATTCCGCAGATTGGGGCACGCGAACCAAAGAAGTGAGCGAGGTGGCCGTTGGCGACACAAGCAGCTAATACGGTTCCCGCGGAAACGAAGAAGTCGAAGGTGCGGCAATCGCTGCATTACAAAATGGTGCTCACGTTGTATCGAGTGTTTGCCCTCGCCATGTTGTATTTGGTGCTGGCGGGCATTTTGGCGTATGCCTGGGTCATGGGCTTTTACGCGGTAAACAGCTCGTGGGCGGCGCCCGTGATTCTCTCGGCGGCCGACGAGAAGAGCCTCGCGTTCCGGGAGCAGTTGGTGACGAGCCAGCAAACCATCGAGGATGTGAAGGTCGATTTGCAAAAAATGCAAAGCGGGATTGCGGAAATGAGTAAGCACCGCGCGGCGCTCCTCGCTCTCGAACCGCAACTGCAGGAGGCCATCGCCCGCGAACACTCCCACAACCGCGCCACGGGCCAGCAACTCGCGACCCTCGATACACAGAAACAGGCCGACAACTCGAAAACGCAATCGGTCCTCGCGCAGCTCAAGGAAGTCGAGTCCAACATCCACAATGATCTTGCTGCCGGGCTGATCACCAAAGGCGATGCGGCCACCCAGTTGTCGGCCCTGAACCAGGCCGAGAGTTCCTATACAGACAGCAAGATTGCCGAAGTTTTGCTGACAGACAACGTGCTGCAGAAAACCACGACGGGCACCGACTCTCTCGACGTGCTCGAAAAGCAGGCCGAGTTGCGCTCGGAGGCCGCCCAACTTGATGTCGCTATCAACGTCGCCCAGAAAGAACTCCAGGAAGACACGAGGCAGATCGACCGGTTGCGAGAGGCGATCACTACGGCCAAACAGAGTCCGTATTATCTGATCGCGTCCGGAGGGCAGACGTTGTATTTCGCGTTCGTACCTTATGACAACACGGCTAGCGCGGTGGCAGGCAGTGCGATCTACGACTGCTACTTCAATATGGTCGTGTGCCGCAAAGTGGGCGACGTGAAGCAGATATTCACCGGCGAACAACAAGCAATCCATCCAATATTTAAGACTCAGATTCGCGGCTTCCTGATTCAGATGGATCTGAATGGCAAAGAATCCGCGAAATCGAGGACAGTTTTCCTAGGCCGCAAACCGATCTTGTTCTGAGGGTAATTCGAATGCTCCCGAGCCCCTGGAAGTTTGTGATAGTTGCTGCGCTTGTTCTTCCCGCGCAGGCGTTTGCGCAGGAACACAACGATCAGCAGGCCTACTGCGCGTACGTGATGGAACAAGCGGAGGCGCAGCGAGATTTGCTGCGCACGCCTACGGCAGTGGCAGGGTTGACGCAGCCCGAGACTGGCCTGCCGTTGCAGGTGGTGGGAGGCGCCACTCTGGGGCTTTCGAGCGTAAAAAAGGCCGGCTTGACCATGGATGCCGCCCGGAAAGAATGCGAGCTGTATAAAGCCACTACGGAAACGCAGCAGGCCGTCCAATATGCGATCCCTAGTATCGAGAGAGAAGCTTTGCGCAATAGGCTCGCGCTGATCGAGCGCGCGTACAAATCGTTGGATGAATTGATCGAAAAGACCTCGAACATGGTAGAAGCACAAAACGCGACGCGGCTGATGCTCTTCTCGCTGCAGACAACGAGAATCAAACTGGACGCCGACCGGGCTGACACGCAGTCGAAACTTAGCGTGATCTATGTCCCTGAACTGAGTGATAAGCCGTTAAAAGAGTTGGTTGCTGAGAAAGAAAGCAGTGAGACGGGTGAGCAGAGAGCGCTGGACAAGTTAAGCCGTCAGAATAACTGGGATGTTGCTCTTTCCGTGGGCGTGCATCAGCAGGTGAATCCAGTGGCGCAGGGCGCCCAACCGTACGGCGCAGTCAGCGTGAACTACAATTTCGCGAACCGAGCGATCAACAAGCATTTGAATAGCGCAGTGCAAGCCCACGACGAATGGAAGAGAGTGCAGGAGAGCGATGTTGTGAGAATGACGGAGGCGCTGCGGCAGCAGTTGGCAGAAAGCGTATCGGCGCAAGAGGGCAGGCTCAAATCCGTACAGGAAGAGACCAAACAGCTCGACAAGAATCTTGGGCTCGTCGCTAATCCCGACACGTCGGCGGCTCTCGACTTCAGCAACCAATTGACAACGGCACGGCTGCTTTTGGAGATAGAAGCGGGCGACGCCAGCTTTCGGATGAACCGGCTCCGAGAGTACCTGGCAAAAAATTACTGACTGAACGAACTCACGCTGTCGTAGAACGGCGGACAGACAGCTGAGAATAGTTCATCGTGCTTTCACAGGGCATTTGAAGCCCCGGCTCGCCACGCTGCCACAGATCACGACGAAACTTAACTGCTGAGCTAGGTAGTCCAGATTTCCTTTAAGACGCGCTGGAAATTGCCGCCGAGGATGGCTTCGATGTTGGCGTCGGAATATTTGCGGCGGATGAGGCCTTCGGCCAGATCAAAGGGGCGCTTGGCGTAGTTGTAGCCATCGATGTCGACTTTGTCGCGGAAGCCGTAGCTGCCTTTGTAGCTGGCTTTGAGCTGCTTCAATTCTTCGGGTGGCATAGCGTCGTAACCCAGCAGATCAATGTCGCTGCCCACGCCGAGGTGTTCGACGCCTACCAGTTTGGCCACGTAGTCGTAATGGTCGAGCATGGTTTCGATCGTCGTGGGTTCTTTGGCGGTAATGAACATGCGGACTTCCGTGATGCCCATTACGCCGCCTTTGGCGGCCATGGTTTTGATGGCTTCGTCGGTTTTGCAGCGGGGATGAGTGGGATTGAGCGCGCGGCAATTCGAATGAGTGATGAGGACGGGCTTTTTGGAAACGTCAAAGGCCTCGAGCGAGGTGCGGTCGCCGCAGTGGGAGACGTCGACGGCCATGCCAAGTTTGTTCATCCGTTCGATGATGGCGATGCCGAAATCGGAAAGGCCTTCATCGCGACGTTCGGTGCTGCCGTTACCGAGGAGATTCCGAGCGTTGTAGGTGAGTTGAGAGACGCGCTGGCCCAGGCCGTAGAAATAATCGACGTCGTCCACTTTGCGGAAGTGTTCAGAGTTTTGCACGCCGAGCAGGATGCCAACTTTGCCGGAAGCCTTGATGCCGTCGAGCCGAGCGGGAGTTTCGACACGCTCGAACCAATTGTCGTGGCGTGCGAGGAAAGTGTTGTAGCCGGAGAGGAATTGGATGGTTTCGAGGTAGGCGTCCGGGCCGCCGGTGCCGATGGCGATGTGGAAGACGTTGATGCCGGATTGTTTGTAGGGGGCGTAATCGGCGGCAGTGAAATTTTCGGGATTGCCCAGCATTTTTAGCATGCGGCTAGGGCTGATCCAGAGGGGCGCGAGCATGTCGATGACGGTGGTGCGTTGAACGAGTTCGATAGCGTGGGCGGAATAGGTTTGGTCGGAAGCTGCGAAGAGACGGTAAGCACCGCGGTTCAAGAACGGGCCTATGTTCAATAACGCTGCGCCTGCGGCGCCTCTTACGGATTTTCCAAGAAAATTGCGACGATTCATCCGTGGTTCCCCGATTCTGTTTGCTCATGACGCGAGTTGGCTTGCGCGAAGCGCGGAGATAGTAACATCGTTGGGGATTGGTGCGCTCTGAGGTGCAGGATGCGGCACTCAATGGAATGGGAAAGACATGGAAGAAAAGAGAGTTGGGATTCGGCGGAAAATTGTTGGATTTCATCTAGACGAACGGAAGGATTGGGTGGCGGAACTGGAGTGTGGGCATCGGCAGCATGTGCGGCACAATCCGCCGTGGATGAATCGAGATTGGGTGACGACACTGGAGGGACGAGAGGAACATTTAGGACATCAGTTGATTTGTTTAGCATGTGAAACGGTGCAGTAGCATCGTTGCCGGAACGTGGCTGAGCAACGAGATCCAGCGATGAAAATGCCGCCGCTTTTCTTTGGGAGAAAAACGGCGGCAGTGAAAGCATGCGACCAGCAGCTAGTTAGCTTTGACCAGCGGTGGCCGCGGCGGCTTTGGTCATATTGGCGGTCCACTCGGCGGAGCGGCGCGCCATCTCGTCTGGAGCGACGTCTTCAACGTGAGTGGCGATGCCCCAGCTGTGGCCGAAGGGATCGGTGAGCTTGCCGTAGCGATCGCCCCAGAACATGTCGACGACAGGCATGCTGACCTGCGCGCCGGCGTTTACGGCGCGATTAAAGATGGTGTCGACGTCCGGCGCGTACAGAAAGAGATATGAGGAAGGAATCGCGCCCGCTGTTGGAGGAGCAGACATTCCTGGGAATTCATCGGAAACGAAAATTACGGAATCGCCGATGCGCAGTTCGGCGTGCATGATCATGCCACCGGGGCCGGGCATACGGTTGATTTCGGTGGCGCCGAAGGCCTCCTTGTAGAAGTCGATGGCGGTGGCTGCGTTTTTACAGGTGATGGCCGGAGTAAGAGAATGGTATCCCTCCGGGATGGGTCGAACTCTGTCTGGCATAAGGGCTCCTTGCAGGCTTAAACGTTCGCGCGGCAAACCAAGGTAGGCAGAGGCGGGCGCGCGTGGGGGATTAGATACTCCACGCACACGGGCATGTCAACTGTTATAGGTGACGCCAAGAGGTAGAACAGGATTACTGTACGGTGACGGTCGCGGTTGCAGTGGTGCGGCCGAATTGATTGGTGGCGTACAGAGTGTAAGTGGTTGTGACCGATGGATTGACGACTGCAGTGGTGCCGCGGACGGCGCCGATTTGTGGCGAGACGATGAAATAGGAAGAGCCGGTGGTGGTC